>JACCDN010587176.1_pt1 | contig 148963 bp, 134 predicted proteins | sample 7441691 | NCBI WGS metagenome assembly JACCDN01 (sample SAMN15323439, study PRJNA562643) | freshwater metagenome | isolation source: river surface water | place: USA:Blue River Watershed | collected 2017-08-16 | reverse complement strand
CCCAAGCCAACCTCATTAACACCCCTCTTCCCGCCGAAGGCCCCAAGCCAACCTCATTAACACCCCCTCTTCCCGCCGAAGGCCCCAAGCCAACCTCATTAACATCCCTCTTCCCGCCGAAGGCCCCAAGGCTTCATATCGCAAAGCATAATCGAAAAACAGGGGGGTGGAAGCTGTATAAGGATACGTTCCACCCCCCTGTTTTTTGATTAGGCGCGGCGAGATGGAGCCTCAAAAAAAACCCACCTTTCTCTTTCTAGTTGACCAATTCCTAGACAGAATGCTATACTCCACTCCAAATCATTAGGAACTTTCATGATTCAAGTTAAACTACGTCCAGGCGAAACAGTCGACAGATCCCTTCGTCACCTTAAGAAAAAAGTAGACCGCGAAGGCATTATGAAAACTTTACGCGCTCGCAGATACTATCTAAAGCCATCTGAAAGACGTAAAATCAAACAAAAAGCTGCTCTTAGACACCGTCCATAGATCTATTTTATGTCAAAAGATTACTACGAAGTCCTAGGCGTTGCAAAAAGCGCCACCCAAGAAGAAATCAAGAAAGCTTATAGAAAGCTCGCTGTCAAGTTTCACCCCGATAAAAATCAGGGGGACAAAGACGCAGAGAAAAAGTTTCAAGAGATCTCAGGGGCTTACGAAGTTCTTTCTGACGAAAAAAAACGGGAAACCTACGACCGCTTTGGCGCTGATGCCGTAAATGGTCAAGGGGGCGGATTCCACGGTGGTGGCCAATATGGCTCTTCCATGGAAGATGCGCTGCACACATTTATGAATGCATTTGGCCAAGGGCGCGGCGGCTCTATCTTCGAAAGCTTTTTTGGCTTTGAAGGGGGCGGCGGCCAAGATGGTGGCAGACATGCCCAACAAGGCGCCAGCAAGCAGATCTCCATCACACTCTCTTTTGAAGAGGCTGCGAAAGGGGTGGAAAAAACTGCCCTTATCCAGATCGCTCAAAACTGTGAAATGTGTCAGGGAACTGGAGCCAAGTCGGCCCAAGATATCCAAACTTGTCCGACCTGCAGAGGAAGCGGCCACATTCAACAATCTCGCGGATTTTTCACCATGTCCGGCACATGTCCTACATGTAACGGTTCTTGTGAAATTATTAAAAATCCGTGCTCCAATTGTCACGGCCATGGACAAGTTAAAGTCAAAAAACAGGTTCAATTATCGATTCCAGCTGGAGTCGACACCGGAATGCGCTTGCGCATGCCAGGACTTGCGGATGCCGGAATCAACGGCGGACCAAACGGAGACCTTTACGTTGCTATCAAAGTAGAAGCCCACGATGTATTCGTCCGTGAAGGCGATGACATCTACCTCGACTTGCCTATCAGTTTTGTAGAAGCAGCTCTTGGGACAAAAAAAGAGATCCCAACCCTTCTCAACGCTTCTTACAAACTCACTATTCCTGAAGGGACACAAAACGGAAAAGTTCTCAAAATCAAAGGGGAAGGATTTCCAAACGTCCACTCAAAAGCAAAGGGTAGCCTGCTCGTCCGCATTCATGTGGAAGTGCCAGTGAACCTAAATGAAGAGCAGAAAGATCTACTCCGCAAATTTCAACAAATCGAAAGCCCTGCAAATCTTCCCAAAAAGAAAAGCTTCTTCGAAAAAATCGCCTCTTTTCTAGGGTAATCTAAGTTTTATTTTAATGGACCTCCGTTTATGGAAATAATTAAAAAAAATAGAGCAACCCCATTCCTCTCTGTCTATCTTATTTTACGCAAAAACGATGACGTTCTTTTGCTTTTAAGAAAAAATACCGGCTACTGCGATGGTCAATACGGTTTTGTATCTGGACACGTCGACGAAGGAGAATCAGCGAATACAGCGATTATCCGTGAAGCTTACGAAGAAGCAGGCATCACCATCTTACCAGAACATCTCCATCTTGCACATACGCGCCACCGATTAGATGGAAGAGAAAATTTCGACCTGTTCTTTGAGTGCACTTCGTGGGAAGGAACTCCCCTCAACTGTGAGCCCGAAAAATGTGTTGAGCTTACCTACTTTCCCCTAAACAACTTACCCGTGAATACAATCGGGTATATTCAAGAGGTACTGAAAGCAATCCCCCAAAATCAATTCTACTCAGAAAGTGGTTGGCCACAAAGCTAACCCCTCTTTCGAAAGAGGTCTAATGCATCTCTCCGTAGAAATAAAGCCATTGATTGTGATCTTTAAGAAATGTGCTTTTTTCTGTAAAACTCACATCAGATTCTCCCTGCCTAATACATGCCCTGAAAGTTACTGTGGCCTTTAACAAGCCATTTTTAAAATCAAGAATTTCTAAACCACAGAACGTAGACTTTTGAGAGAAAGTAGATATGGCATGAATCCAAGCAATAGCATCTTTAGAATACTCTTTATTTTTTGGATGAGTTGTTCTAACAATATAATCGGGTAAATCTAAAGCATACGCACAATAACGAGAACGCATCAATTGCAAGGCATTTTGACAAATCTCTCCTTCATGAAAAGGTTTACAACACTCGTCATAAACAAGACCACTACAGCATAGACACAAATTTGAAACGTCTGACATAAAATACTTTTACCTACAGATTTTTTTGCCAAAAAACAAACCCTCGCAACGAATTGCAAGGGTTTATTGAATGCGCAGAACAGGACTCGAACCTGCACGGCCTTACAGCCAAGGGATTTTAAGTCCCTAGTGTCTACCATTCCACCATCTGCGCTTAAGTTTACGCCCCCTGCACTTTAAACTTAGCGTTTAAAATACAGGGAACGTAACGAATTGGTACGCAGTATTATACTTCTCTAGATGTTTCTAGGGAAGATTTTTCCGCATCTACCTCAACAAATTGAGGATTCGCCTCCAAATGAATCTCTTCCAACGGGCGATCTGCCAACTCTAAGGGAGAGTTGGGTAGAACAGGTTCTTGATGAACTGCCTCGCTTTTGCGATGGGAGAGTGTGCTGATGATGAGGGCTGGAGGTGGGCTAATGAACTTCGGTGAGGCACTCGTAGGAGATGAAACTAGAGCTTCATCCGTGTTATCCCCTCCCTTGTCCTCCTCAGCGAAAACTTCCTCCGTAGAGTTTTCGATAAAAGGCTGACGTTGCTGCTTTTGACGATCTCTTTTACGGCGATTTCGTTTAGATTTTTTCTCTTCTTTGCCCACAGGCACTAAAACTTCATCTGCTGATTCTTCTGAAACGTCTTCACTGATTTCAAATTCCTCTTCTTCGACTTGTTCTTTCGAAGTTTTGTGCAAATGCTCTTTAGCACTTTGGATCTTCACCGATTTTTCAGGTGTCGAATTCTTCAAGACAAAGCGGGTCTCTTTTACTTCCGCTACCTCGTAGTCGCCTACAGGGAAGAAGAATGGCTTCGGTTTTTCTTGGCATCTGAAGAAAAGAGTGTTGCCATAAGAAACGACTTCCACTGCATCCACAAGAATTTCGCGGGGATCGGAGAGCTTTGTCGATTTGATCGATAATTTATAACCGTCTCGAGCTGAAATAATCGACTCGATGATAGGTTCTCTTGTAAAATTCACTGTTTTTTTTCCATTTTTTCTATGCAGTAGTAAAGCACTTCGCAAACGCGGGACGCATATCCCCACTCGTTGTCATACCACGCAACTATTTTAAAAAAAGAATCGTTTAATTGGATACAGGAGCTTGCGTCAATGATACAAGAACGGCTGTCTTGAATGAAGTCGCTAGACACCGCCTCCTCTTCACTCACTCCTAATATCCCTTTTAGGTGAGATTTCGCAGCTTCTTTAAAGAAACGCAAAATCTCCTCTATAGAGGTTGGATGCTTCAAACGTACCGTAAGATCTACCACCGAAACTGTTGGAACAGGAACACGAAATGCGATCCCAGTCACCTTCCCTTGTAAAGGGGGGTAAACTAACCCAACTGCCTTGGCAGCACCTGTCGATGAGGGCACTATGTTCTGCATCGCAGAGCGCCCATCACGCACATCTTCCCGGTAACCATCTACCAATAATTGACTTTGGGTACAGGCATGTATAGTTGTCATCAATCCTTCCACAATGTGGAACTTCTCGTCCAAAAGCTTCGCCATAGGCGCTAAACAATTCGTCGTGCAAGAAGCCATGGAAATTTCTCGATCTCCTCTCTCAAGCACCTCATCATTCACCCCTAATACCACCATCGGCACATCTTTCGAAGGACCTGTTACCAAAACAGCACAGCGCGCTTTATGACGGCTCGCCTTCTCTTTAGAAGTAAATCGGCCAGTAGACTCGATTACAAAATCGACGTCCCAAGAGATGTGTTCAGGAGAAGTTTCTTTAGAAATAAAAACTGTTTTTGATCCGATCCGGATCGATTGTTCCAACGCGATGACTTCGTGACGAAATGCTCGATAATTTGTATCAAACATCAATGCATAACGAATTTGTTCTGGAGTTGCTAAATCATTAATGAAAAATTCGACGTCTTTGAGATGCAAATGCTCAAAAAGTTGCCGAAAAACTATTTTACCTATACGACCGAAACCGTTGATACCGATTCTAACTGTCACAACTGATTTCTCCTTAAGTAAATCAATTCCCTCATCATAAAGCGATGAGGGAATAATTCAAAGAAATTATGCTTCGAGATATTGAATAACGCACATTTGCGCATCGTCACCGATACGATTTGCCGTTTTGATGATTCGTGTATATCCACCTTGTCTCTCTTTAAAGCGAGGGCCAAGTTGGCTCATCAATTTCTCAATGACTAAACGATCGTCGTTGTAAGCTTCTTTGTTGCCATTTTTCGCTGCTCTCGCCTCTTTCGGAGTGAGTGCATTGAATCGGACTCTCAATTTTGCTATCAATGATCTTCTGCTTGAAAGAGTATCTTCTTTTGCAAGAGTAATCGCTCTTTCTGCATAACGACGCAGCACCTTTGCTTTTGGCAAAGTTGTCTCAATCGATTCTTTCATAACGAGGGATTTCGTCATGTTCGCGAACATGGCTTCTCTATGAGAAGAGGTTTTGCCAAGTTTTTCGCTCCGTTTTCTGTGCCTCATTCTTCTTCCTCTTCTTGCTCTTCTTCTTCAGCGTCTAGATCTTCATCTTCTAACTCTTCGTCTTCAGATTCCAAATCTTCATCTTCGTCAGATTCGTCAGATTCGTCAGATTCGTCATCAAAGTCTTCATCATCAAAATCTTCTTCAAAAGATACGTCTGTACCGCCAAAGTATTCTTTTATCTGTTCTGGATCAATGCCGTACTTCGATAAATCCATCCCTAAAGAAAGACCCATCTCTTCCAACTTCGCTTTGATCTCATTCAACGATTTCTTTCCAAAATTTCTAAATTTGAGCATTTCTTGCTCTGATTTAGAAACAAGTTCCGCGATCGTGGAGATGTTTGCCCCATGTAAACAATTTGTTGAACGAACTGAAAGTTCAATTTCAGAAATTTTCAACGCAAGTTTACTCATGATCGCATCTCGATCCGAAGAATCTTCTGCTTCATCATTGTCAAAAACAATTTGCTGCATCTTCAATGGATCAAACACGTTGAGGTGCAAAGATAAAATTTGCACAGCATGTGTCATTGCTTCGTCTGGAGTCATTCGACCATCAGTAGTCACTTCGACAATTAAACGGTCAAGATCAGTTTCCCCACCAACACGGCACCCTTCAACATAATAGTTGACGTGACGTACTGGAGAAAACGCTGCATCGATCACAATTTCACTGAACAACGGATCTGCCATCTCAATCCGCTCTGAAGGACAGTAACCTCTTCCCAAAGCGATCTTAAAGTCGATCATTTTAGAAATAGGTTGTGTCACTGTGAACAACTTGTGATGCGGATTGATCACATCAAACTCTGAATCGGCAAAAAGATCTTTGACTTGAACAACATAATTGCCGTTCCCTTCTTGGATCATTTCATTCGTCACGTTGAGCTGAACAGAAACTTTTTTGATCCCGCGAGGAGATGTTTGTCCCTCCACAGGAAGCTTTCTCAAAAGAACCCCTTTGAAATTGATGATGATCGAAGTCATGTCTTCGATCACCCCATCAATCGCCATATATTCGTGAGGAACTCCCTCAAGACGTAATGCGACGATTGCATAAGATTCGATCGATGTAAGCAATACTCTGCGAAGAGCATTTCCTACCGTATGACCGAATCCTTTTTCAAAAGGTTCCGCTGTGTACACAGACTTATTTTGGTCAATAGACTGACTTTTAATCTGCTTAGGAAGTCTAAATTCCGCGTATACAACTTGCATAGTTTAAACCCTTCTTCTTTTGCGTGCTCTACATCCGTTATGAGGAATCGGTGTGATATCAATAATAGAAGTAATCAACACAGGATAGTTTGCGACGATACGTACAGCAGAATCTCTTCCAGGACCTGGACCATTCAAACGAACCTCCACTTCTTGGATTGAAAATGGCACGAGCTTGTCCATAACAACTTGTGCCGCACAGCTTGCAGCGTATGGAGTCGATTTTTTTGATCCTTTAAAACCGGCTGCTGCTGCAGAACTCCATGCAAGGGTATTCCCTTGTAAGTCGGTCGCAGTAACAATCGTGTTATTAAACGATGCGTTAATGTGGAGGATAATATTGGGAACTGAACGCTTCTCTTTTCTAGAAGGTGTTCCCGCTTTTTTAATTACAGTAGCCAAAGTTCAACCCCTATGCCTTCTTGTTCGCAACAGTTTTACGTTTACCTTTTCTCGTTCTGGAGTTCGTACGTGTACGTTGTCCTCGAGCTGGTAAATTTAATTTATGACGTGAACCTCTATACGACTTAATCGTGATATGTCGGCGAATGTCATTTTGAACTTTCCGTTTCAAGTCCCCTTCTACAAGAAACTGAGCTTGCAAAAGTTGGTTGATCCGTGAAAGATCGTTTTCACTTAGTGTATGAGCACGGACTTGTGGGTCCAAATTAAGCTCATCACAAATTTTTTTAGCCAACGTGGGACCAATTCCGTAAATATAACGCAGGCTGATGTGTACTGGCTTGTTATCGGGAATGTCGACACCTAAAATACGAGGCATACATTTCTACCTTTTAGAGTTTCAAAAGAGTTAATACTTACTTTTTGACATGAATCCGTCGTAACGTTTCATGATCAGGTGGGATTCAATTTGTTTCATGGTGTCTAATACGACACCCACTAAAATTAACAACGAGGTCCCACCAAAAAAGTTGCTAATATTTGCATCAACGGATAAAAATTTACTTACTAATGTCGGCAACACCGCAATGAAGGCTAAGGAGAGGGCTCCTGCCAACACAATCCGGTTCATCGATTGTCCAAGATATTCTTGGGTCGGTTTCCCTTGACGGATTCCTGGGATAAAAGCTCCGTTCTTCTTCATATCCGAGGCAATCTGTTCTGGGTGGAACTGCGTCGATGTCCAGAAATAAGTAAAAAAGATAATCAATAACGAATAAACAATCAAGTAAGTAAACGAACCAGGGGAAAGCGAACTCGCTAACCAGCTGAAAAAGCCCTCTTTACCTACAAATTGTGCCCCCATGGCAATCATCATCAAAAAAGTACTTGCAAAGATGACCGGAATCACTCCCGCGTAATTCAGTTTTAAAGGAATACTTGCTGATCCTCCTTGCACTTCCTGGCGACCCACCACACGGCGAGCATATTGCACAGGAATATTTCTTTGTCCTTGGATGAGTAGAATTGTTCCGATCAAAATCGCAACAAAAAAAGCCCCCAAGACAAGCAAAGATGAAAAGGTCAGTTGCCCCGGTTCTTGCGAATCCAGATTCAACTGATGGATGATATTCCCTAAAACAGATGGGAAGGACGATAGAATTCCCAAGGTGATGATTAAAGAGACACCGTTACCGATCCCTTTTTCTGTAATCATCTCCCCAATCCACATAAGCAACAGTGTCCCCGTCGTCATGGAAACCACGACCATGAGGAAAAAGAGCCATGGATAGCCGCCGATCTCAAAGTTCAACAATTCTTGCACAATGATTCCCGGTGTGGAGGCATTGATTTGAATCGCATGCTTTGCATAAGCGGCTGATTGGAACACTGCGAGCAATAGGGTAAAGAACCGAGTTCCTTTCCCGATTTTGCGTCTTCCCGCTTCTGGATTCTCTCTAATCTCTCGCTGTAACGAAGGGACTACGGTCACAAGGACCTGCATAAGAATCGAAGCGGAAATGTAGGGCATGACCCCTAAAGCAGCTACCGTCATCTGAGCAAAAGCTCCGCCTGAAAAGATATCTGCCAATTGAAAAAGATTTTGTCCCCCACCAGAGGCAAATTTAAATAGCCGAACAACCTCTTGTGCATTGACGCCCGGAACCGTTATATAGGCTCCGATACGACAAAGGATCAAAAGGATCACAGTAAACACTAGCTTCTCTTTGAGCTGTGGTATGGAAAACATCTTCTTAAAAACAGATATCATAGGACTTCGCTTAAATTTTTCGATTAGACGATTTTATACTCTACCTGATTCTTTTCAAGAAATTCCAGCGCAGAACGTGAAAAAGCGTTCGCTTCGATGCGAATTCCCCCTTTTACAGTCCCGTTTCCTAAAATTTTAATTTGAAAATGCTCATTGATAGCGCGAACGATTCCTCTTGTACGAAGAAGTTCTTTGTTAAAGACTTTTTCTTCACCAACGATAGAGTCGATCATCTCTAAATTAAAAATTAGAACTTGTTTCGCATGACGTGCGTTGGAGAATCCGCGGATAGGAAGCTTTTTAAATAAAGCACCTTGTCCACCTTCTGCTCCGTAGCGACGCTTGTATCCTGAACGGGATCCAGCACCTTTTACACCACGTCCACAAGTTTTCCCCTTACCGGAACCGATTCCTCGGCCCACGCGCATTCTACGCTTGTGGCTTAAACCTTCGAATTGTTCGTATACGTTTTCGCTCATTATACACCTGCCTTGATCGTCATAGGCTCTAATTGCTCAAGCGCGTCAATCGTAGAACGAACAATGTTCCCCGGATTACGCCCTTTTAAAACCTTAGCGACAATATTTTTAACACCAAGTTGCTCGAGAAGGATACGGACATAAGATCCTGCGATAATCCCTGTTCCTTCATCAGTTGGCTTGATCAATACTTCTGTACCATCAGCTTTTCCACGCACTTCGTGCTCAATGGTGATTTCACCAATAGGATATTCTTTGATATTTTTTTTCGCGGCATCAGTTCCTTTACGAATTGCGTCTGAAACATCAGCAGCTTTTCCGAAACCGATTCCTAAACGGCCCTTTCCATCTCCAACAGAGACGAGAGCCGAGAAGCTAAAGGTTCTTCCCCCTTTAACCACTTTTGCACAGCGATTCACAAACAAGACCTTTTCTGATAGATCTGAGGCTTCTTTGTGATGGCCTTTCTTTTCATATGACATGGCTTAACTCTCAACCTTTATTAGAAATTCATTCCGTTTTCACGTAGAGCTTCAGCAAATGCTTTCACTCGTCCATGAAACTTATAAGGCCCTCTATCAAAAACGACCTCTTGGACGTTTTTTTCAGCCGCTTTCGCTGCAAAAGCTACACCAAAATTGGTAGCAACTTCTGTTTTGTTTGCACCTTCATAAGAACCTGATGAAAGACCAACTAGGGTGATCCCTTGAACATCATCGATAATTTGTGCATAGAAATGTTTATTAGACTTGTGCACGGATAATCGAAGACGATCTGAGTGAGCTTTGATTCCGCCACGCACTCTCATAGCTCTTTTTTCTTTGAGACTAAATTTTTTATGTGACATAACTTCTCTTACTTCTTAGATGCAGATTTACCCGCTTTGAGTTTGATAACTTCGCCCTCATAACGGATCCCTTTACCTTTGTAAGGCTCGGGTTTCTTTAATTCACGGATAGTTGCGGCAAAATGGCCTACTCTTTGCTTATCGATACCAGAGATCGTAATGACGGTGTTTTTTTCAACAACGACATTGATATCACTTGGAATATCGATTCTTACTGGATGAGAGAAACCAAGAGCAAGGTCTAATACCTTACCCGCAACTAGCGCTTTAAATCCAACCCCAACGAGTTGAAGCTTTTTCTCAAAGCCTTTTTCAACTCCCAAAAGGGCGTTACGGATCAAAGCAAATTCTGTACCCAGAAACTTTTTTTCACTGTTTTCGTTGGCTGAACGGACAAAAATTTCTTGTCCGTTAATCTCCACTTGGCAATGAACAGAGACTTCTCTTTTCAATGTGCCTTTAGCACCTTGAATCGTAAGAAGGCTTCCCGTTTGTGTCACTTTGGATGTGGATGAGATAGCCAAAGGTTTTTTTGCTAATTTAGACATTAAACTCCTCGCGTCAGCAGACACTACATATAATTTCGCCGCCGATTCTTTTGTTACGTGCCTCACTACCTGAGAGGACGCCATTAGAAGTGGAAAGGATTACATCCCCTTTCTTGTTCTTAATGTAAGGAATTGCGTCGGCTGTTACGTATAAACGACGTCCCGGAGAAGAAAGTCGTCTGAGAGCTGAAATGCGTGGTTTTCTATTAACGCCGTAGCGTAGATAGATTCTCACGAGTTTCAACTCTTCGTTAATTATAAAATCATTGATGAACCCAAGGTCTTTTAAGACAACAAGGATTGCAACCTTTGCTTTCGAAAGGGGGCAATCAGTGTACTTGTGTTCCGCAGCGATCCCATTCTTTATGCGAACGATAAGATCGGCAATTGGATCTGATACTGTCATGGATTACACCTATTTTTTAAATGGAACTCCGAGAGCTTTCAATAAATGATAGCACTCGTCTTCTGTTTGAGCTGATGTTACGATCTGTACGTTCAGACCGATAACATATTTAACTTTATCAAAGTCAATCTCTTGGAAGCACTCACATCTGGATAGACCAAACGCATAGTTCCCCTTATGAAATTTCTTAGGTAATCCCTGAAAGTCTTGTGTTGCAGGTAATGATGTAGTGTTCAATCTTTCTAAGAAGTCCCACATACGATCGCCACGAAGCGTCACTTTGGCCCCCAATTCTTGCCCCTCGCGCAATTTGAAGTTAGAAATGGACTTTTTTGCCTTTGTTTTCACTGGCAATTGTCCACTGATCATGCTCAGGGTATACATAGCATCTTGGATAACTGCTTTATCTTTTAATGCTTCTTTTAAGCCGGTACTGATCACAATCTTTTCTAACGTCGGTACATTATGGGGATTACCGTACTTGTATTGTTCGGTAAGCTCCCCTCGCACTTTATCAGTGTAAAGAGATTTAAGTCGGGGCTTAGATAACTTTTGAGTCGACATAACTATTTAGCCTCTACACTCTTTTTAATTGAGCGAATTACTTCGCCTGTTTTACGGTTTACAAGAACTTTCCCATCTTTTTGATGCATGGTTCTTGATGTTTTAAAAGGCTTTCCATCCTCTCCCACAAGAGAAACCTTGCAACGGTGGATAGGAGCCTCTTTTCGAACTAACCCACCATTCGGGTTTTCTTGAGACTTTTTAATATGGTGTGTCTGAAGTTGTACGCCTTCTACAAGAAGCTTTGCTTTATCAGAATAAACTGAGAGAACTTTCCCCTGTTTACCTTTGTCCGCTCCTGAAGTTACGACAACTGTATCACCTTTCTTGATGCTCATTGTACTTCCTTATAACACTTCGGGCGCAAGGGACAGAATCTTCATGAAATTCTTTTCACGAAGCTCTCTAGCCACTGGACCAAAGACGCGGGTGCCTACTGGCTCGCCTTTCTCGTTTAAAATTACTGCTGCATTCGAATCAAACTGAATCATAGAACCATCTTTACGACGGATCTCTTTCGTTGTACGAACGATAACAGCCTTTACAACTGATCCCTTCTTCACTGGAGAATTGGGGATTGCTTGTTGGACAGCTGCGACGATAACTGTACCGACGCCTGCTGATTTTCTGTTAGAGCCCCCTAAAATGCGGAAGCACTTAACTTTTTTTGCACCTGAATTATCAGCTACATCCAAAATACTTTCTTCTTGAATCATACTGCGGCCTCAGGTTGAGTTTTGCAGACTTTCCAACACTTCAACTTAGAGATAGGTCTTGTAGATTCAAAATGAACCTCATCACCATTCTTATAAGCATTCGCTTCGTCATGAACATAAAACTTACGTGAAATGCTCATAACTTTTTGAAATTTAGGGTGTCGTTTTTTTGTCGTCACTTTCACAACGATTGTTCGATCCATTTTATCGGATACAACAACGCCTACCATATTTGATTGCTTTTTCATCGAGCCCTCTCGCTTATGACCGTCATAGCACGTGCATTCGCTTTACGCTTTTCTTTGAAAAGGTGAGGCTTTACAGCCTCTGCTTGTACACGGTAATTTGAACGCATCTTCAAAAGCTCGATCCGATTGCTTGTAATCATTTCTTGGAGCTCTTCAGAAGTTTTGTTCCGGATATCTTTCATCTTTTTCATAAATTCTTAAACCATCTCCAATCTTTCAACAAAACGGGTCTTAATCGCCAATTTTGCAGAAGCTAAACGTAGAGCAATTTGTGCATCTTCACGTGAAACTCCGCCAACTTCGAAAAGAACGCGTCCTGGTTTGACTTCGGCAACATAATGGTCCACGTTTCCTTTACCTTTACCCATACGAACCTCTAGTGGCTTTGCAGTCACTGGCTTGTGTGGGAAAACACGGATCCAAACGCGCCCTTTACGAGCAAAGTGTCTATTGATCGCAACACGGCATGCTTCGATTTGGTTCGTCGTAACTTTACCACGGTCCAAAGCTTGCATTCCAAATTCACCAAACTCCACAAACTGTCCCGCTTTGGTCAAACCTGCGATAGAACCTTTGTGTGCTTTACGAAATTTTGTTTTTCCTGGCTGTCTCATTCGGCACCTCGAACTTCATCATCACCTAGATTTACCCAAACTTTGATTCCGCACTTACCATAGGTATGATGCGACTCAGAAGTTGCGTATTGGATCTTTGCACGTAATGTATGCAGAGGAATTCTTCCCTCTTTAAACCATTCGCTACGAGCAATCTCTGCACCGCCTAAACGACCAGAAACCATAATTTTGATTCCAACAGCTCCGGCATCCATTGCTTGCTGAATCACACGCTTGACAACTCTTTTATACGGCATCCGTTTTTCAAGTTGTTGACGTACGTTTTCTGCAACCAATTTAGCATCCATTTCTGGACGTTTGATCTCTTCGATTTCTACCCAAACTTCGCGGTTAACGAGTCTAGAGAGTTCTGCTTTTAGATCCTCAACATCAGCCCCTTTCTTCCCGATCGCAGCTCCTGGACGAGACGTTACAATAGTAACCTCTACTTTGTCGCCCATACGTTGGATCTTGAATTGAGATGCGCCGATTTGATTGGCCCTTTTTCCAAGGTGATCTCTAATTTGTTTGTCTTCTTTAATAAACTGAGGGAACTGTTGTTTCGTAGAAATCCAGTTGCTCTTCCAGTTTTTATTAACAGACAGTCTGAATCCTGTCGGATTTACTTTCTGACCCATTGACTTATCCTCTCATGACCTTTTCAGACAGCTCAACAGTGATGTGAACTGTGGGTTTACGGATCGGAGTCGATCTCCCTTTATTGGCCGCTTTTGCGCGACGAAGTCTTGCGGCTTCATCGATCAAAAGTGTTGAGATGACTAAATTTTCCGGTCTTGACCCTTTTTGCGTTTCGGCATTTGCCATAGCGCTTGTCAAGGTTTTTGCAATGTGGCGTGCCGCTTTTTTGTTCGTGTGCAACAAAAGCATCTTCGCTTCTTGCGCTGATTTTCCTCGCACGAGGTCAGCAACAAGCCTGGAGCGCTTTGGGCTAAGACGAACATATCTTGTGACAGCCTTTGATACTAAACTCATAGTTTACCTATTTTTTGACCGGATGCGATTTAAATATTCTTGTTGGAGAAAACTCCCCTAGTTTGTGCCCAACCATGTTCTCTGTGACAAAAACTGACAAAAACTTTTTGCCGTTATGCACATCAAAGATGATCCCGATCATATCGGGAGTAATAGTTGAACGACGAGACCAAGTTTTAATAGGTTTTTTACTCCCAGCTTGGTTCGCAACTTCCACCTTTTTTCTAAGGTGATGGTCGATAAATGGACCTTTTTTTAACGATCTTGGCATGGTGAAACCTATTTTTTACGTCTGGAAATAATATACATATTTGAATGCTTGTTCCGCTTACGGGTTTTGTAACCCTTAGTTGGAACAGCCCAAGGCGTTTCTAAACGGTAACCATTATGACGCCCTTCTCCTCCACCGTGTGGATGGTCGACTGGGTTCATCGCAGTACCACGTACTGTTGGACGAATCCCCTTCCAGCGAGAACGTCCCGCCTTACCAATCACCTGAGTGTTGTGAGATTTATTGGAAACAACACCAAAAGTTGCTCTGCAATCTTGATGGAACAGTCTCATTTCTGAAGAAGGAAGACGCACGACAACGAATCCATCCTCTTGCTTGGCGATCAAGCGAGCGGATTGACCAGCAGAACGGACCATTTTGGCACCGCGTCCTACTTGGAGTTCGATGTTGTGAACGATAGATCCAACTGGCATGTCTTTTAAAGCCATGGCATGTCCAGGACGGAATTGTGCATTCTTACCTGATTGGATGATATCGCCTTCTTTAGCTCCATCATAAGAAATGATGTAACGTTTTTCTCCGTCTCTGTAGTTGATCAAAGAGATAAAAGCAGAACGGTTTGGATCGTACTCAATCGTCGCGATCACTCCATCGATTCCATCTTTATCTCGTTTGAAGTCGATCAAACGGTATTGACGCTTTGCTCCGCCACCATGGTGACGTGTCGTGATACGACCTGTGTTGTTTCTTCCACCTGTTCTTTTACGAACATCTAAAAGAGACTTCTCAGGAACCGCACCCTTTGTGAGATATTTTTTATAGTCTACTGTCTTCAGCTGGCGTGTAGACGGTGTAATGGGACGATAATTTTTCAATGACATTGTCCGTCGCTCCTATAGATCTACTGAAAAGCCAGGCTTCAAAGTGACATAAGCTTTTTTCTTCGCTTGTGTCTCTCCTGTGCGCCCACGAACACGTCGCATTTTAGTGCTCGTGATCGAGGTGTTGACTGCGTCTACTTTTACATTGTAGATCTGCTCAACGGCTGCTTTAATTTCTGCCTTGTTTGCATTGACATCTACGATAAACGCGATGATGTCTTTGTTAAACTTGCGGACAGACTTGTTATTTTCTTTTGTCTTCAATTGTTGGAGACGTTGTACTTTCTCGCTCATGTAACGAGTTTTTAAAACTTCTTTCATAAACTCACCTTTAAGCGTTTAAGTAGGTCTCGAGTTCCGCAATATCGGAAACTACAACAAAGACATTTTTATTTTTTATCAGATCTAACCCATTGAGCTGGCTCAAAGTCGTGGTGTACACGTCAGGGATATTTCTTAAAGACATTTTTAAGTTAAAGAGTTCGAGCTCTTTTTCCACATTTCTGTTTCCAAAAAGGACGATAGAATCTTTTCCAACTACGCCAGAAGCTTTAAACACTTCGTAAGCGAGAGCTGTTTTTGGACCCTCTTTAAATTTGTCGACCCACTCCATAGGAACCACAATAACTCTTCCGTTGGCAATCTTCTCATTTAATAATGAGCGAACCGCTAAACGTTTTTCTTTTTGGTTGATACGGATATGTTGGTCAAATTTTGGTTTTGGACCATGAGCTCGTCCCCCTTTACGCATTTGAGGAGCGGACCATGCACCATGACGGGCACCTCCGGTTCCTTTTTGCTTACGGGCTTTTTTCCCTGTCCGGTTCACTTCACCTCTACGAAGAGTACAAGCTGACCACTGACGTAGGTTAAAACGGAGTGCTTCAATGTAAGTTTTGACCATTGGTCTGTTGATGTCGAGATCTGCTTCGATACGAAGTGGATGCTCATGACACACGTTTTTTTGTAAATCGAATTGTTTAATCTGTTTCACGTGCTACACCTTCTTCCCTTTAGCCGATTTCCCCTTGATCGACTTTGTGATTTCGACAATCCCGTTATTGGCGCCAGGAATGGCCCCTTTTACAAGAATGACTTCATTTTCGTAGTCGATTTCAACGATATCTAGGTTCTGGATGGTCACGTTTTCGTTCCCCATATGTCCAGCCATCTTACGACCTTTCCATACGCGGCCAATGCAAGAGCGTTGTCCAGTAGAACCTCCATGACGGTGAATCGGGCCCTCACCATGTGAGTATCCGAATCCTTTAAAGCCGTGACGCTTCATAACCCCTTGGAATCCTCTTCCTTTGGATTTAGCAGTCACGTCAATGCTGCCGATCCCCTCTAGAACAGAGAGATCAAGCTCTTTGCCTACAGAGTATTCGTCCAGGTTTTCTACCTTGGATTCAATAATTAACTTTCGTGGCTCCAGTCCATTCTTCTCGAAGTGGCCGAGTTGGGGCTTTGTATGATTTGCCCGCTTAGATCCAGTAAGCTTTTCTGTAGCTAACTGAATCGACTCATATCCATCTTTCTCGAGAGTTTTCACCTGGGACACAACGTGTGTTTTAAGCTGTAGAACAGTGCAAGGTATGACATTCCCCTGTGCATCAAAACGATGCGTCATCCCTTTCTTTCTACCGATTAGTTTCAATGACATAAGTCTTCCTTCGAAACGAGGTGATTTTTTCAATAATTGTAAGAATAATTCTCTCTAAAGAGTCTCTTGGGGAAAAGGGTACCAGATATCTCATTTTCCCACAAACATTTCATTGGAATAAAAAAACTACACCGTCACTTAAATTTTTTACTCATCATCAGAGTCCGGTGAGTTTAAATAGTTGATCGTAGAACCCCATTTCTGAAGAAATTTTTCAAAAACCAAATTAGCTACCACTGCAGTTATCGCAATCGACAACAGATGACCCGGTTGCAATCGACCCGGAAGTTTTCGATAATGAGCCACGACGCTAAGTCCACTATAAAGAGCAAACGATCCGCTAGAAATAGCCTTTAATTTACATTCTATCGTTAGATCGCCCTTTTGGATTTTACGAATTTGAGTCGCTGCTGCGTAAGCATGACCGACCCCCTGCAAGAAAAAGCCAGCCAAATCCAAACGGTCAACTATTTTTTTCGAAAAATGAGAAGAAAATCGATCGGCAACTAAAGCCGCTAGCCTCAAACCGTTCCCAGCAGCTTTTCCAAGTGTGATCGATCTTTCTGGATTTTCACGCTTTTCGAGACCTTCACAAAAATCCTCTCGGATATACTCAGCCCAAAATAGCGCACCCCCCGCAAATTTTGCATTTTGACGCGAAAAGAGACTTAAAAAAGAACCTCCGCCAATAAAATTTTCTACACGCATACACAATCTTTTTAAAATTTTTTAAAGAAAAATAGCGCAAAACTTTAAGAGAGTCAATCAATTTTTGCAATTAGCTATCAAATGCGTTGTTTGTCCAGAATTCGTTTTCTGAGCTGATATCCTTCATACACATTGTGCGCAAAGACAGCACCCAGGATGACTGCATGCAAGATGTGAATATTTTTTTCAGCTACCGGAATTTTCACCAATCTTTGAAAACGACAAACAGTTAAACCTGTAAGCGCTATCAGCTGAATACTAGAACAAGTCCACTTTATTCGATCTTTAATTTCACGACCATTTAATGGCCACGACCAAAAGAGATCGGATACATGGCGCAACAAACCACAAACATTTCGTAGAGCAGAATCTTCGGGCGCATTTGTGAAAACCAATCCAGCATCAATCAGATCTGTAATATTGTTTATCATGAAGTAACTTCCAATGCCAGGTTTGCCTGCATCAATAATCTTACAAGATCCCCAATCCCCATTTTGCGATTTGAAAGCCCAGCAACCATTTTGCAAATCGCTTTTGTAGGCACTTCGCACACATGTAAAGCAATCCTTTATTGCCTTTCCGAATAAAGCAACGTGAGCTAGTTGCTTGATGAGTAAACTTGGATTTTTACCGCAATCTTCATATAACTTCGTTCCAAGCCAGAACCCGTATGCCGACCCACTCGGCCACTTGTCAGCTACATCAGCCACAAAAGCCATCGAAGCAACTACACTCGTCATATTTTTTCCCTTAGGTTTTATTTTGCAAAACCAGCCAGGCCCCACCCCAGCCGGTTCCACTCACTTCAAGCAATTGCTGCGTAGCGGCCTACTTTTCGCGCTCTCTTTTCGTAACTTTTAAGCACCTCAGATGCAATAACAGAACCGACCCCTATCGCCCCAAAAACTAAAGTAATTTTGTCACTTACCGGCATTTTCTTTGTTAATTTTCCGAAATAACAAATACTAGAACTTGCATTCGCTACCGCGCCCACTATTTTGCAAGCCGATTGCGCGTTCTGCACCCACTTTATTTTGCCTTTTGTCAACCGTGTCTGTGGACCCCCAAAAAAGAACCTCTTCATCTCTTGAAGCGCATCAAACCCATCCCACAGAGCTTTTATCGTCTCAACGCTTTTCTTTAGGGGGGAATCTTCAGTTGAGTCGGTATAAAATTTTATAGCAGAAATCAAATCTTTACTATGCTTTACCAAGTTTTTGAGTGCATCGAAGCCCTCGGCAGGATCTTCTTTCTCTTTAACATTTGTGCATGTTCCAAATTGAAGCTTCCCCAGTTTACTTTCCCAAGCAGTGCTCAAACAATCACGAACCCCCGTCACAAGATCAAATTGCGCAGTATATTTAGCTAACTGCCCAACGCGTACACCTGGACATTTGCCACATGCTTCAAGTAATTTTGTGACAATCCCAACTTCTTTTGCTACAAGACGCGGAACGTTGTATGTTGCGTCCAATAAGGAATAACCCATGTTGTAAATTGCAGTCATAATCTTATTTTTCCTAAACTTCTTATTTATTTCTTATCACTTTTTCTGAAAAAAAGTTTTACCTGGCGTGCCCGCACGTTATGATCACCCACATATTTAGCAACTCCATTCGCAATAGCGCCAAAAGCGTTAAGACCACTGTAATCTGAGCATAAAAAATTTACCAAAAATGATGGGAACATTAGATGGGCAGAGCCTTTCTTGTTTTATAAAGGAAAGGATAACATCCAGAGAAAATATTGTAAACAGGATCTTTAACCTTTCTTTCTAAAGGGAAAATTTCTCTTTATGCCCGTTAATGAACTCTTTAGAACCCACTCTTTTTTTACCCTCAAGCTGCACTTCTAAAAGCTCTAAAGCACCATCAGTCGCCTGTAGATATAGGCGCCCAGACTCAACCGTGATCATTTTTTGAATGAAGTGGTCAACTGGTCGAGCCTTCCAGATTTTTAAAAAATCTCCTGACTCCAACTGCACCTTCACCGCGCCGTAAGTGGTCAGCCCCCGCACCTTTAAAGCCATCCCCTTTTTATCAGTCACAGTCAAAAGGAGCTCTTCTTTTTGAATTTTTGGGGCAACGGTCGCCTTTTCTCTATTTTGCTCCACAAAGACAGCGGTGTTTGCCTCAATCGCAACCAAACTCTCCATTAATAACGGTACCGCCGCTTTCACCAGTGCGTTTCTGAGTTCGATCGCATCCATTTCGTCTGTGATTGTCACCCGTTTTACCGCGCAAACAGGCCCCGTATCCATTCCGACATCCATCTTCATGATACTGACGCCACTCTCCCTATCCCCCGCCAAAATCGCCCGCTCAATAGGAGCTGCCCCTCTATAATAGGGCAAAATAGAAGTATGGACATTGATTGGCCCTAACCGCGGTATATCTAATAAATTTTTTCTTAGAATGTGCCCATAGGCAAAGACCACAAAAAGGTCCGGCTTAAGCCTTTCCATTGTTGCCACAAAGTTTTCTTCTTTTGGATTGACCGGCTCGTAAACTGTGAGTCCCAGCTCGATGGCCCGCTTTTTTACGGGCGTCATAGTGAGCTGCCCACCCCGCTCACGCGGTTTATCAGGCATCGTCACAACCACGAGCACCTCGTGTTGCTCAACTAAGGCCTCGAGCACCCCAACGGCTAACTCGGGCGTTCCAAAGAAAACAATTTTCAACATGACCCGAAAGGATAGTTCATCTACTCAATCCAATCAACCAAAGTCTTTTTTTAAATTAAGCTTTCTAAACTCAATTTCTATCCTGAGACAAAAACCGGCTCTTCCACTCTTTTGTATCCAGCAAATCCGCGCTTTGTTTCGCTGTAAAACTCAAGCCAAAGTGCAACGTCAGGATCATTCAGATCAAACTCGACGCGAATCGACTCAAGAGCCTCTTCAATGGATAGCTTCGAGCGATAAATCCACTTAAATAGCCTCCCAATCTTGATCCGCCGCTCAAGATCGAACCCGCGTCTCTTTAAACCAACGAGGTTAATCCCACCCACTTTGAAATCACTGCCTCCTCCAATGAGGAAAGGGCCCAAGTCTCCATCAAGACGAGACATTCCACCACACATTGCATGGTCTCCCACGCGGGTGTGTTGATGAATCGGGGTAAAACCCCCGATAATAGCAAAGTTACCCACTTCCACATGACCTGCCAAAGAGACATTATTCGCTAGAATCACCCCATTTCCAAGGATACAGTTATGCGCCACATGGACGTAGGCCATCAAAAGACAACTATCGCCAATGCGCACCTCAGTTCCTTCCCCACAAGAGCTGTTAATCGTCACACATTCACGAATTTCACACTTTTTACCAATACGGACAAAGGTTTTTTCTCCTCGGTATTTCAAATCCTGCGGTTTGGCCCCGATCGAAGCAAAAGGAAACACGACAGTTTCCTCCCCAATAGTCGTAAATCCATCGACCACAACATGCGATTTCAGCTCCACATGCATTTCCAATATTACATCAGGACCCACAACACAGTAAGGACCAATCTTGACACCGCTGGCTATCTGAGCGCTCGGGTGCACTACCGCTGTTGCGTGGATATTTGTCATCTTAAATAAGGCTCTCTTTATTTTGTTGGGTCCGAAACTCTGGATGGATCCCAAAACTAATCCCTGCGTCGACAACAAGTTCATTGTCCACATAGGCTTTTGCCTCACACTTTCCCCCTCGTTGAGACAAAAAGGTTGCCTGCACATCGATAATCAAAACATCACCCGGTGTCACTGGCCGTCTAAAACGTGCCTCGTAGACACTCATTAAAACTTTCAGCCCCCGGATCCCTTTTTTATGCATCAAAATCCCCCCCACCTGCGCCATCGCCTCGACAATCAAAACCCCTGGCATAATCGGCTTTTCTGGAAAATGACCCGCAAAAAACGGTTCGTTGATCGTCACATTTTTTTGCCCTACGATCCGATTATTTTCTAAGTCCATATTCAAGATCCGATCCACTAACAAAAATGGATAAGTATGGGGAAGAATCCGCTTAATCTCGTCGATATCTATCTGAATTTTCACCGGATTTTGGCCCACCGCGCTGCCATCTGCTCTGCTATCTGCCCGCCCATTTGCTCGGTCATCTGTGGTGTTTGATGCACACATTCTAAAACTTTTCCCTCTATAATCTGCGCAAGTCTCGTGGTTTGCGTGTGCCCCGAACGAGCCCCTTGATAACTTGCGATCACATCGTAGCCAATCAGACAAAGATCTCCAATCATGTCGAGCACTTTGTGCCGCGCCATCTCATTCGGAAACCTCAGCCCCCCCTCGTTGATCACTCGACCCTCTTTTACGATAATCCCATTTTCAAGGCTTCCCCCCTTGATCAACCCTTTTTCTAAGAGGGGTTGAATCTCTTCATAACTGCTAAAGGTGCGGCAATTGCTCACCTGCTTACAATAACGGTCATGTGTAAATTTAATCCCATACTCTTGATGTTCTAAAACACCTTCGTCATCGTAGTGCAGTAAGTAAGAAAATGTGAGCTCATCCTTCGGAATCGCTCGGACCGAAGTGCCATTAAAGGCCACTTCTAACGGTTCTAATAAAGCAAATATCGGCTTTTGCGCCGCTAAAGAAACTGTTTTTGCCTCTACAAGCGCTTGAACAAATTGGGTAGAACTTCCATCAAAAATCGGAACTTCAGGCCCATCGATCTCAACAATGAGGTTGTCGATCCCCAACCCATAAACTGCAGAAAGCAAGTGCTCTACCAGTTGCACCGATATCCCATTTTGCCCCACAATCGTACATCGTGGCGTCGCAACAACTGCTGCCGCCCGTGCTTTAATCATCGGTTTATCTAAAAGATCGATACGCCGAAAAACGATTCCGGTATCTGGCAGCGCCGGTAAAAAACGACATTTGACGATTTTTCCTGTGAAAAGAGCCACACCCGTGAGCTCAAAAACATTTAAAATTGTGGTTTGAGGTCTCGATCCAACTTTTTTCACAATTGAGCTTTGCTCTCGCAAGATGTCACCTTCTTACAACAAAATTCCAACAACAAAAACCTCTTTGAAAGAGGTCTTTTTTACAAATTTACTCTCAAAGAGCTTTTTCATCAATCTCTTCTTCTCTCTCACCCCTTACAAGAAGTCTCTTTAAAAAACAAACAATCAACCAAAATAGAGCGAAAATAACCACAAATCGGTCCTGCAACACCGGATACCAGGTGACTAATTGATCTAAGTCGACGTCAAAAATGTGCAACTTTTCCTCCAACTTTCCCCTCGGCTCTTCCATTGTATAAACCCCGCTAGGCAACGCATATCCCACAAATCCCCCATTCGCTCCACGCACCACGGGAATCCCTCCCTCAACAGCGCGCAAAATCGTTTGATTGAAATGATTCCACTTAAAAGTGCGATCCTCAATCCAAACATCATTGTGTAGCGAAGCGATTAGGTCCGCTTTTTCTAAGATAAAATCGTGATGATCAGCCCCAAAATAGTCATCGTAACAGATGTGAATGCCGTAACGAAACTTACCAGTCAAAATGTTTTTCTTTTTTCCTGCGATGAAATTGGTTGTTTCCAGCGCCTCTAAGATCGATTTAGGCAAAAACTCCCAGCGCGATTCCATAAACGACACAAGGCGCATTTTATCGTAACGACCGACCACTTTTCCTTGATGCACAAGAGACACTGAGTTATGAAACGACTCTTTCTCTTCATCTAAAGGGGTGAAATGGCCAACTAAGATATCTATGTTTTTTTGTTTTGACTGGGCCAAAATAGATTCCTGGATCTCCCCTTCAAAATAGCGCCCTGGGATACTTGTTTCCGATAATATCAGGCAGTCGACACCCTCAATCTCATCCAACATTTTGATCAATGCGCTCTTTTGGACATCGATCGGATCAGGGTTTGCTTCAAAATTTGTCCAGGGATCGAAGTTGGTTTGATAGAGAGCGATCTTGGCTGTTTTTTGTTTGTTGATTTTTGAGGGAATGACACCCATTCCCAAAAAAACAAGAGCTCCCATGTAAGAAATCACTTTTTTTGGGAAAAATAGAGGGAAAAGAGTCGCAGCTAAAAATAAAAACGTGGCCCCAAAAACCCCGACATACGAAAAACAGCGTGTCAAATAGGAGTGCTTTAATAAAATCGAAGAGATCGTGTAAAAGGTATACCCAGAAAAAAACCATTGCCGATGCCATTCAAACAAGGTCACCAAACAAATAAACAGCAAAACTTCAAAAACAGTGATCGATGCGCCTTGACCCGAACCTCGAAAAGCCACTTTTGCTGCCAAAAAAATTTGCGAGGCGATCCAGCAAGAGAAAAAAAGGGCTAAGCAAAAGCCAAAACCGGCTAAAAAAGGGAATTCGGGTGGATTTTTCAACGCGATCATCCAAGAATTTTGCGCAAAAAAATAGCCGGCAGATGCAAAAAACAGCCTTTTCCAATCTTGCTGCTTCAATAAGAACCAAAGCCCTAAAGGAAGGCTTACCATCGCTAAAAAAGCAAAAAAAAAGGGCTGGCCCTCCTTAGAAAGCCAACCGACTAAAGAACCAATAATGATCGAAAAACAACTCAAAAAGTGGTTTTTAAACACGATCATCCATAGAACGATGATGGTCATTACGCTGATTGTGGCATTGACATTGTCCCCCACAGGCGCAGCCTGACCCACACTCTTTTTTCGATGCAAGGACAAATGCCGCCCCGATCAAACCCACGTTTTTCAAGAAATCAAACATCATCGTGTGCATGGTGGTTGGATCAGCAAGCCAAAATGGATGCATAACCAGCGTGATAAACACCAAGAAAACGATCAAAGCAAAGGCCCCAAGACGGGCATGAAAACCGACCAACAAAAGAAGTGCTCCGATAAATTCTAGCCCACAAGCCACTACCATTAAAGGGATCTCTGTGCGTATCAAAAAATCAATGACACTCGAGAGCACCCCCCCCGTGATTTCGGTCTTCCACATGTTCAATGCATGGTCCAAACTCTCCATCGAAGTCTGCCAATTCATTATTTTTACGACGCAGAATATCAAAAACGGAATCGCAAAAAGTGTCCTCCCGAATTGAAATAAAATCTTTCTTCCCTTGCTCATATATTGCTCCTCATAGCATTTAATCTGTAAAACCTTTAAAATAGCGATCTAAAAATCTTAAGGTTTGTCCATTATCATGAATACATTTTGCTTGTACCACATAGAACAATTTTTTTTGTACCATGATCCACAAGGCTCACGCCTTGATGTGGACTTAAAAAGATATTTTAAGGAGCATAAAGCACTCGGCTCGAGAGATCGAAGAGTGATCGCTGAATTTATTTTTTTGGTGAGTCGTTACTCCTCTTTATTTGTTTATGTCTTAAAAATGGAACAGGTCGACCGGTTCAGTATCCCCAAAATTCTTCGCCTAGACCTCAAAGCGGTCCTTCAAGATGAGTCAATTCCTGCCCACATCCGTTATGGATTTGACAAGGATTTCTTTGAAATGCTCCAACGCTCCCTTCCAGCAGATAAATTGCAGATTTTTCTGAAATCATTGAATGAGGAGGCCCCCTTATACGGACGAGTCAATCCGATCAAAACAGATCGGGAAACTCTTCTCGATGAGCTCTCTGAACTCACAGGCGTGAGAAAAACAACCCTTTCCCCTTACGGACTCGAATTTCAAAAACGGGAGAATTTCTCTACCTTCCCTCAATTTGTATCAGGAAAATTTGAAATCCAAGATGAAAGTAGTCAACTGGTCGCCTTAAAACTCCAAGCACAGCCTAAAGAACAGATTCTCGACTATTGCGCAGGCAGCGGGGGGAAAAGTTTGGTCATCGGCGCTGAAATGGGGAATAAAGGACAGCTTTTCTTGCATGATGTGCGACAAAAGCCACTCATTGAGGCGAAAAAACGGTTGAAACGGGCCGGAGTGCAAAATGCACAAATTTTTCCTGAAGGGACCATCCCTAAAAAATATTTTCGCTCTTTCGATCGAGTATTATTGGATGTGCCTTGCTCTGGAACGGGGACATTACGACGCAATCCTGACCGAAAAGAGAAGTTGTTTATCCAAGATATCGAAGAGCTTGTCGCTCTGCAAAGAGAAATATTTAAAGAAGCGATCGGGTTTGTGAAGCCAAAAGGAAAAATTCTTTGGGCCACCTGTAGCGTCCTTAAAGAAGAAAACGAAGAACAGATCGCGTTTTTCACCCAAAATTATCCAGTAAAAGCAATCGAAGAACCTCTTGCCACCTACCCTGAAAAGGGGAAAGGGGATGGATTTTTTGCCCAATTGCTTGAGCTTGCTTGAAAAAACGATTATTTGCTAAAGTGAGACCTATGCAAACTCCTTTTAAATATGTTGTAGCGCTGTTTTTTGCCGCGTCTAGCCTACAGGCGCAACCTAGTAGCTATCCAAAATCGATGGCTCCCAAAACGAAAATTGCTGTGAATAATGTCCCCTTGGCCAAGATTCATGGTAAAGTAATCTCTTTAGGAGACGTCGTCAAAGAGCTCGATTTGCGTCTTTATCTCAACAGCCCCGAAGCCTATAATGAGGTGACTCAACGGTATGGTTTTTACAAAGAGGGTTGGCGAAGACAGCTGGATGAGTTGATTCAGCTCGAAATGTTAAAAAAAGAGGCCGAAGAGAAAAAGATGAAAATCTCTGACTCTGATGTGCGACAAGAGCTCATGAATCGGTACGGCACCACTATCCTAGAGCGACTTCACGAAGCGAATTTGACATACGACGATGCGCGCGAATCGGTCAAAAATGACCTTCTAGCGCAACAAATGAATTGGTTTGGATTTTTAAACAAATCCTTTTATCGAGTCGGCCCACAGATGTTGAAAACGGCTTACGATGAATTTGTGGCGAATAATCCCCCTAATGACATGTGGAAATACCAATTTTTGACTGTGCGAACTGCTGATCAAGAGAAAGCAGAAGCGATCCGTTTCAAAATCACGGCCCTCGACCCCTCGACCTTCCCCAATCTATTCACCTTCAAAGAGGCTCTTACGACACTGATTGGATCTGACGAAGCTGTCCGCGTCTCTATTTCGGACGATTTTAGCATCGAAGATCGAGCCATTTCTACATTGCATAAAACAACTTTGATCAGCTTGCCTATCGAATCGATCAGTCAACCGCTCTTTCAAAAGACGAATACCGAATCAATCATTCGAGTTTTTCACTTAAAAGATCGGATCCAAACAGAGGTAGAACCTTTTTCACAACTGAGCGATCGATTGAAGCAGACCCTCATCTCGAAAACGGCTGATAAGGATCGAATTGCTTACTTTCAACAACTGAAAGAAAAATCGGGTTACACTGACGAACAAATCTATCTTACTCTTCCGAAAGATTTTGAACCTTTCGCCTTGAAAGAATCCTTTTAACAATAAAAAAGCCTATCGACAACGCTATGAACAATAGCGTTGTTTCATATCTATACTGAGCCAATAAGGTCCAGATCGTATGCCCAGCCGCTTCAGCGGCAAACAGCGGCTTGCTTAGGACCACCTTCCCCTTTGGTGTCACGATATCTACCCGGCCACACACTTGCCCCTTCGCAATAGGGACAGCGACCTCATCCAAAATAATTGTAGGCTCTAAAACAGCTAAACGACTCGCGAACGTTTCGATCATCAGTTCCTCTTCAAGCTGTAAAGCGACCGAAATTTTCCGATTGATCGGCTTTAAGTAAAAACAGGGATCTGCCTTGTTGTAAAATGTGCGCACCTCTTTTTTCTCTTCAAAAGCGGAGTTAAAAAGATTGATTGCATCAATGAATCGTTCTTTGCTGGATGTTGAGCGCATCAATGCGATCGAAAGAGTCCGCTCTCTGTTTTTAGCAGCGCCCGTAAAGCAAAAACCGGCATTTTCGGTATAGCCTGTTTTGCCACCAATGCAATATTTATAAAACAGATCTTTTTCAGGACGTATTAATACATTGAACGTTTGCAATGCAGGGTCCAAAACCTCTTTAGAACCAAATGTAAAAGAGACTTTCCCCATAATTTCCATGAATTCAGGATCCTTTAACCCGTGCGCATAAATTTTTGCCATATCAATCGCAGTGGTCCTGTGGGAGGGGTATTCGAGCCCGTTCGGATTCACTAGTGTCGTGGCCTCACACCCAATATTCACCAAAAATTCGTTCAAACGGAGCATAAAAGCCTCAATCGAACCCCCTCCCAGATAGTGAGCTAACGCATTGGCTGCATCATTGGCTGAAATCAACTCCAACGCATGATACAAATCATTGATCGAATAAATTCCATGAGGGACCAACCCCACAAGTGTGGCATCCGGCTCTAAAATATAGGGATCTATAGCGTAATTGAGCGCAATTTTCTTCTCTTTAGGCAATACCCGTAGCACCTCTGGCGCCACCATAAAAAATAGCCCTCTATCGGGCTTTAAACTTAAGCAATAAAGAAGCGTGGCTACTTTTGTCGTGCTTGCAGGGTGCATACTTTGCTCTCCCTTTTTCGCATAGATGACAATCTCATAATCACAATCATAGATAGCAGCTGACTCACAAGAAAGTGTGGGAGGGATAACAGCCGAATTTAATGTTGCTGCATAGATCATGACGGCAAATGGAATCTTTTGCTTTAAAAATAAAAACGACCGTTCTATGGAAAAGGAAAACACCTCAATAGGAAGATCCATGTTGAACCCTGCGAAACTCGAACGTGCTTTTGACGAGTTTTTTTCTGACCTCTCGTATTTCAACCATGATGGCATCATTGATGTTGACCTTCCTTTTTTAAGAGATAATAGCCTTTTAAACTGCACAGATCAAGACCAAGATCAATTACAGCAGCATCCTTTCTACTTTCATGTGATCGAAGAAGATGAAAAGGTAACTCTTTTCAATCATCAATTTGCCGTTTGGATCGTGCCACAGCACGGGGAAAGCGAAAAAGAAACCCTTATCCTCCTCTCCTCCATTGAAGATACCACACCACTTTTAGAGTTGGTCTATTGCACCAAAGGGATCTACAACTCCCCCAAATACATTTTACGAGTCTTGCGTCATTTTCTAAAGGAAGTGCTCGAAAACGAAGAAATTATTCAACGCCTCCTCGAAGAGTATTAGACCTCTTTCGAAATTAGATTTCTTTTGCAGTGGGCTTTAAATTCTTTTTGAGCTTTAGAAAATTTTGTTCGTTTTTCCGCTCATAGATGACCTCATCCATCAAATGATTGACGATATAGATGCCGAATCCTCCCGGCTCATCCAGCGGCTTTTGACGCCTATATTCCAACGGATTGAACTCAACTCCTTCATCAACGAATTCGATCTCCACAAGATCGTCCTCTTTTTTCAGAATGATTTCGATTTCGCCTCGTTGATCAGGATAAGCATAAGAGCATATATTGATGAAAATTTCTTCCACAACCAATTGAATTTGTGAAGAAGCCACTTGAGACTCCACCCAGTCAAGCACCTTCGGATATTGGGAGATTTCCGCCTGAACTCGCAATCTCATCTCGTTGGACATACACCACCTATAAACAATGCTACCTGCTCGGCCAGGTTTTTTTCGACTAACGGAAGCGCCACATCATAGGCCCCATCTTCCGCATCAAACTGCCCCAATGAATACTCCACGAAAGGCACCCCACCATACTGTGTATCGCGCAGCGTGTTCGGGTTGGTAAAATCATACTCAGAGGATGCGGACAAACTCTTTTTTCTAATCATACTACTTAATTGATCTTTGTCAACTATCGTGATTGAGGCCTCTAATGTCAATCGTCCCTCGTTAGGGAAAAGACGGTCGATCAAAGCCCCTGACAACGGCTCTTCATCGTAAAGAAATCCGATATTATCGTGACGTAATTTGTTCACATCCACAATAACCTCGTAACGGCCATGAGAACTGACCACGCGCGAGCTTGTGAGCCGCTTCATGGCAAACATCAATTCATTTTTAAAGGTTGGCGTTGCACGCTCTCCTTTAAACGAAATTTCAATTTTTTGTTGTTCTTTAGGATTAACAAGATGATATTGGCATGCCGATAAAAAAATCAGCATACCACAAAAATTAAAGTACTTTCTCTTGGTCTTGAACAGACTGAGGAAGCTCTTCGATAACATCGACAACGATCTCAAGATCTTCGATCTGATATTTGTCTTCAAGGTCTCTGTGCTCATCACGCAAGTACTGTATCGCACCGACTGCCTTATGAGCAACTACAGATTTTGGATAATGTTTCACCACCTGAGTGTAGTACAAAAGAGCGGCATCGGGTCGGTTTGTTCTTTTGTAATAAGCTGCGATGTCAAACATCCCCTCAGCTAGAATCTCTTCCATCATCTTGAGCTGCCCTTGAGCTACTTTCAGACGTGGATCAGACCCAAAACCCTCTTTGAATCGTTGATAATTCAATCGCGCTAAAGAAACATGGGTGTCATCATTCGGCTGCGATTTCGTCAACTGAACATAGATATCCCCAATTTTAATATGCGCATGTGGAGCTAATGGATGTTGACCAAATTTTTTCAAGAAAACTTGAAAAGAGTCGAGCGCCGATTTGTGATCGTCTAGGTGCATTTGCAGTGCCCCTTTGGCATAAAGCGCTTCTGCGGCCAAATCAGATCTTGGCATTGCAGTTTGCACTTCATCATAGATCTCAAGCGCCTCTTCTTGAGCCGGCATCCATTTCGGTAAAACTTTTAATCCAGCAATGTGCTTTCTATACCCTTTGGCAAAGCGGTGACCCACTTCCAATTTAATTTTATAAGACTCATCATAGTAACGGAGCGTTTGGTCTTTCGTAAGATAGAGCTGCACAGCTTCATAAGCCGCCTCATACTCCCCTGCATCCAAATAAAGGGTCGCAAGTTGGTAGTAGACCTCTGGCGACATCGGATGATCCTGGTAACTATCGACGATTGTTTCGGCACTTTTACGAGCACCCTTCAAATCTTGTCGATCTAAAGACTCTTGTAACTGTGTATACAGTTGATCAAATGGGACCTGATTCTTAGCAGAATGGCCACTTATACTAAAAAAAGTTAGAACAATGCTGGAAAATAAATTTACGACTTTCATACAAAAAAGAGTATAACAGGTCCCACCTTAACATCGCAACCCCTTGTCTTAACTTTCGAGCACAAAAACCTGTTTTACATACTGTAACTGACTTAAACTCTGTAAAAGTTCCTGAGAAATTTTTACTCCCAAACTCGATTCAATTTTTAACTTTGACGGCCCAACCTCGATGGATACCGCAGAACGACCAGGATGAGCGTTAAATAGTTTTTTTAATTGAACAGCTGATTGATGGCTCACCAAAGCGTCGTCAAGATTTATTTTTAATTCCGGCTCCGGTTTTTCTTCTTTTGCCTTCATCATATTCCCCCTTTTTTGTAAGATCGCTTTTTGTTGCTGCCGAGTCCTGTCTCTCATCTCTCGAAGCGGCTCTACTTCGATCCCCTCAAATAAGAAAAGATCCCTCACCGAAACCCGTTGCTCATGGACCTTTTTTTCCACCTCTAACAAGGCGACCAGTAAGGCGCTTTCTTTGATGAGGGGCCCTTTGGCTTCCATTAGATCACTCCAGACAAACAGCTCCATCGTGGATGTTAAATCAGAAGCCTTCAGGATAGCAAATTTCTTTTGTGTCTTTTGAGAAAGACGCATCTCCACATCTTCTATCACAACAGCGACAATAACGGTATCGCTTTCCGCTAAATTTTGGACTGCTTCAACCGAAATGGCCCCCATTTTCTCAATGGTCTCGGTGTACATTTGTAACGGATGCCCTGTAAGGTAAAAGCCTAGCAGCTCTCGCTCTTTAAAAAGTCGTTCAAGCGGCGGATCCACAGTTTCAACATGTACCTCCTCAGCCTCTTTCTCCTCTTCTTCAAAAAAAGATATATATCCTTTCACTTTTTCTTTTTGGAGACGAACGCTGGTATCAAACTGTGTGGAGATCTGATCTAAAAGAGCCCTTCGAGAAGGGGAAAACTGATCGAAACAACCGGCCTCGATCAACGTTTCGATCGTTTTTTTTCCAATCTTTTTCACATCCACTTTCTGTATGAAATCGGTTAGGCTTTTAAAGGAGCCTCGCTCTTTACGTGTTTCAATGATCGCCTGAACAACGCCTTCGCCAATTCCTTTAATTCCCCCCATCGCAAATCGGATCCCCTCATCTGTTGGGGTAAAATATTGTTCTGAATCATTGATCGAAGGGGGAAGAACTGCAATTCCCATCGTTTTACATTCAGCAGCCTGCTTGGCTACCTTAGAAATATCAGCCATATCACATGTCATCAAAGCAGCCATCCAGTGAGCTGGATAATTTGCCTTCAAAAATGCGGTGACATAACTTAAAAAACCGTAGGCTGCCGCATGGGATTTGTTAAATCCATACGAAGCGAACTTCTCTACTTTATCGAAAATCAACATCGATTGCAATTCAGGAATATTATTTTGCAATGCGCCTGATCGAAATTTATCCCGTTGACGCCCCATCTCAGCCGCATCTTTTTTTCCCATCGCACGACGAAGGACATCACCTTCCCCGAGAGTATAACCGGCCAATTTGGAGGCAATCTGCATCACCTGCTCTTGGTAAACCATAATTCCGTAGGTCTCTTCCAAGATTTGAGCCATTGATGGATGGTCGAATTCGATCTTCTCTTTTCCATGTTTACGTTGAATAAACGACGGAATCATCTCCATCGGACCTGGTCGATAAAGAGCTCCGACCGCGATGATCTCTTCGAATTTATCGATATGGAGTTGGCGCGCCAAATCTTGCATCCCTTGGGATTCTAACTGGAATATTCCCGAAGTTTTCCCCTGATTGAGCAGGTCAAAAGTTGTCGTATCATTCAGCGGCAAATTCACCCAATCGATCGCTACATTTTCAATTGCTTTGATCGAATCACACGCTTTTTGAATCGAAGTCAATGTTTTCAACCCCAAAAAGTCGATCTTCAACATCCCGACTGCTTCGACCGGCTTCATCGCGTACTGGGTCACTAACATATCGGCATCTTTCGCCGTGCACACAGGAATCGTCTCTACGAGTGGCTTGGCTGAAATGATCATCCCTGCCGCGTGAATCCCCGTGTTGCGAATCGATCCCTCGAGCGCGCGAGCAAGCTCTAAAACTTTAGCGACCTCTGGGTCATTCGCGACAAGATCGCGCAGCTCTGGCTCTACCTCAAGCGCTTTTTCTAGAGTGATTTGCAAATCATCAGGGATTAATTTTGCGATTTGATTGACCTTGATCAAGGGCACGCTTAACACTCGCCCCACATCTTTAATGGCCATCTTCGCTTTCATCGTCCCAAAAGTGACGATCTGCGCTACTCGATCTTTCCCATATTTGCGAATCGTATAGTCGATCACCTCTTGGCGTCGATCCATACAGATGTCGACGTCGATATCGGGATACGAGATCCGTTCCGGGTTAATGAATCGTTCAAAGAAGAGATGAAATCTGAGCGGTTCGATGTCGGTGATCCCAGTCAAATAGCAGATGATCGAACCGGCCCCTGATCCACGTCCTGGGCCCATTGGGATCCCTTGACTTTTCGCCCAGAAAATAAAATCGTAAACAATCAAAAGATAGTCACACATCCCCTTAGACAAAATAATCGACAACTCATACGCGAGTCGATCACGCACGACTTGGCTTGGATCTTGTCCTGGATAGACGTTAGCGACCGCTTGTAACCGCTCTTGAGTGTATCGTTTTGCAATCGCCTCTTCGCAAAGTTTGCATAAAAAAGCCTCGGCAGCTTTTGCCCGCTCTTCATCTGAAAATTCTTTCCCTTCCAATTCTGGAGGAATAAACACCGGGTAATAACGGGTATCAAAATCGATCTGCATATCGACCGAATCGGCCAATATTTGGGTTGCTTCAATCGCTTGAGGGATATCGGCGAACAAATGGGCCATCTGCTGGGCCGTTTTAAAGTAATATTCAGCAGAGGGAAGAACACGTCGTTTAGGATTGGAAAAGCGGCGCCGCACAATCCCTGCAGCATCTTTTTCTACGATTTCAGTCGTCTCACCCGACTGAATGTTCATCAAAATTTCTTGAGCTTTGTAATCTTTTTTCTCAATAAACTGGACATTGTTTGTGGCGACCAGCAAAACCCCTTTTTCTTGCTGTGCCAAAAGGTATTTTTTTATCAAAGCCTCTTGCTTATCAGCCATCTCGTTGTGCAGCTGCAAAAGCCATTGCTCTTTATCGAAACCAAGTTCAACGAGCTCTTTTGTCTCCATCCGATGTCGCTCGACTTGCAAGTAAAAGTCTTCTTTAAAAAGCGATTTCCACCAATCCAGCTCTGCATAAAAAAGGGTCGAATCATTTTGGAGCGCAAGTTCTGCGATGGCGCTATTGTAAGAGCCGGTGATACAAATCAGCCCCTCGCAATGTCTTTCAATCAACTCCTTGTCAATGCGTGGTGTATAATAAAATCCTTCAATGTAGCCCAATGAGCTCAGCGTGCATAGATTTTGATAGCCCCGACGGTTTTTTGCGATTAAGTAAATAGGAGTTGCCAGAGCCTCGTTTCCTCGCTTTTTATCCAAGCGACTCTGCGGAGCGACCATCGCCTCCATGCCGATCAAAGGTTTGACCCCTTTTTTCTTACATTCTTTGTAAAAATCGATCGCGCCGAAAAGATTGCACGTATCAGTGAGGGCCAGCGCCCCCATCTTGTCTTGACTTGCGTTAGCTACAAGCGCTTCAACGGTTGCAGCGGAGCTTAAGATCGAATAGCCCGAATGATTTGTTAAAGAAACCCACATACCCCCCACTCTAGCACAAAACCGAAGCTAAAGACAATAGCCCTCTTTAACAGTCAAAGAAAAAAACCATCTAAACAAAAAAGCAAAGAACTGGAAGAATTTATGGACCTTTTAGAGGTGTTTAACAAAAAAGCGAGCTTTATAAATGATTCCAACCTTTTCAAACATTTCCACCACCCAAGAATTTGTTGCCCATCAATCGACTATAGAAAGATCCCTTGATAATTGGGTTTCCGATTGTGACGTAAAAGAACGATCAAATCGCGTCATCGCAAAAACTAGAATCCTATCGGCACTGCATACAAATAGCCCCGCTTTATCGCTCTTTCGTTTAAATTTAACAACTTTGCCCCCAGAAATTGGGCAACTCATGCAACTAAGAGAGCTTGACCTCGGCCTCAACCGAATCGCCTCCCTCCCAGATAGCCTTGGCGACCTCACGCAACTAACCACACTTTTCCTCAACCACAACCAACTCAGAACTCTTCCAGATAGCCTCGGCAATCTTTCCCTCTTACAATCCCTTTGCCTCGATAACAACCCCCTCTCCTCTCTTCCCATGACCCTTGGAAACATTCCAAGTCTGACCGATATAGATCACGAAAACAATCAAGCTCTCCCCAGAGCTCAGGTACGAGCTATCCTTTTTTTATGCAAAGCACGAAAAAAGGAAGGAGCCAACGTCTCTGCACAGACCCTAATCGATGCCCAGAAAATGTATAACGGAGAAAACCTCTAATACCGATTCCTCCCTGATGAAGCCAAACTGAAAAAGAAACTTGACTTGTTGCGAAGATCTTCTTAATGCGTCCACTTGGGTAAAAAATGGCTCGAGGACAACATCTATCGATTTCACGAGCTAAATCGATCCTAAAGCTTTCGTTAAAGACAGCCTTTTTCCCTATTAACAATCAATGCTTTATGGCCACAAGAAGTCGTGTATGCTTATTTAACACCTCTACAAACAAGGATTCTTTTGAGAAGAATGCAAAGAAATGCTATAATTCAGGGGTCCCAGAGAGTTCGATGAGCATCGAAAGCAATTTCGATTTATCGGCCTCGAAAAGGCAGCGCAAAAAACGAGGCTTAAATGATTCCAGGATTTTCAAATATTTCCCATTTAATATTTTTTGATAACTATGCAGGACCGTTAAAAAAAACTTTTTGCAAAATTTTCGCTACCATAAAATCTATTGCTCTTGCGTTTTTCTCTTGGTTTAAAAATCAACCTAATGTCACAGAAACCCCACCTGCACTTTTAACTATAGAACAATTAACTCTAGAGCAATTAACTATAGAAAATGTCACAGAAACCCCACCTGCACCTTTAACTATAGAACAATTAACTATAAAACAATCTCTTGATAATTGGGCTTCCGATCAGTCTTGCAATGCAGAAGAAATACCATATCGCTTCGAAGCAGCGAAAAAGATTCTATCAGCATTCCAAGCAAAGCACCATACCTTAGATCTCAGATGGTTGCGTCTAACAACTTTGCCCCCAGAAATTGGCAACCTCACTCAACTACAAAAGCTCTACCTCAGCTATAATCAACTTACCTCCCTTCCTGATAACTTCGGCAACCTCACTCAACTACAAAAGCTCTACCTCGAAAATAATCAACTTGCCTCCCTTCCTGATAACTTCGGCAACCTCACTCAACTACAAACGCTCACCCTCAGCTATAATCAACTTACCTCCCTTCCTGATAACTTCGGCAACCTCACTCAACTACAAACGCTCAACCTCAGCAATAATCAACTTACCTCCCTTCCTGATAACTTCGACAACCTCACTCAACTACAAAAGCTCTACCTCAGCTATAATCAACTTGCCTCCCTTCCTGATAACTTCGACAACCTCACTCAACTAACGGAGCTCGACCTCTACAATAATCAACTTACCTCCCTTCCCCTAACCCTTGGAAACTTCCCAGGTTTGACTTATATAGATTGCGATAACAACCCTGATCTTCCTATAGACGAGGTACAAGCTATTCTTGCCTTATGTCAGGTCAAAAGAAACAAGGGCGCCCTCGATTCTTTACCGACTTTACTCAATGCTTGGAAAGCGTATAGCGGAAAAAAGGACAGCTACCAATTCACTCTCGAAGAACTCGATGAAGACAAAAAACGATCCATTCATGAATGGCTAACCCGCCTTTCTCGCGCCGCTGATTTTAAAAATCACCAGGCCGAGCTCGCTAAGGTGGTCTGCGATCTCCTTGAAGGGCTTAAAGATTCCGCATTTCAAGATCTCTTTTTCGCCTCAGTTAGAGGAAATTTAGACGCTTGCGGGGATCGTGCGGCGATGCAGCTTAATGAAATTTTCACAGCTTACAAAATTCACTTTCTCCCTGAAGGAGCCAAATTGAAAGAGAAACTCGATCTGTTGATCCGCGGGGCCAAAACAGTTGCTTTGCGTCGTGCAATCAGCAATAAAATAGATGCTTGGCAAAAAGACAACAAAAAGCAAACTCTTAACGAAAGTGTAGAAATCTACCTTTACTACGAAACAGAGTTAAAAGCCCCCTTGCAACTACTCACTGCGATCTCTACAACTAGTTACGCGACTGGACTGGGCCGTGTGGCTTGGATCGATCTCGATGAACTTCAAAAAGAAGTGAATGAAACCTACGTAAAAGACCTTCTAGGGTTCCCCTCAACCAAAACTCTTATCGAAGAGGCCCCTGATTTTCGCCAATCATGGAACCTCACGTTGGAGGATTTTCAAGAAAGATTAGACGAAATACGCAGCTCAGAGAGTCTTAATGAGCAGCAAATATATGTGCAAAGCAACAAACTTCTTCAAGAGCACACTCTTGCAAAAGAAAATTTTATCAAAGAATGGCTCGAAGCAAACATCTAGCGGTTTCGTGGGCCGGATCTAGCCTGCATTAGGTAGGAACTTCGGGGCTTTGGAGTTCGGGGGGAGCAGATTTCGGACGCGTGAGGTGGGGGTTGGAGCGGACTGACCAGATTGGCAAGAGAAGGGCAAAGGCGATTACGCTGAGAAATGCCAGTGATGGGAAGAAAATTTCCCAGCCGTAGAGCTCCGTAAGCATGCCGCTGACCAGTGAGGCAGATGCTGCACCAAGGTAGGCGAATACCCCCGCAAAACCGGTTGATGTCCCTGACGCTTTTTTATGGGAAAGCTCGGCACAGGCAACCCCAATCAACATCTGCGGCCCAAAGATGAAAAAGCCTGAAAAAAACATGAAAATTGTGTAAAAAATGTAGAGGTCGACCGGTAAAACTGCCATCAGGATACAGACGATAGCAGAGCCGAGCGCAAAAAGGGCGTTCACCGGTATTCGCAACCCCTTAAAAACGGTGTCGGAAAGCCAGCCTGAGGCAAGACTGCCAAAAAATCCCCCAATTTCAAAGACAAAGATGAATGAACTCGCCACAATCTGCGATACCCCTCGATACTGAATGAAATAGAGCTGCCCCCAATCATTGATCGCGGTACGGACCATGTAGATAAAAAAGTAGGTGATCGAAAGGGTCCAAATATAAGGATTTTTGATCACATATTCCATTAAAAGCTCTTTAGTTGAAAGCTCTGCTTCTTGCAGCTGCTCTTCTTGCTCAGAGACTACGTGGTCGTTGCGAAAGACTTCGATCGGAGGGAGCCCAAGCGACTGTGGCGTATCGCGTAAGCGATTCATAAGGACACACCCCATCACGATACAGAGCACTCCGGGCAAAAACATCGAGACGCGCCAACCAAAAAACTCAGCTGTTGCGGCCACAACAATCGGGATTAAGGCTCCGCCCAAATTATGTGAAGTATTCCAAACACCCCACCAACGCCCCCGCTCCGATTGAGAGTACCAATGGGTTAAAAGACGCGCGATTGGGGGCCAACCCCAACCTTGAAACCAGCCGTTTAACCCCCAAAAAAGGGCGAAAAAAAGGACCGACGAAGAGAGACCAAAAAAGATATTGAAGACACCGGTCAAAATCAAACCGATCGACATGAAGTAGCGTGGATTACACCTGTCCCCCAAGATTCCGCTTAAAAATTTACTCGCGCCATAAGAGATGTAGAGAACACTGCCCAAAAAACTGAGTTCGGTTTTCGAAATCCCTAATTCAGCAATCATCGCCGGCATCGCAAAGTTAAAACTTTTGCGAGTCAGGTAAAAAAAGGCGTATCCGATATAAATCGAGAAGAAGATCCTAAGACGCCAGTATTGATATAACCTACTTTGGGCGCCTGGCGACTTAGTCTCACTAAACATCCGAAAATATTGGAAATAATCACTAAATCTCAAGGAGATAAACCTCATTCATTGAACCAATATAGCAAAGATCCCCCAAACACAAAAGAAATTTTCCTAAAACCCCTCAAAAAACCAACCTCTTCACTCTAAATAAAATAAAAATATTTTTGAGATTTTAACATCCCTTACTATATATAGGCGCTATGACAGAACAGCGCGGCTCCATAGGCAATTATCACCACATGCAAAATGACATTAATGTGGAACAGACCATTAAAGATCGCCTTCAAAAAGAAAAAGAACTCGATTTGGCCGCTGGAAAATTGCATCTTTTCATTCTTGCTTATAAAGGTGCCTTTGCCTTGCTACAATCCATTCGATCCACCGAATCGTTGAAAACACCTCAAAGAGTAATTGACGCTCTTAAAGAGTTTATTGACGTCCTTAAAAAACTTGAGGCGACCGATCTCAGTGCCGACTGGCGTTACTGCCAAAAACTTTCCAAAGCATGGAACGAAGTGCTCACCTCCCTTGACGGGGCGAAATTTCCAACAACAAGTCTCGAAGAGCTTGTCTCCTCAGTCAACCATTTCCCTGAAAAAGGGGACCATTCCTTAGGTTATTACCTCTCCCTCGAGGCTGGAGAAGAGTGGATTCCGTTTCCTTTCATGGAAATTTTACGCAATCTCCACGAAAATCGCGCGGCCATACAGCAACTTTTACGCAAAGGTGAGATTGCGCTACGCTCTTTAATCTAAAAAGATTAAACCTCTTTCGAAATTCTTTACCGGAATGGGAGAATGCAGTAGAATGGGAGGCTAAAATTTTTAGAGGACTTGTGTACCGCACGCATAAATTGGGGGAATTAGGAGTCGATGAGCTAGGGACGAAAGTAAAACTTGCTGGTTGGGTCCACAAACGACGCGATCATGGGGGTTTGATTTTTGTCGACTTAAGAGACAAAACAGGACTGACGCAGGTCGTATTTGATCCGGAAATCTCCAAAGAAGCTCATGAGCTTGCCGAAACGATCCGCCATGAATGGGTGATTGAAATCGCAGGGCCTGTGAGAAGACGTGGCGCGGGCATGGAAAATCCCAATTTGAAGACCGGTGCGATCGAAATTGAGGGCCATGGGGTGAAAATCCTTTCGAAGGCTAAGACTCCTCCTTTCGCAATCAATGAAGAGGAAATCAAGGTCAATGAAGAGTTGCGGCTGGAACATCGTTATCTTGATTTAAGACGCGGACCCCTTTTGAAAAACTTGGAGCTGCGCCATCGGACGACACAAGTGCTCCGCTCTTTCTTAGATCAAGAAGGTTTTTGTGAAGTAGAGACACCAATTTTAGGAAAATCAACCCCCGAAGGCGCGCGCGACTATTTAGTCCCTTCTCGCGTCCACCCAGGGACCTTTTTTGCACTGCCACAATCCCCTCAACAATATAAACAATTGCTCATGATAGGTGGCCTCGATCGTTATTTCCAAATCGCACGCTGCTTTCGTGACGAAGATTTGCGCGCTGATCGGCAACCAGAATTTACTCAACTTGACGTCGAAATGAGCTTCGTTTCTCAAGAAGATGTGATTCGTTTGATAGAACGGCTTATCAAACAGGTTTTTTCCTCGATCTTAGGGCTTACATTTGAGGCCCCTTTTGAGCGGATGACCTACCAACACGCGATGGAATTTTACGGATGCGACCGACCTGACTTACGTTTTGACCTCAAACTCGAAAGAGTGGAAACATTATTGCATGGCAGTGGGTTCAATATTTTTGAAGAAGCTCTTTTGCATCATCGAACAATCAAAGCGATTGTCGTGCCTCAAGGGGCAACTCTATCGCGTAAAGAGATCGATGAATATGCCCTTTTTGTCCAAAAATTTGGGCTTGGGGGTCTACCTACTACGAAATTTCAACAAGGACAGTTCGAAACTGGAATCGCAAAATTTCTCACGCCACAAAACCAAGAACAACTCAAAAAGCATCTTCACCTTAAAGATGGGGATCTCATTCTTTTTGGAATCGGCGATGAGGATCGAGTCAATCAGGCACTCGACCATTTACGACGCGATCTAGCGAAAAAATTGGAACTTATCAAATCTGATCATTACAAATTTATCTGGGTAGTGGATTTTCCTCTTTTTGTCCCTGACGGAGAAGGTGGAATCACTTCTGCTCACCATCCGTTTACGGCTCCAATGGAAGATGACATCCATTTACTCCACACTCACCCCTTACAGGTGCGGGCAAAAGCGTACGATATCGTCCTGAATGGATACGAAATCGGGGGCGGTTCAATCCGAATCCATGATGGGCAAATGCAAAAAAATATTTTCTCTCTTTTAAATTTGGATGATGTTGCGATTGAACAAAAATTCGGCTTTTTTATTGATGCATTAAATTACGGCACCCCCCCTCATGGAGGAATTGCGCTTGGATTAGACCGCCTTGTTATGCTATTATTGCAAACAGACAACATCCGTGATGTGATTGCGTTCCCAAAAACGCAAAAAGCGGCTGACTTGATGAACGGCTGTCCTTCGGTTGTTACACGAGCGCAATTGGAAGAATTGTCTATTTGTATTGAGGATAAATCCTTTAAAAAATAGACTTCTTACGTCATAGGATTTTTAGACAAATTGGAGAATTTATGAAAAAGTGGCTAGCATTGATCAGCATGGGTTGTTCCTTAGCTGCGCTACCGTTACATTGCAATGAATCTACAGACGTAGAGCTTACAAAAGTGCAAGCAGAGACGAAAGTGACCGAAACAGCCGAAGTGGATCATCTACTGATCTCAGAGGCATTAGGACACATCATTTCCACAAACCTTAAATCTTTTGGCGGCAACCTCGATACTGATCGGCTCATTAAAGGGCTTAAAGATGCGATGAACGGGATTCCTAACCCCTTATCAGAAGAACAAACTATCGAAGCAATCCAACATTTTAGAGAAAAAGCATTCGAAAAAACAGCCACTGAAAATTTAGAAAAAGCGCAAGCTTTCCTCGATTTCAACGCAAAAAACAGCAACGTTACCCTTCTTGAGTCAGGGAAAATCCAATACGTCACTCTCCAAAAAGGGGACGGGGCCATTGTGGAAGAACATGCAAATCCGTTGATCAAGTATCAAGGACGTTTTATCGATGGTCAAGTATTTGGCGAATCCCAAACAGGAGAAACGATCTCTTTAGACGATGCGATTCCTGGATTTAGCAAAGCACTGATTGGGATGAAAGAAGGAGAGATCCGAACCATTTACATTCATCCAGATCTTGGATACGGTGGCAACGGGATTCTTCCTCCAAATTCTTTATTGACTTTTGAAGTAGAGATTATGAAGGCCAATGTTCCAGAAGAGAAGCTCGATACAGCAAAAAACATCGCTGATACTGAGTTCTTAGCAGAAGAAATCTCCACGCTTAGATAAGCGTGGACTAAAATTCGCAAAAAAGCATTTTCGCACCCTTTACGGGTGCGCTTATTATTTTATCTTAAACGAGCTTTCCTTCGATCGTGCTCTTGGAATGAACCCCAACTAGCGTGTCTACAACGGCACCCTTGCGTAAAAAAACAAGTGTTGGGATGCTGCGAATCCCAAATTTTTGCGCAAGCTCTGGCGCATTGTCTACATTCACTTTAAAAACGCGACCTGGATGGGCAGCAGCAAGCTCTTCAATAATGGGAGTCAATTGTTTGCAAGGTCCACACCAAGGGGCCCAAAAATCAACTAAAACTATGCCACTTTGCTGCATCACTACATCATCAAAATTGTCTTGCGTAAGCTCATGATTTGTGCTCATAGATATCCTTGTAATAAGTTTCTAACTCTTTTAATCGCCCTTGAAGCTGCTCTGTCAGGCGATGTTTTATCTCTTTCGAAAAGGTTTGCCCAAAACGACTAATTTGGATCGCCTTGGAAATGACCACCACAATTTTTTGAAAAAATCGGGGGAATAAACGCTCTTTAGGCCACACATTGTACACACCTCCTAAATAGACAGGAAGCACTTGTTGTGCACGACAGATATGGATGATCGAAGCAAGCCCCGCTTGAAATGGCAAGAGTGCATCTCCATCGGAACGTTTCCCTTCCGGAAAAATCACCACAGAAATCCCCCCCTTCATATAGCGATGACACGTAGAAAAAAAATCATGCGGCATATTTTTTTCATCTACCCGAATCAAAGTAAAGAGAGGACAAAGTAGACGAAAAAGAACATTTTTTTGGATCACCCGTTCGTGCGCAACAAAGGCGATCCTAGGACCCAAAACGGCCAAAAGAAGCAACGCATCCCAGTACGAGGTGTGGTTTGCATACACAACGCCACCAAATATTTGTTTCGAAAATGGTTCTCCCAAAATTTCTAAACGATAAAAACAGCGAAAAAAACTTTTTAAAAAGCTACAAACAGCCCGCTGGTACCAAGTCGGCTGGATTCCACACTTTTTTTTTATGACTAAAAGCATTTTTTCACAAACTTGATCAGTCAAAAGTGTCGTCGTATCGATAAAAATAGCATCCGAGGCTGGTCGAAGCGGATCTAACGCCCGTTTTGAATCTTGCTCATCACGAAATAATAGTTGTTCATAAACCTTTTCATACGTCGTTTTGACACCCAAAGAGGTCAATTCCAACTCACGTCGCTTCGCTCTAGCCTCTACAGACGCCGTGATGAAAAATTTTATCTTCGCATTTGGGAAAACCTTCGTTCCCAAATCACGCCCATCTGCTACAAAGCTCCCTTTCGCTGCCACCTCACGCAATGTTTGGTTTACAAATAGACGCACTGGCAACTCTTTAGCAATGGCTGAAGACCGAAGCGCTACCTCATCTGTACGCAACATCGAGGTTGTCTCTAGGCCATGGAAAAAATATTGCACGTGTGTTTCTGAATAAACAAGCTTCAGAGTCCCCTCTTGCAAAATCTCTTTCCATTCGTCAACCGTTTTTGGATCAAACTCATTTTGAATCAAAAAGGCAGCGATCGTTCGGTAAATAGCCCCTGAATCGAGGTAACTCACTCCGAGCTTGCTGGCCAATTTTTTGGCTAATGTGGACTTTCCTGAGGCACTCGGGCCATCAATGGTAATGATATCTTCGGGCATTAGACTCTAAAATAGGCAAAAAGTATGGGTATTGTAAATAACAACGAATCAATCAGGTCGAGAACACCGCCAAAACCCGGTATTTGATTGCTATCTTTCACTTGCGCATCGCGCTTGAGGACCGATTCAGCCAAATCGCCAAGCTCTCCTGCAACCCCTAAGACAGCTCCTAAAAAAGTCGCTTCTAAAAAGGTCATTCCGATGGTAGAGGCAAATAAACAGCTCACCCCCACGGAACAAAGAAGTCCAAAAACAGCTCCAATCACCGTTTTCGAGGGGCTGATTGTGGGCGCAAGTTTCGTTTTACCGAAAAGTCTTCCCAAAAAGTAGCCTCCCATATCAGCCACTTTTGTCACGATAATTAAGTAAGCCACAATCATCACATTCGCCGAAGCACTCATTCCTTGTGGATAGAGCAACATGAGAAACATTCCGATCGGAACCAAAATATAAAGCATCGCAAATGAGCCTGTTGCGATTCGATAGATCGCTCCCTCTACTGAGAGAAAATTGTATACAAAAAAAGCGAGGAATAAAAAAATCAACCAAATCCATGACGGATAGACGGCAAAAGCAATTGTCCACAGTCCTCCCATCGCGCCAAAAAGCATTTTCGAGAAAGTCGGTCCTTTATGTTTCACCAAAGCAATGTATTCGATGATCGCCGTCATTGCAATGAGCGCTGTAAACAGGACTGTGAAAATTTTTATAGGCAAGTAATTTGCCCCCCAAAAGATGATACCAAGGATCAAGCCAACCCCTGAATACATTAAAACTCTTTTAGATAGATCGTGAAACACTTTGGGCATCTCCACCTCTCCTCCGATTTCTTTGTTGAAACTCAATCAGCGCCGCATCCAATTCGTCAGTGGTAAAATCGGGCCATAAAACTTTTGTAAAAAATAATTCTGAATAAGCAACTTGCCATAACAAAAAATTACTTAACCGCATCTCTCCACCGGTACGAATCATAAGATCTGGATCAATCACCCCAGAAGCGTCCAAATACTGCCGAAAAACCTCTTCATTCAATGAAGTTTTATCGAAATTAGGCTTTTGTAAAATCCGTTCAACTGCACGTAAGATTTCATCGCGTCCGCCGTAATCTAAAGCGATATTGAGCACCATTTTGTCCCCTAACGCAGTCCTTTCTAAGGAGTGATGGATAGCCCCCATAAGCTTTGACGGCAGCCGATCTTGTCGACCCAAATAGCGCAAAGAGATCCCCTCTTCGACAAGCGAATCAATGTTTTTGTAAAGAAAATCTTCCATAAACTGCATCAACTCAGAAACCTCATGAGGAGAACGACGCCAATTTTCCGTGGAAAAAAAGTACATCGTCAACATAGGGATCTTTTTTTTGATTGCATGGGTCATGATCTCTCTCACCCGTTCAGCCCCACGTCGATACCCTTCAATGATGGGCAACCCCTTTTCTACCGCCCAACGGCGATTTCCATCCAAAACAAGCGCTACGTGGTTCAAAATCGTCAATTTCGGCCTCTTAAAAACCTCAATTTTATCTCGATTTCATTAAAAATTTCAACAACAAAATCTCTCTTCCTCATTTTTCATCAAGTCCGCAAAGTATTCATGGACAATATGTGGTTGAGAATGTATCCTAAACTTTAAAATTCATGAAATGGTCGTGTTTTCATATGGAAAAACAGAAGCGATGGCACTCTTTGTTGATCGCAGGAGTTACTCTCCTGACAGTCTACAATATTTTGCCGACAATATTCTTTTACTCGAATCCCCTCTCTGACAAAATTGATGCTAAACGCTCAATTGAAATTCAAAACTCTATTTCTGAACGGGTCAATCACCTGGAAACAGATTCGGTGCTGTGGATCCAATCATTCAATGAATTGATCGGAGTCAAACCCAGATCCATTGAGATCAATCCCGATTTCCCAGAACTTGTAACGGTGACATTCAACCAATCGCAAGACGCAAAAGTTTTTTCAAAACTCTTGCCAAAAGCGGGCGGAATCATCCCATTTTACCCTGCACAATTAAGTCTTGGCGTTGAGTCAACCGATCCCTTAAAAGTTGAAGTTCAACGAAAAGTTGGGGTCTCTTTCCAGTCTAAAGAACGGGGCGAAATCTTTCAATTTGCTGAAAAATATGAGGCAAAAAATCAGCCGACTCCTGAATACAAAGAAGTCGTGCTGGATCGCCTTTTTCAACTAGGGTACAGCCTTGGATCAAACTCGCAAGCAGCACAACTTACTGCTATTGCAACGCAAAATCCAAACAATGCACAGGCTGAAGAGCCTTTGCTAAACTATGTGCAATTATTGCTCGATTATAAACAAGCGTTTGGAGACAAGTCGCCTGCTTTTAAACGATTTATTGCCTCTTTATCTCAAATTTCTCTTCCTGATAAAACCAACCTTGTTTCCTCATTGCAAACAGCTTTGAACTCTTCAAAAGAACGTTTTCAAAGAGAGCGGATTCGTTTGACTGAAGAAGGGGCGAATATTGGGGAAGATGGGACCTCTTTAGCTGCAGTCAATCAAGAAAAGATTGCGCAACTACAACAAAAAGAACAAAAAATTCGTGACGCTCTTCTTTTATTGAAAGCGCGGCTACACGACTTTAATCAGGGCGCCGAACCATTCACTTTAAGTTCTATCGAAGCCAATTTTGCAAAAAATGACCTTCTCGTTATTGGGAAAAACAACCCACTCATCGGGACCGCATTTGTCGACTTTGAAAAAGAAAACCTTGCGCTTACCCTACATGAAGATGTGCAAGTAGCTCTAGAAGATAGTGACAGTCAAAATAAAGAGTTGATCCAATCACTCATTTACAACGAATTGGCACGAATCAACCAAGAAACCAACGAGACGTTTAAACCACAAAATCAATCTTTTCTCTCACCACTTTCAGAACTCTCTTCCAGCAATTCGTTTCTTTTGTTAAACACAAAGAAGATTTTTGAAAAAACACTCGACCGAGCTGCCTCTCTTTTAAATAGCTTCGAACCACAAACGGTCGATCTACAAAAAGAGCAGTACCCGGTTGTCCGTTTTGAAGAGTATCAAAAACAATCCAAAGAAGAGCAAAAATTCGAAATCGTTCTCTATGCTCCTGCTTTAGAACAAGGTTTTGCGATCCCTGGTTTTAAATCTGATTCTTCGTATTTGATTTTCAAAGATTTTTACGACATTCACCAAAAATATAATTCAGGAAAAGGGGATGCTTTTCATCTATTCAATGAGGATCTCAAACAACTCAACGAATTGCTCTCGCAACAAGGATATGTTTATTATCCAGGATCAGTTTTTCCGCTCAAGCCAGAGTTTGCCAAAGATCTTATTTTTGAGCTTCAAGGAGTTGTTGAACCAACGCTTGCAGCGACGCGAGAAGCTTTTACCTTAAAAGGATCGAAAAAATGTGCGTTGCTCGAATTATCTGACGTACGTCAAAGAATTTTGACTGTCAATAGTATTGAATCGAAAGAGCAAGAGGACCTTTTGCGTGCAAAAGATCTCTACAACGCAGCTCAAGTTGACCCGACACAACGAACCCTATTTGACGCTCCAAAGCCGATTCACTCCCCTCTCTGGAACAACTTCCTCATCTCAGCGAAAAAATATTTCCGCGGTGATGACCGAAAAATCTTGAAATGGGGTCTTGATCTTTCTGGCGGAAAAACAGTTGAAATCCAACTGAGAGATCCTTCCGGAAAAACAGTGACGAACGAATTTGATCTGAAACAAGGGGTCAATGAGCTCTTCAATCGAGTCAATAAAATGGGAGTTTCCGAGGTTTCTATCCGGATTGAAGGATCCAATATCATCCTCGACTTCCCTGGATCACAAGATGTCTCTGCAAGCGACTTGATCCGCTCCTCTTCAATGACTTTCCACATAGTGAACGAAAAATTTTCTATGTCTAACCGCACTTTGAGAGAAGCGACGAACCGATTCTTGCAAGAAGTGTGGAGCGAAGCTGTTGTTACAGGAAAGAAAAGCGCCTCTGATATCAATAGAATCGCCTATGCACATCTGTATGGCGAAGGAAGTGATACCAATGCCATCACGCCGAAGACAGAGAGCGCTTTAACGCTTTATCAAGCAGGCTTGCAACTGGCTCACCCAGAAAACGGCTCTTCCAGCACTTTTAATGATTCGTTGAGCAAAATCGCGCTTCTTAAAGGAGAAAGTCCGACTTCATGGGCAGGACAATCCCACCCATTGATGATCGTGTTCAACAACTACGCACTAGAGGGTTCTTCGCTTGAAAACGTACGCGCTTCCTACGATTCAAAAAATGGAAATTACCTCTCTTTCAACGTTCAAGCGTCGAAAAAAGGGGCTAGTGGAGTCCTAGAGTCGCCTCAAACGACTCTTGCCACCTGGACTGGAGCTTTCTGCCAAGAAAAAGTGGTCGGAAGTGAGCTCGAGCAGTATTCTCAAGGAAGGGGTTGGCGTCTTGCTATGATCTTGAATGATCAAGTGATTTCGGCTCCAAGCTTAAACGTAGAGATCAAAGATCGGGCGATGGTGACAGGAAACTTCTCTCAAAGAGAAGTGGGCAAGTTAGAAGCTGACTTAAGAGCCGGCTCTCTCTCCTATACGCCACAAATTCTTTCTGAAAATAACGTCAGCCCAGAACTTGGTCTGCAAGAACGGACACAAGGGATTGTGGCGGCTCTGGTTGCCTTTGCGCTTGTGATCGTTGTCATGTGTGGCTACTACCGCTTCTTTGGGGTAGTGGCTTCTGTTGCTGTGATCTTCAACCTTCTCATCATGTGGGCAGCGTTGCAAAACATCGGCGCCTCCCTCTCGCTTGCCGGAATCGCAGCGGTTGTGTTGACGATTGGAATGTCGATCGATGCGAACGTTTTGGTATTTGAACGGATCAAAGAAGAATTCAAGCAAAATGGAAAACTCTTTTTGTCGGTCCAAAACGGATACAAAAAAGCGTTTACAGCGATTCTTGACTCCAACGTCACAACAGTGATCGCGGCGATGATCTTGCTCAACTTTGATGCAGGACCAGTCAAAGGATTTGCGGTGACCTTGATCATCGGGATCGTCTCTTCAATGTTTACCGCCTTCTTTATGACGCGCACCTTCCTTTACTGGTGGGTGGCACGTAAAGAGCGTCGTTCATTGAATATGAGCTCATGGATCAATAATCCAAACATCAACTTCCTTAAACTTTCTCCGATTGTAGGTACCTTAAGTGTTTTCATCACAGCGGCAGGTGGTTACTACCTGTACCAAAGCCAAGGAAACATCTACGGAATGGACTTTACAGGTGGTTATTCGATGATTCTTGAAGTGAAAGCTCCTGAAGGAGTCGACTCGAAAGCAATCGTTGAAAAAGCGCTTGTGAGTGCCGGGATTTCTCACCAAGATCTTCAAGTACGAGAACTTTCAAACGCATCGACTTTACGCCTCTTTTTGGCCAAGTCGCTCGATGAATCAGGAAAACCGTTCTACCAAATGCCTCTAACACAAGAAGTATTTGATCCAGCATATACCTACCAAACAAATCCGCGTCTCAACTATGTCGTGGAAAGTTTGCAAAAACAAGATGTGGAACTTACCGACAATTCGTTGAAAAACGTAAACTTCACGTTTAAAAGCGTGAGCGGACAAATGTCTGATGCGATGCGTAAAAACGCCCTCATCGGTTTTGTGATCGCACTTCTTGCGATCTTGGTCTACATCACGATCCGCTTTGAGTTCAAATATGCGATCAGTGCTACCTTGGGACTGGCTTATGACCTAGTGATCACGATTGGCATCTTGGCTATCCTCCATAATTTTGGGGTACCGATCCAGATCGATCTCAACGCAGTGGCGGCGCTCTTGACGATCACCGGCTACTCGCTCAACGATACGATTATCGTCTTTGACAGGATCCGCGAAGACCACCGCATGATGGAAAAGATGCCGTTCAAAGAGCTCGTTAACCGTTCGTTGAATGTTACCCTTTCAAGAACATTGCTCACCTCATTGACGACGTTGATGGTCCTGTTGTGCATGGTCTTCTTAGGCGGCAGCAGCATCTTCGGCTTCTCCTTATTGATGTCGATCGGTGTGATCGTGGGAACGTTCTCCTCCTTCTTTATCTCAAGCATCTTGCTGCAGGTATTTGAAGGATATGAAAGGCACAGAGAAAAGGTTTTAGAGGAGCAGAATTCTTGATTCCTCCCCTAAATCCGCCCCTAAACCCGTTAAGTCCAAAAAAGCAAGACATTGCGTGGGTTTTCCCTAAAGAAAACCCACCACTCGTTCAGCGGATCACCCGTGAATTCAATATCAACCCGGTAACGGCACAAATTCTCATGAGCCGTGGGTTCACCTCGATGGTGGAAATCCACCACTACCTCTATGCCAAGCTTCCAGACCTTTTCTCCCCCTCATTGATGCCCCAAATGGATCAAGCTGTCGACCGGCTCTACAGAGCGATCCAAGACAAGGAATCGATCCTCGTTTTTGGAGACAATGATGTGGATGGGATCACAGGAACTGTCCTTTTAACCGACTTTTTTCGTCGACTTGGAGTGACTGTTTTTTACAGCGTACCGAACCGGAACCAGATCAAAGAGAGCATCATCAGCGATGCGATCGAGACAGCTGTGGAAAAAGGGTGTAAACTGATCATTACGGTCGATTGCGGACTCACCTCTACCGATGAGGTGGAGCGAGCCGAGCGATACGAAATCGATGTGATCGTGACAGATCATCATGAACCGGGTGCTCAGAATTTACGCTGTGTAGCAACGCTCAACCCAAAGCTGCGCAATAGCACCTACCCGAATCGCGATTTAACGGGTGTGGGTGTCGCTTTCAAGCTCGCTCACGCTCTTTTAAGCTTCCTCTCGCTAAAGGGGACGATCGATCCTGAAGAAATTGACCTAAAAGACATGCTGGATATCGTTGCGATTGGAACGGTGGCCGACATGGGGTCGCTGAGAGGCGAAAATCGGATTTTGGTCCGCTATGGGCTCAACCAAATCCCCAAAACAGGGCGCCTCGGCCTCTTGAAGCTCTTAAACCTCTCCGACCTCAATGCTGAGACGATCACCACAAGCGACATCGCCTCAAAGCTCGCACCGCGCCTCAACAGCCTTGGCCGGATCTCTGACCCGATGAAAGGGGTAGAGCTCTTGTTAACGCGCGACTTTGATGTGGCCAATACTCTCGTCGACTTTATCGACAAAAAAAACCAAGAGCGGCAAAAAATCGAGCGACGCGACTCTTTAGAAATTGAGAAGATGATCGAGCAACATCCCGACCTACTCGATAGCAAAGCGATCGTCCTCTTCTCAAAAACCTGTCACCCCGGAATCATCGCAATCATTGCGGCCCGCCTCTCCAAGCTCTACAACCGGCCAACAGCAGTCGTCACCGAAGATCGCGGGGTCCTCAAAGCATCGGTCCGAACGATCCCTGAATTTCCGATTCTTCCCGTCTTGCGGGAAAATGGGGATCTCCTCATGAATTACGGAGGTCACGATTACGCAGCAGGCTTTACGATTGCTCCTGAAAACTTTCCCCTTTTCAAAGAGAAGTTCCTGGCCGCAGCCGACCGCTCCCTCTCTGACAACGATCTCTTCCCAAAGCTGATCATCGACGCAAAAGTCTCCTTCAAAGACCTCACCTTCGATTTCCTCGAGTCGCTATCGCTCCTAGAGCCTTTCGGTGTGGACAACCCCGCCCCAACGCTCTACTGCGAAGCAGACCAGGTATTCCCGCCAAAAATGATCGGCAAAGTGCACCTCAAGTTCTACCTAGAAGAAGGGGGGCGCCAGCTTGAAGGGATCGGCTTCAACCTCGCCTCTCGTCGCCATGAGCTGATCAAGAAAAAAGGATTTCGGCTTATCGTCGCCTTCACCCCGACCATCAACTCCTACCAGGAAAAAACTTCCATCCAGCTCCAAATCAAAGATTTCCAAGTCCTCCCCCGCCCATAAAAAAAAGAGCCTCTAGTTTCCTAAAAGCTCTTTTGTGTAAACAGGCAGACTTAACCGTTTTTATTTCTATGCAGCCGATTTATTATAATAATCTTTAAGCACTAATTGTGCAAAAAGAGATCCAACTTCTACCGCCTGAAGGCCTAAAACAACTTTTTCGCTGACCAGGTTTTTATTTATTAATGCCCCGAAATGGCAAATAGCTAAAGCAACCTTAGCAATAGTATTTACTCTATCACAACCACATTCTACTGGTTTAAGGCAGCGCTCCTTTATTGTCTGATCCGGTTGTTGTACGTTGTAGCACCATGGTTCTTCAGCATGAAACGCACTCCATTCTGTCCATCCGTAATGTAAATCCACTACAGCATTTATCGAGTCAACAGATTTCTTTAAAGGAGAATCCACTTCGGAACAAGTAAAAAATTTTACAGCAGCCAAGAATTCTTTCGCATTAAGTGCCATTTGTTGAATTGACAATCTTTGGCTTAATGGATTAAATATTGCTTGATAAACAACGTTCATGAAAAAACGAGCACCCAATGTTAAATCATAGACTAAGGCAGCGTGAGCTAGCTGTTGGATACGTAAACCTGGAGCTTTGAGGAGCCTCGTTCCAATTACCAACTGCTGTGCTACCTGACGTGGACACTGATCAGCTGTATCTGCTATTGATTTGACTACGCTTTGAACTGTTCCAAGCATATAACCTCTATATTAAATTTTATTTTTTAATCGCATCATAATCGGGCCAGACAAGTCCACCTGCCAATGCGAAACAAAAAAGAGGTGTACTCACGTACACCTCTTTAGTCTTTAGTTAGATTAACCTACGAGCGCGCCTTCTTGTTGCGCGTTTACGTATTTCTCTTTGTAAAGCTCAACGTCTTCAACGTTGATGACCCAAGCTGCCCCTTTACGAGACGCTTTCAACATCCCTACACGCGTTGCGTAATAGATCTTTTGCGCTGGTACGTTCAACATCTTCGCAACTTGGCCGATAGAGAATACCCCTTTGCTGTTGTCAAAAAGAAGCTCACCATTGTATGTAGATTTTAATCTAGAATACTTTTGGTTTCTGTAATCTTCCAAATCTTTCAAGCTGATTGTCCAGCGAGTAGAATGCTTGTAAGCTTTCAATTTCTTCTGCTTGATCGCAACATAGATCGCTTGACGCGTCACTTTGTTGATCTCAGCTGCTTTAGTAATAGAAACAAACCCTGCCGGTGTTTCTGTTACAGCTTCTTGTGTATTTTTTTGATGGGAATCTTCCATTCTCTATGTTCTCCTTAAAAAATATTTTACCAGGTCAATAAGCACTACGAAAAAAACCAATGGGGAATTCGTGATTAGTAACTCTTTTTGCCCTTTTAGGTTGTTAATTCTTCCATAGAAAAGAATTGAATTCAATAGAATTTGATAAATTTTCAATGGTGTATTCGCAAATGTTTTATTTTCAATGGGTTGCATCAATAAAAAACTATACCTCTTTTTTATAAAAAACACAGAAACTCAATCAATTATGCAAAAATATTTTTTAATTTGCTTTTTTTAACGAAAATGCAGAATTTACTGGATCAATTAGTCATAAACCATTAGTTAGGAAGTCAATAGCCTGAATCTGGAAGGAGGTTTCGTTGCATCGTTTTCTTTTGCCTATTTTTCTCCTGCTTATTGCCGTTGCCAAGGAACCACCCAAACTCAAAGTCCACGACGTCACCTACCGGATCGAAGAGATGCTGCGCACCCATGCCCATATCAGGAAAATCGACCATGAATTGCTCGAAAGAACCCTGACCCATTTCATCGAGGAGATGGATCGCTCTAAAAGCTATTTTTTAGACCAAGAGATCACCCCCCTCATTCAACTCGACGCCCAAAAACTCACAACCCTCAACAGCGCCCTTCATCGAGGCGATTTTCAATATTTTCACCACCTGCTGAACGTATTTAAAAGCGCCGTCGACCGACGCGCCCGGCTTGAAAAAGAGCCCCTTCTAGCGACCGCCGTCCCAGTCAAAATGGAATGGAGCGAAGAGATTGGATTTGCTAAAAGTGAGCCTGAGCTTTTAGAGCGGCTTTTACAGCTAAAACAACATAGCCTCTACATGGCCGAGCAGATTGGTCCCGACATGCAAGAAAAAATTCTCGCTTGGAGCGAAAAACGGCGCGAAATTCTTGAATCAGCCTGGATTAACCTATCCAAAGAGCATGAAGAGCGGACAGTTCATAGCACCTTACTCAAATCTTTCGCCCGCTCACTCGATGCCCACACAAACTACTTTACTCCCGACGAGGCGGCCGATTTTCTCATCCACGTCCAGCAACGACTCTTTGGCATCGGCGCTGTTTTACGGGACGATTTTGATGGAATTAGCATCGTGAAACTGACCGAAGGGGGGCCAGCGGCTCGCTCAGGCAAAATTCATCTAGAAGACAAAATCATCGCCGTCAATAATGAACCGGTCATGGGACTTGGAATTCAAGACGCTGTCGCCCTCATTCGTGGAGAAAAAGGGAGCGTCGTGAATCTGACGATTATGCGCAAAAACGACCATGTGGTCATTCCGCTTGTTCGCGAAGAGATCGTCGTTGAAGATAGCCGCTACACACATCAAGTGATCAAAATGCATGAAGGGACCAAAAATGAGGGGCTCGTCCTCCACTTCTCCCTCCACTCCTTCTATGAAGATGAAGTCACCTCCTCAAGCAAAGATTTTAAAAAAGTTTTCGACACTGTCAAAAAACAGGGGCCGATTTTAGGTGTCATCCTGGATCTTCGAGAAAATTCGGGTGGTCTAATGTCCCAAGCAGTCGAAATCTCTGGCCATTTTATCCATCGTGGAGTCGTCGCCTCTGTCTCTGACCGAATCCATGGCATTTACCACATGCGCAACTTCCAATCACCTCCGATTTACAAAGGACCTCTTGTCGTCCTCATCGATCGGTTAAGTGCCTCTTCTAGCGAAATCGTCGCGCAATGTCTCAAAGATTATGGTCGCGCCCTTATCGTGGGAGACAGCTCCTCTTTTGGAAAAGGCTCTTACCAAATTTTTTCGGTGGGCAACCACAACTCTATCGACCCAAAAGGGGAATACCGAATCACACGCGGTCTTTACTACACCGTTTCGGGCACATCTCCGCAGCTCACCGGCGTTACCCCTCATATTGAAGTGCCAGGCCCCTTCAACCATCTGGAAATTGGCGAAAAGCATCAAAAATTTGCCCTCCCTTCGAATACGATTCCAGCCAATTTTGTCGATCAAATGCTCGATCTCAACCCACTTTTGCGCATACGTGCCAAGCGAGGGCTCCAGCAGCAGCAACAGCTCTTATCCGAAAAACTCCTAGCCCCGCTGGTCGCGGCTTCCTCTGAACGCCTTTCTCAAATCGAAAAGCCCGCCGACATCACCCTCGACCAAGAAAAGCAACTCGTCCTCGACGAAGCCACACAGATCCTAACTCACTGGGCCCGCCTCAAGGAATCGACTCTCTCCTACTAATTCAATCCGAGGCCGACCGTGTAAACAATCCACTACTTGGCAGTTAAGAAAACAATTGCATTAATCAGTCAATTTTACTATTATTATAATAGATAAATTTATTATATGGAGATTTTTATGCAAATTTTTAAAGCAGCCCTTCCCATTATCCCTCTAACATTCGCCGCCGCGTCTCTCGACAGTTTAAAAAAATATAAAGCCACTTGCTCACTATTCGAAACGATAAGAGAAGACCTCTATAACGCCGAGATACCCACTACTCACTGTGCTATACTTAAAGAAAACTACAGCGACAAACTAAAGAAACAATCATCTGAGCTGGAATCATCCTTTAAGCTGTGTCATGTGGCACTTGGCCTAATTGGCGCGATCATTTTAAAAACTTTTACCTCTGTAAATATATCAAACACTCAAACTTTTGTTTTTTCTGGGATAGCATTTGCGATTCATGCAGGTCTAACAGCGCGACCCAAATCACTTATTGAGCCTGCAAAATTAATAGATGATTTGAAAGGCAGGATAACTTATAACTCTGAGGACTCCACAAAGAAAGAGTCTGTAACCATCTATTGTTCGAATAAAAATGCTACTATTAACTTGCAGTTACCATACAACATCGATCAAAACGCCCACTTCAAGACATTTAAAAAATGTCTTCTTCAAAAACAAATAACACTTGCGAGCGTTAAGAAGGCTTTTAAAGAGCATTCAACATTTGCGGTAAACGACGTTTCAAGCACCAAGACATACTCGAATATATGGATCACGCCAAGGCCTCAACAATAGCTGTAACAGTTTGAGATTTCTCTGTTAAAATTGATGTTTTAACAGAGAACTGAACTTTCGAAAAAAATTCATCGATGATAGAGGAAATTGGACAACAATTTCGATCTTGAATTTTTTGATGATGAGCCCTATACTGCTTTTGATATTTTTAGGATTTTTCTATGTCTCAAGAACAGGTGCGCGTCCGCATTGCCCCATCCCCCACCGGCTACCCTCACGTAGGGACCGCCTATATCGCCTTGATGAACCTCGCATTCGCCCGCCACAATAACGGCAAATTCATCTTGCGCATCGAAGATACCGATCAGTCACGCAGCCGCCCTGTATACGAAGAAAATATTTACAAGGCACTAAAGTGGGCAGGAATCGAATGGGATGAAGGGCCTGATCGAGGCGGCCCTTATGGCCCTTATAGACAATCCGAGCGAACCTCGATTTACCAAGAGTATGCACAACAATTGCTCGATCGAGGAATGGCTTATAAATGCTTCGCGACTTCTCACGAACTCGAAGCCATGCGCGTCACCTCCAAAAGCGGTTATAACCGGTTATATCGAAATCTGACTGAAGGCGAGATCGCAGAAAGAATTGCTCGCGGTGAAAAGTATACTGTGCGATTGAAGGTCCCTTTGTCGGGCGATTTGACGTACGAAGATGGGATTATGGGAAAAATCACGGTCAAATACGAAGAGATCGACGACCAAATTCTCTTAAAAGCAGACGGATTTCCGACTTATCACTTGGCCAATGTCGTGGATGACCATCTCATGAAGATTACCCACGTGCTCCGCGGAAGCGAATGGTTGACCTCCACACCGAAACATGTTGTTTTGTATGATGCGTTTGGTTGGACACCTCCAAAGTTTTGCCATTTACCTCTTTTATTAGGTGCGGATGGGAAAAAATTGTCGAAACGGAAGAATCCATGCTCCATTTTCTTCTTCAAAGACAGCGGCTACATCCCTGAGGCTTTTTTAAACTTCCTATCTTTGATGGGCTATAGCATGCCCAATGACGAAGAGATCTACTCGCTAGAGCATCTTTTTAAAAACTTCGACTTAAGCCGGGTCGGCTCTTCTGGCGCCTTCTTTGACTTTCAAAAACTCGACTGGATCAACCAACAGTATCTAATCCGGAACGAAAAACCCGAAGAGCTTTGGGACAAAATCTCTCATTGGGCCTTCGACAAAGAGAAGATGCACAAGCTCATGGAGATGGGACGGACAAGAATTCGGACCTATTCGGAGTTTTTTGACCTATTCCACTTCTTTTTCACCAACCATCTCGAGCTCAAGTTAGAGAATCTTGTCCCAAAATCGATGTCTCAAGAGGGAGCAGCGATGCTCTTACAAGCGACTCTTTGGAAGCTAGATGAGCGAGAAAGTTGGTCAAAAGAGAGCATCGAAGCAGTTTGTAAGGAGTTTATCGAGATTTTCGGGATCAACCTCAAAAAAGAGATCATGCCGATCCTCTACACAACGATCACCGGGAAGACTCAAGGCCCTCCTCTCTACTCTTCTTTTGAGCTTCTAGGAATTGATCGATGCCGGGCAAGGATTTTACAGGCGATCTCCTTTTTAGGCGGGTTGAGTGGAAAAAAGGTCGACCTTTTACAGTCTTGCTTAAAGAAAAAAGAGTGCATTGGGCTACTTGCTCGCCCAGCCTAAATAATGGTAACAGGCTCTGCCTCAAGCTCTTCAGCCGCTTGCTCTACCTCGATAAGGGGCTGGTCCGTGATAATATAGGCCGGCCTGTATCCTGAAGCAGAACAAGAAGCCAGCAAAACAAACAATAAAAACTTTTGACAATTGTAATTCAGTGCGCGCATATAACCTACTTCTTTCTTACCTAACGGAGAATCGATTTTAATGTCAAAGTTCACAGGAAAACTTTTTAAAAGAGAGTTCCTAACTCCTTCAGAGGCTTCGAAAAAGACACTTCATCTAGAAATCTTGACGACAGAGAAAATCTCTTACCTTCCAGGCGATTCGATTGCCGTTGACGTGATCAATCCACTGCCGCAAGTCAAAAAATGGCTCAAAAAACACAATCGCGATAAAAATGAGTCGATCGAACATCGGCGCACCAAAGAGATCATTGATCTTGAAAGCTACCTTTTACACCATGTCAATCTTCAATCGATAGGAGATGGCTCACTAGAAAGAGCGCGCCCCTTGATGCCCCGCTTCTATTCAATCGCCTCCTCTAACAGAATCCACCCCAATACCCTCCACCTTCTGATTACGCTCGATGAATTCGTAGCCGATGATGGGGAGCCAACAATGGGGGTCGCAAGCCATTTTTTCTCTAACCACCTAACGCTGAATGACCCCGTCACCTTTAAGCTCTACCCCAATGACACCTTTCGCCTCCCTGCACCCGAAACTCCCATCATCATGATCGGATCGGGCACAGGACTCGCCCCCTACAAGGCATTCCTCGAAGAGAGAGTTGCAACCAATGCTTCTGGCTTTAACTGGCTCATCTTTGGAGAGCAGTACCGTGCCTCCCACTTCTACTACGCCCCTTTTTTTACAGACCTTGAAGCGAAAAACCTCCTCAAACTCTCCCTTGCCTTTTCTCGTGATCAGGCCGAAAAAATCTACGTCCAAGATCGGCTAGCTCAAGAAGCCTCAACCCTCTTCTCCCTCCTTGACCAGGGAGCTGTAATCTATATCTGCGGCGATGCCAAACAGATGGCCAAAGGGGTGACCGAAACCCTCGAAACGCTCTTCCAACAAAAAACCGCTTGCACTGACGATGAGGCCCGCGACTGGCTTCGCACCCTCAAAGCTAAAAAACAGCTCCTCCTCGACGTCTACTAATCAAAACCCAACTTGTTAGTTGAGTTTTGCAGAAACAGAAAGCGGACATTTCTAATTAACGCCTACAGACTTAATATTTACATTTAACAATATACATAAAAAGATTATAATTTAAAGCAGGTGCAATAACAAAAAGAGAGACATATGATACTTCCCACATCGCCCACCCAAACCTATCCACGAAACATTTCGCAAGACGGCGATTTCGAAAAAATTGGATGTTGTCTTGAAGCTTCACGGAAAGAATTGTTAAAAGAACTTTTTGCTACATACGCAGACTATTTGAGCGCAGAAAATAAAAACCTTTTCTCACAACAACACTCAAAAGAATTTAAAGAAATTAATTCACTCATACAATCTATTCTTCATGAACAATTTGATCACATAAGTGAGGCAAAAATAGGTCCTAGACGCCAACTTCCTTTTATTCAAAATATTTTCATAGAGAAGATGAAAATTTTGGAAACAAACCTCATTGAAAAAATCAAAATCACTGACTCTTTCGAGGACATCCTTTCATATACTGCGTCGGAACGGCAGAAAATCGCCATACTATGTCTTTCTCGAAATTGGGAACTGTTTGGAAGCCAGAGAGCAATAACAAGTGACTGCGAAGGCCTAATAACTTCCCCAGCTGAAGCGTCGCATGCTACAAAAGAGCACATCGAACACATGGATGCTATGTACCTAGAGTATTGTAACAATCTTCCCGATACGCCAACACCTGTACATATTCTTCGAGAGCAGCAAAAAGACCATTGTTACCATAGAATAACGTTGCTGAACGAATTTGAGCAAAAAACCATCCCGCTCACAGCAATTATACCATTGTTCGACAACATAGAGCCTCCATATATCTCTGAAAATACACCCTGTCAATGGATTAAAAAGCCTGTATCGCATAAATGGGTGCACACCCATCCGAGATTTTTTCCACAGATCAAAAAACTATTAGAAAGCGAATATAAAACCATTCGAGAAGAAAAAGATCCGAACACACTTATTAACGGCATTGCTAAAATGCATTGGCTGCTATGTCAAGGATGCTTTTATACACGAGGATCGGCCGCAATTGCTGAAGCCATCTGCGCAGCTTTACTTCAGGCAACCCCTACAGGCCGTACTCTAAACTACAAATCTCTTCCAGACATTGATGCTCTTACCTATCCCATGGATAAGTTCACTCAAGAGTATCCCGATAAAAACCTCGAACAAGTCGTTTCAATTACGCCCCCTCAAGAATAGGTTTGGAAAAAAAGCGGTTCCTAGCTAATCTCTGTGAATGATTACCTCAACTTTGACAGCGACTAGCTATAAGATTACGGGCGGCGTTCCACTTTGTGGCATGGTGAAAACCCTGGGAGCCAAAAATGGGGTGACCAAGTGTCTTGTTGCTTCACTATTGACTGAAGAGCGGTGCATATTTACTAACGTGCCGAATATTCAAGAGGTCGAGGTAACGATCGACATGCTCGAATCGATCGGCAGCCAAGTCTACTGGGATAAAACGGCTCACGTTATTGAAATCACAACCCCCACCATCACCTCCTGCAATATCGAAAGTCGCTTTAGCGGCGCGAATCGGATCCCCATTTTGCTACTCGGGGCCCTTTTAGGGCGCACAAAAGATGTCGTGCGCATCCCTTCAGTCGGAGGATGTAAAATTGGGGCACGACCAGTCAATTTTCATTTAGAAGCGCTCCGTATCTTAGGGGTGCAGATCGATGTGGAAGAACAAGATACGGCCGTTATTTACTCAGCTTGTGCCCCGCGCGGACTTCATGGAGGAGAAATTCACCTCAACTACCCCTCTCTTGGCGCCAGCGAAAATGCACTTTTGGCTGCATCTTGGGCTGAAGGGGTCACTTACATCTCAAATGTGAGCTTAGAGCCCGAATTCATCGATCTGATCCACTTTCTACAGAAGATGGGTGTGATCATCAGTTTCATCAACGATCGAACTCTTCAGGTGCAGAAGGGGGTAAAACGGGGAACACAACACACACTCATTCCCGATCGAACTTACGCCGCCTCATTTGCACTGCTTGCCTACGCAACACAAGGTGATATTTTCGTAGAGGGGGCGCGGCAAGATCATCTCGGCAACTTTTTAAGCATCTTGCAACAACTCAAGGCTCCTTTTGAAGTAGAAAGTCAAGGCATTCGCTTTTTTTATAAAGAGCCGCTAGCAGGCAATTTAAAAATCGAGACCGGACCCTATCCCAATTTTTTAACCGACATGCAACAACCTCTTGTCACCTTGCTCACTCAATGCAAAGGGATCAGCACTGTGCATGAAACAGTCTACGAGCAACGATTTGGTTACACAAAAACTTTGATAGAAATGGGGGCCCATATTCAGCTTTCCACCGATTGTTGTGGCCAAATTCCGTGCCGCTTTCTCAATAAAAACTTTCTGCATACAGCCACGATCAGCGGCCCGACTCCGCTCGTCGGCAAATCAATCTCCATCCCCGATCTGCGAGCAGGCTTTGCCTATGTCATCGCCGCTTTAACCGCAGAAGGCACTTCCACATTAGAAAACATTTACTACCTAAAACGGGGCTACGGAGATCTTTTGGATCCCTTACAAAAAATTGGTGCAAAAATTGAATTTATCTAGAAAGAATGTTAACAACACTGCTGAGAGCCCACTGAATCCACCCACGATCCACCTGCTGAATGCGCTGCACTGACTGAATCGGTTTTCTTTCAATATATTGAAGATCGATTCGTAAAAGAAGATCCTCAATTGTCCCTCTGTCCCCTCTTTGACTCAAAGGAACCTCTTGCCCCCAGTTAAAACCCTCTTTGAAAAAAGCGTTTACATTGCCAAGATCAACATATACACGAAGCCAGCCCTCTCCTTTTTCCTCTTCACAGTCATAATATCCACGAAGATTGAGCCCCTTTTCATCCAAGCGAGAAAAGAAAATTTGAATCAACATTGCTCCGACATGATCTCCTCTATTCATCGCTATGCAAAGTTCTTGTTTTGTACGATAAAGCGAACAAAATGCAGAGTCATCAGAAAACTGATCTTCAGGCAAAAGGGCTGCCAAAAGCATCGTACGGATATCTAAATTTCCATGATTATCCCAAATATAGTCTACGGGAGGGGAAATCACTTGCAATCTTCCATATACATATTGATTCAATTCACGGTCAGAACATCTAGGGGAATCTATAGTCATTTGTTTTAATAAAACTCGCTTTTCGTATGTTGATTTTTAAAAATATATATAGCGAACATGTATAGCAAAAATCCAACTTATTCGAAAAGAAAAATGAGATTTCTTTTGCTTTTGTTTAAAATATGGTAGAATTAACCCCTCATGTCAACAAAAAAATATCCACCATTTCTTCACATCTCGTTATTGCTCGACTTTCTTGAGTTTTCTTCAGAAAATCGGGAAAAAATCGCTATCTCAACTCATTTCCCGTTGATGATTCCGTACCGCTTAGCTGCAAAAATGGAGAAAAATAACCCTGAATGTCCTATTTTCTTGCAATTCGTTCCGCTCAAAAAAGAACTTGAAACCCGTGAAAATTTCTTTTCAGAACCTGTCGCAGACCCGCTTTTTCAGGTAGGAAAAAAACTCTTACAAAAATATGAGGGGCGCGCGTTAGTGATCACAACAAAGGCGTGTGCGATGCACTGCCGCTATTGTTTTCGGCAAAATTTTTCTTACGAAGTAGAGAGAAAAGGATTTGCAGAAGAGATCACCCTTTTACGCAATAATCTATCCCTGCATGAGGTCATTTTAAGCGGAGGAGACCCTTTATCTTTATCCAATAAAGCCCTTTTTGCCTTAATGGACGAATTAGCTCAAATTTCCCACATTCAAATCGTCCGTTTTCACACCCGTACCCCGATTGGTGATCCAGAAAGAATTGACAACGAACTCATCCAATTTTTTGCCACTTTTAACAAAAAAATCGTCTTTGTTTTACACATCAATCATCCCAAAGAAATCGACGGAGAACTCAAAATAGCCTTAAACCCTTTACGTTCGATCGGTGTACAACTCCTTTGTCAGAGTGTTCTTCTTAAAGGGGTGAATGATTCGGTAGACACACTCAAAGAGCTTAGCTTTACCCTGTTTGATGCAGGCATTCTCCCCTATTATATCCACCAATTAGACCGGGTTCAAGGAGCTGCCCACTTTGAAGTCGATCCTGTTCGAGGATTCGCCCTAATCGAAGAACTGCGCACAAAAATTCCGGGCTATCTCGTCCCAAAATATGTGCAAGAAATCCCTCACGAGCGCTCTAAAACTCCGATCACATCCGCTTCAATGTCTTTAGCCCTAAAATAGAAAAGCAAATCTCGAAGGCCCTCGCTGTTTTTTGCAATAAGGCAATACGCGAACCCTCCTCAATTCCCCCTTCCACACGACAATCACGGAAAAACTCATTGAATGTTTCCGCCAAATGAAATAGATATTCTGCAATTCGATGGGGCATCAAATCTCTTTGAACAAGCTCTAATACTTCGTACAGTTGATACAATGTCAGCGCTAATTTACGTTCTGTTGGATGATAAATCTCAAATAAATCGGCTTGTTTCGTACACTTTTTCAAAATGCTTTGGATCCGCACATACGAATAGAGATTAAATGCTGCTGTATTCCCCTCAAAACGGAGCATCCGCTCGAAACTAAACACATAATCCTTTGTACGCACAGAAGAAAGATCGGCGTATTTGATCGCATTCACCCCTAAAATTTGGGCCATCCTGTTGATCTCTTCCTCATCGATTTCCCCCTCATAACGTTGCATTAAGATCTCTTTTGCCTTGCAAACTGCTTCTTGAATCAGATCGATCAACCGAAAGACCTCTCCTGATCTAGTCTTCATTTTTGTTCCGTCGGGATTCAGGACAAGGCCGAATGGTGCATGCTCAACTGCCACCTTTTTTGGGTCCAAGTAGCCACACTTTTTCGCGGCATCAAACACCATATGTAAATGTTGCGATTGCCCTGCATCAATCACGTAAATAATTCTATCAGCATGATCATGTTCGATCCGATAACGAAGCGCTGCCAAATCGGTTGTTGCGTAATTGAACCCCCCATCGCTCTTTTGAATGATCAGAGGAAGCGGCGCATCATTGGCATCTTTATATCCATCTAAGAATACACATTTAGCGCCCTGCGAGATCTCCACAAGCCCTTTGCTTTCGAATAGATCGACAACCGCTTTTAAATAAGATTGGTAAAACGATTCGCCTCGCTCAATCAAATCAACATCTAACACGTGGTAAATTTGTTGAAATCCTTTGCGCGAAACGGCCAAAATCTCTTTCCAGATGGTTTGAATTTTTTCTTCATGCGCTTGCAATCGGACCACCATCTCTTGCGCCCGTTTTTTAAAGAGTGGATCGTTGTCGAAACAGACCTTGCTTGCCCGGTACCATTCCATGAGATCAGGCAGCTCGCTTGTGCTTACCTCGAGTTCATTATCCAAAATATAGGTGACTAGCATCCCAAATTGGGTTCCAAAATCGCCAATATGGTTGATTTTGAGTACCTCGTAACCTAAAAATTGAAAAATTTTGGCGATCGCATCCCCGATAATTGTGGAGCGCAAGTGGCCCACATGAAGCTCTTTGGCCACATTTGGAGAGGAGTAATCGACCAAAACGCGTTCTTGCTTTTTTGCAATCGGAGCGAATAAATGGGAGAAATTTTCTTTTAAAGCAGTGTCGCTCAAATAAATATTAATAAATCCAGGGCCCGCTATTTCCAATCGCTCGATAAGGGGACTTTGAATCGCTTCGATCAATTTCTGCCCCACTTCTCTTGGGGTTACTTTCAAATCTTTGGCCAAAACAAGGGCAATTGCCGTTTGATAATCGGCCTGCTGAGACGATTTACAACGGGTAACTTCGGGAGAAAGATCTTTTTCAAAGAGTTTTTTTACCCCCTCTAAGAAAACGGCTTGGAGTTGCGGTTGTAGGTGGCATGGGCCGAAAAAACAGTTCTGCATGAGGTACTTCGAGATTTTTTAAGACTCTGGAAAGCATAACAGCTACTTGATTATAATCAAAGAAATGGGTAAAGTGGCTTATTCAATTTAGAAAACCCAAGAGGTTTAGATGCCAACGGCGGTCATTCCAACAACACTTATCGAAGAGCTAAAAAGCTTTTTTAAAAAAAACCGCAAACCTGATTTGATCACTTCCTATCTTTTTTATCTCGAAAAAAAGCACCACCTGAACCCGGTCATTTTCCTCAAAGAAAAGCGTATTTACAAAAGTAAAGAAGAGCTGATTCAACTCCTTGAAAAGCAAGGAAAACTTTGGAGAGAAACCGAGATCAAGATCCAAATCGGTGAGCCTCAAGTCAATGAAGCGACAAAAAAAATCTATATTTGCCCATTTTCTGGAAAAGTTTTCGGTGACAACACCCATGCAAATCCACAGGATGCAATTTATGATTGGGTCTCTACATGTAAAGAGAACACTGAAAGAGTTGACGGACAAAGAGTGAAAAGATTTTTTGTTTCCGAAGATTCTGAAGTCATTCGCAACTACATCAAACCACAAAAAACTGCTTTGAAAAAGACTGTTTTCTCTTCAGCTGTGACTGGAAAGCTATTCGCTTCCAAATCAACTGTTGTCGAAGATTTCACGCAACATCAACTCAAGTCGATCCCTTTGACCGAAGTTCCTTCGCAAAACCGATACGAAATCCAAGACGATTTCCTCAAGTTTATCGAAGAGCACCTCAAAGACACCCAAATTTCGAACTTCGTAGAAGCAATGAGCCAATATCCAGATTTTTCTCGATACGTCGCTTTGTGGCTTGAGGAGAGCGAACAAGAGGGGGATCTTGAGGATGTTTCAGACAGTTAAATCTCTCGAAGAGACCAAAACTCTCGCCGAAACGATCGCCTTAAAACTACCGACTACCCGTTGCCTCCTCCTTAAAGGGGGGCTCGGGGCGGGTAAAACCACGTTTTCCAAATATCTTATTCACGCTTTGACCGGAATTTCTCTAGAAGAGATCGTGAGCCCCACCTACTCTTACGTACATCTTTATCCAAACAAAATTGCCCACTTTGATTTATATCGAGTCACCTCCTTTGATGCGCTTGAAGAGCTCGGTTTAGAAGAAATTCTTGTCGACAAAAGCGTCATAAAAATTATTGAATGGCCTGAAATAGCACTTTCTCTATTGCCTCGAAACCGGCTGGAGATTACAATTGAACACCTCGACAATGAACAAAGAGCCATAACCCTCGAAGATGTGGTTTGCGTATGAAAAAAATTCTATTTAAAAACGCCCGTTTTATGAACACGTTTGTCCGCCTTCCCTTGCAAGGACTGCGGCCTAATACTCCTAGTTTCTGTTTTGTCGGCCGCTCGAATGTGGGAAAATCATCCCTTATCAACCACCTCACCGGCAACCCAAAGTTGGCGAAAGTCTCCTCCGTGCCCGGGAAAACTCAAGCGATCAACCTATTTGAGATCGATCAATCAGTTTATATGTACGACCTTCCTGGCTATGGATTTTCTAAAACAGGTAAATCTTTGCGTGAGAGCTGGGCTCCACTATTAGGGAAATTTTTAACTGATTACCGGCCCCATGTTTTTGTCCTCACTGATAGCCGTCACCCCCTTTTTGAAAGCGACCACCAGATGCTCGAATGGCTTGGGCAAAATAATTTAACTTACACATTGATCGTGACAAAAGCAGACAAATTGAACTCTTCTCAAAAACACGCCAAAACTCAAGAAATCAAAAAAACTTTCGCTCAAAATCCACTTTTTTATTCAGTCAACACAATGGACGGAAAGCTCACGCTTTTACAAACAATTCAAACTATTTCCAATCATAAAGAACCGCTTGATGCAGAACTTTCTCACATAGAATCGTATCACACAGAACCATCGAATATGGCTACCCTATGACCAATCTTTCCCAAGAACGTTTTATCTGCATCGATATTGAGGCTACAGGACTGGATCTTACAAATGATCGCATCTGTGAAATCGGAGCAATTCAATTCTCCTTAGACGAAGAGTTTGAATCATTTGAAAGTTTGATCGATCCTGAAATGACGATGTCTGCCGAGGTGATCGAAATTCACCACATCACCAATGAAATGTGCGTGGGAAAACCGAAAATTCATGAAGTCCTCCACAAAATTCTTTCGATGATCGACAATCATGTGATTATGGGACACGGAATTGGCTTTGATGTAGGAATGTTGAAAAGCGCTCTGGAACGAGCCGGCATTCGACATAATCTCGACAAAGCAAAAGTGATCGATACACTCCGTTTGGCGCGTCTTTATGGGGAAAGTCCATCTAATTCCTTAGAGGTGCTGCGTCGTCATTTTCATGTCGACGAAGAAGGGGCCCACCGAGCGATGAATGACGTCCGCGTGAACATTCAAGTGTTTAAAAAACTCATCCGCAAATTTCGCACCACAAAAGAGATTCTCGACCGACTTAAAGCGCCTATTTTATTGAAAGCGATGCCTCTTGGCAAATATAAAGGGCGCTCTTTCAATGAAATTCCCATCAATTACCTCGTCTGGGCCTCCAAACAAAACTATGATCTTGACCTCATCCACAGCATCAAAGAGGCGATCAAAAAAGGAAAAAATAAGGGAAGCCTGTTAAGGGCTAACTCCCCATTTAGCTCACTGGATATATAGCATGCTACTGAAAACCCTGGCCCAAATGCCTTGTGAAGAGATCGTTCTTTTACGAGTCGACCTGAATGTTCCCTTTAAAGATGGGCAAATCTTAGACGATTCAAAAATCCGAGCATGTTTACCAACAATTGAATTTTTGCACGCAAAGTGTCCAAACACAAAAATCGTTTTACTAAGTCATTTAGGAAGGCCTGAAGGGCGAGATGAGAAATTTTCTTTAAAACCGATCCAAGAAAAGCTGGCTACTGCGTTAGGTCGCGAAGTTCTTTTTGCTAAAGAGGTCTACGGACCTGAGCCGAAAGGAATTATCCATCACGCCAAGCCAGGATCCATCATCCTCTTAGAAAACCTCCGCTTCTATCCCGAAGAGAAAAAAGGGGATTACAATTTTGCCAAGCAAATCAGTGAACTGGGCGATGTTTACATCAATGATGCCTTTGCCGTGAGCCACCGTAATGACGCCTCAGTCGCAGTCCTGCCAGAACTTTTCCCCCGCATGTCCTTTGCCGGCTTTCTTCTCGATAAAGAAATTCTCCTTCTTTCACGCACTTTCAAAAAGCCCGAGCAGCCTTTTGTAGCGATCATCGGCGGGGCAAAACTTTCTTCCAAACTCCCCCTGATCGAATCGCTTCTTGAAAAAGTGGACAAGCTTCTTATCGGCGGCCTTATGGCCTACACATTCCTTAAGGCGCGTGGCGAAGAAGTGGGAACGACGATGATCGAAGAGGAATTTATCGATCAGGCGCGCAAAATTCTCAATAGCCGCGAAGGGAAAAAGATCGTCCTACCGGTTGATCAAACAGTCATCGATGAAAACGATGCGATCAGTGACGTAGCTTTTCCAATGCCAGCCTTTGCCCGCGCTTGCGATATCGGGCCAGAAACAGTAGAACTTTTCCAAGAAATTCTCTCCCATGCAAAAACCGTTCTTTGGAATGGCCCTTTAGGGATATTCGAAACGTCCCCTTTTGACAAAGGAAGCCGCAGCCTCATCCAATACCTAGACACGCTTAAAGTGACTAAAATCGCAGGTGGCGGCGATACACTCCACATGGTCGAAGAGCTCAATGGTCGCCAAGCTTTCAGCTGGCTTTCCACCGGAGGCGGAGCCATGGTCGAGTACATCACCCAGATGGATCTCCCCTCCTTAAAGTGGCTTAAAGAATAGTCATTTCTACCGACCTCACCCACGCTGACTGAAAAGAGTTTTTTTTAGTGTTTGGGGATGAATTTTTGGTGAGAGAATATTTTATTCTCGGAAAGAAATTCTGTATGATTGTCAAATATCACGAAACCTTTATAATGGTGTCTGTCTCAAGCCCTATGGTAGATAATGACAAATACATCCGCGGCACCATTCAGTAAACTACGGTCTTTTTTATGGCCGATTTATAGGTCTGAATTCAAAAAATTCATCCCAATGTTGATTATCTATGCTCTTATTGTATTCAACTACAGTATATTAAAAGCGACTAAAGATACTCTTATCATGAACGGCCCTTGCTCCGGAGCAGAAACGATCCCCTTCATTAAGTCGTGGATCCTCCTCCCGATGGCCCTATTAATTACTTTTTTTTACACCAAGATCTCCAATAAATATCGTCGTGAACAAATTTTTTACATCATGATGTCTCTGTTTGTTGGCTTTTTTGCTCTGTTTATCACTGTTTTGTACCCTCTTCAAAATTATATTCACCCTCATGAAAGCGCCGATTGGCTACAGGCATTTTTGCCAGCCTCCTCCCAAGGGTTAATTGCGATGTTCCGCAACTGGACCTTTACACTGTTTTACGTCATGTCCGAGCTTTGGGGAACCACCATCATGTCGGTTCTCTTCTGGGGGTTCGTCAACGCGGTCACCAACGTAGCAGATGCCAAGCGGTACTACGCGATTTTGGGGGTCGGGGCCAATATCGCCACGATTTTTGCAGGAAGTGTCATCCACTACCTCTCCTCTCAACAATTTGACATTCCCTTTTACAGAGGAGACCATTGGGGCCAATCTCTTGCGCTGATCTCCATCGTCGTTATCTTGAGCGGACTTGTCGCTACCTTGTTATTCCGTTACGTGAATAATAGTTTTTACTCAAATGAAGCTGAAGAACCCCCGACAAAAGAGCACACAAGTAAGATGCGGATGGGGATGCGTAAAAATTTCCACTATCTCGCCCAATCAAAGTACCTCATTTGCATCGCGATGATCGTCTTAGCGTATAATATTTCTTTGAACATGATTGAGGTTGTCTGGAAGGCTCAACTCTTGCAACAATTTCCAAACCCAACCGACCTGAATGCGATGAACGGAAAGGTGTTGATGTGCGTTGGCGCCCTGTCGACGATCCTCTCTTTTGCCATCACCGGCAACGTCACTCGTATTTTCGGCTGGACCATCAGTGCCCTTGTAACTCCTGTTCTTTTGCTTATCACTGGAGCCCTCTTCTTCTTGAGCCTTGTGTTCAAAGATAGCGCCTTTTTATCCCAATTCTCCTACATCATCGGATCAACACCCATGATGCTGATCGTGTTGATCGGATCGGCACAAAACATCTTTACAAGAGCCTGTAAATTTACCTTCTTCGACACAACCAAAGAGATCGCGTTCATCCCCCTCTCCCCAGAGTCAAAACTCAAAGGAAAGGCAGCGATTGATGGTGTAGTATCCCGTTTAGGCAAATCAGGAAGTGGCTGGATTCATCAAGTGATGATCCTTGCCTCAGGAAACGCTTCTTCAAGCGCGCCGATCGTAGGGGCCTTTTTGGCCATTTTCTTCACCGGATGGATCGTAGCGGTCCGCTCTTTAGGAAAACAATTTGAAGAACTCGTACAATCCACTCCACGAAAAACAACACCAGAGACAAGACCTGCACCAACAATTCTCGTTGCAGAAAAGGGCTCTGCCAAAGAAACTTTAATTGAAGCATAGGGGATCATTTATGGTTGAAAGTTTTACAGAGAAAATGCATGAGCTGATCCATCAGTATCCCGATTTAGCCCCCTTACTCGTATTTGCTTGTATCGCCCTTTCTAGTTTTACTCTCGTCGTGAGCCTCGAGCTTTTAATCTTGACCGCGGCCCTTATCGGAACCTACTTTGAATCCTTTATCCCATTTTTTATCGCTGCCTTTGCCGGAACGTTCTTTTGCGGACAAACCGACTATTGGGCTGGAAGACTTTTAGGCAATCGTCTTTTAAAATTCCCCAAAATTGCCAAAGCGCTTCCCCCAGAAAAGCTTGACCGTATGCAAGGATTTTTCACCCAATACGGACCTCTTACCTTTATCGTAGGCCGCTTTGTTCCATTCGGCTTTCGACTCGCGATGCTCATGGGAGCAGGTCTTTTTAAATTGCGCTACCGCACCTTTGTTTTAAGCGATCTCGTTGCCTCCTTTATCTGGACAAGCTGCATTTTCTCTCTTTTTTACTATTTCGGACAACATGCTCACTTCATCAAAGAAAAAATTGCCTACATTGCAGCCATTTTGGCGGCGTGCGCTCTTGTCTTTTTAACCATACGGCTCACACGAAAACGTTATGCAATACCTTCCAACGTTGATCTCTCTAACGAGGATTCCGCTGGCTCTAGCGTTCCTAACAACGAGCCTTGAGGCCCGTTTCAGCGCTATAGTCTTAGCCGCCCTCTCTGACTTCTTCGATGGTTGGATTGCGCGTCGCTTTGGACTCGAATCGCGCTTGGGTGCTATCATGGACCCATTCACCGATAAACTTTTCGTCCTCTTTGCCTCCATTGCACTCTTGATCGAACGAGATTTTCACCCCCTCTTTTTCTGCCTATTTTTCTTGCGAGATGCAGTTCTTATCATCACACTAATCATTCACAAAAAGCTTCTTCGCTCTGCCAATGTTACCTCGAACATGTACGGCAAACTCACGACCTTCCTCCAATTTTTCATCCTCACCACAACCGTCGCTGGATACGAGCAACTCCAGTACCTTTCACTACTTTTTCCCTATCTTTCACTTCGCTATTTTTTCGCCTTACGCGACAACTATCACCTTCCCCGAAAAAAACTTTTCAAAAAGCTCTATTTGTCAAAAACTAGCGTCTTAGAGTAGAATAGAGAGATCTTTAAAAAAACCCTTTTTAGGAGCATCTCGCATGAACTTTATCCGTGAATCGATTTTCATCTCATCTCTCAGATCTTTCTGTTCCGCCTTCCTAGGCATCACGGGAGCCCTTTTAGGTCTTGTAATTTTCTTCGTATTGTCTCTACTTATCTCCTCTTTTTCAAATGAGCTTCCTACACCAAAATACCTTTTTGTAAATCAACCAAGAGTGGATGGAACCCTTAGCAATAACCCAACTGCGCCCACGATTCTTCGTCTTAATGTCGAGGGAATGATCGGAGGTGAATACCTCAACGCCGATCACTGGGATAGTCTTTTAGTCCAAATTGACACGCAATTGCCCAAAAATCAACTCAAAGGGATTCTCGTTTATTTTGACACAGGTGGTGGAAGCGCTATCGACTCTTACCGCATGTACCTTCAATTGAAAACATTGAAAGAACGCTACAATATCCCTATATATGGATTCGTAGAAGGGATGTGCGCATCGGGCGGGATTTACATCTCTGCTGGTTGTGATAAAATGTTCTCCTCTCCTCCATCGATTCTCGGATCGGTTGGAGTGCGCATGGGACCTTTTTTTAACGTTTCTAGCTTATTGAAAACTTATGGTGTAGATGCAGCAAATATCTCCACAAAAAATAAGATTCACATGGACCCATACACACCTTGGAGCCCAAATGAGACCGATTTCTTCAAGCCAATGATTGATGAAATGTATGCGCAATTTGTCGATAGTGTCGTCGATGGTCGTTGCCCACAAGGGATGTCTAAAGAAGACTATAAAGCAAAACTTCTCGAAGTGGGAGCCAATATTTTCACCTCCAAGGCTGCAGTTGCTTTCGGTTTCACTGATGACCCTAACGCAACACTTACCTCAACACTCGAGGCACTCGTCACAGCTGCTGAAATCACCGATTCCAACTATCGCTTTGTTTCTGCTGCGTTCATCACTCCATTTAAATTCGGTGGCATGAAATCGTTCTTCGAAAAAGGGACAGTCACTGTTGAGCACAAACTGCATGGCGATCGACAAGAATCGATGAAACATGACCAAGTACTCGCTCTCTACCCTTAATCCCACCACCTTAATCCCCATTACCTAATTTTCATTAAAGAGGGGTTCGCACAAGCCGAACCCCCTCATTCTTTACAGGCTCTTATCCATGAAATTCGTTATTATCGATGCCTCTTCATTTCTCTTCAGATCTTACTTTGCCATTCGTAATATGCAAGCACCCGACGGATTTTCCACGAATGCGTTGTATGGCTTTGTCCGAGCAGTTTTAAAAATTCTCGAAGAATTTCATCCCGAACATATCGCTATTATCTATGATGCTCCTTCCAATAAAGAGTCACGCCAAGCGATTTACCCCGAATACAAAGGGAAACGAAACAAAGCCCCAGAAGATTTACCCCCTCAAATTGAAGCCTCAAAAGACTTTTGTGAAGCTCTCGGGATTCAACAAGTTGCAGTGAAAGGTGTTGAAGCCGACGACACGATTGGTACGTTAGCAAAAAAATATGGAGCAAAAGGGTACGAAGTATTGCTTTTTAGTTCGGACAAAGATTTGTCTCAACTTGTAAGCGACAATATCCACTGCATTCATGCACATAAAGAGAATCTCGTTATTGGGAAAAAAGAAGTTTTCGATACGTATCAGGTCACTCCAGAAGAATTTACAACTTATCTTGGCCTCATTGGCGACACATCAGACAACATCCCAGGTGTAGCAGGGATCGGCCCGAAAAAAGGGGCTGCACTCATTCGTCAATACGGCAGTATCAGTCAAATGCCCCTCTCCGATGAACAAAAAGAGATCGCCGAATTATCCAAAACATTAGCGACAATCGATCTTCATGTACCCCTACCTAATAATCTTGATGATTGTACAAAACAGCCCGTCGATTTCGAAAAACTCATCGCGCTATATCAACGCTATAATTTTAAAAGCTTGCTTACTCAGGCCCAGTCACAAATAAAGGCAAAGCTTTCTGAAAACAAAATCGAAGCGACAAAAGTTTCTCACATAGAACACAGTCTTCCTATCGCCCAAAAAAAACCGTTGGCCATTTTCCACACAGATAAGGGGCTCTTTCTCCATTTTGAAGGAGATTCCATTCACTTTAGCGAAGATTTTTCTCACGAAAAACTCAATGAGTTGTTGCAAAAAGCCAGCTTTGTGATTAGCTATGATTACAAAGCGCTCCTACACAAGCTAAAAGACACAGAAGAATTAGCTGAAAAGCCTTTTTTCGATATTTTCGTAGCGGCCTATCTGTTAAATCCCGACAGCTCTTTGAAGTTGAGTGATATTTTACAAGAGCATGCGGGGGAAACGATCGAAGAAGCAGATCTAGGCTCGTTTGTGCGTACATTTTTCGCCTTAAAAGAACTTCTCGAAAAAAAAATCGAACATGAAGAGCTCAAAACTGTTTTGCATAAGATCGAAGAGCCTCTACTCTGGATTCTATTCAAAATGGAGAAAAAAGGGATCTACGTCGACACAGCCGAACTTGCAGCACTTTCTCATACATTACAAACCAAGTGCCATAAAATCAAAAGTGCGGTAGAAGAGGTTTTTGGACATCCGATCAACCTCAACTCCCCCAAACAATTGGCCGAAGCACTTTTTGAAGAGCTCAAATTGCCCACCAAAGCAAAAGGGAAAACAGGCTATTCCACAAGCATCGAGGTGCTGGAAGAGTTGCGCTCTGAACACCCTGTGATCGACCTGATCATCGAATATCGAAGCTTAGAAAAGCTCCGTTCTACCTATACCACCAATCTGATCGAGCAAGTATCTGCAAAAACCCATCGACTCCATACGACCTTTAGCCAGACAACAACGCAAACGGGCCGACTCGCATCCACCAACCCAAATTTGCAAAATATTCCAGTCCGCAGCGAGGTAGGCAATCAAATTCGTCACTGCTTTAAGGCCCGCCCACCCAACAAACGATTTTTATCGTGCGATTACTCTCAAGTAGAGCTCCGTCTTTTAGCTCACATGTCTGAAGATCCAAACCTTCTCAAGGCGTTTAAAGAAGGGCTGGATGTTCATCGCTATACTGCCTCTTTAGTTTTCAACATTCCGCTTGATGAAGTGAGTGACGAGATGCGTTTTCGGGCCAAGGCGGTGAACTTTGGGATCATTTATGGCCTTGGTGCACATGGATTGAGCAAACAACTGAAAATTCCAATGCGTGAAGCTTCCGAATTTATTAAAACATATTTTGATCGTTACCCAAAGGTGCACCAGTTTCTCGAATCGCTAAAGGAAGAGGCGCGCAAAAATGGCCACTCGACCACACTTTTTGGCCGCAAACGGCCCATTCGAGAAATTTTAAGCCGCAATGCGCCGATTCGGGCACAAGCAGAGCGGTTCGCTGTCAATTCTAAGATTCAAGGGACCCAAGCGGACCTGATCAAGATGGCAATGATCAAAATCGATCCCCTTTTAGACCCTGAAAAAATCGTTCTACTGCTCCAAATTCACGACGAATTGATCTTCGAATGTGATGCCGATGAGGTCGAACACTATAAAAAGAAGATTCTTCACATCATGCAAGAGATTCATCCTCTGATAGTTCCGTTAGAAGTGCATGCATCTATTGCTAATAACTGGGGAGAATGTTAAAATTAAACGTATACTCGTGTTTGGACCTATCGGTTCGGGCAAAAGCTCTCTACTAGAACTTTTTAAACAATGGGGCGCCTTTACAGTAGATTGCGACCAGATCACCCATGAAATCCTTGATCACGATCCTGAGGCACAACGTATTTTGAAAGAACGTTTTGGCGCTTCTATTTTTGAAAAAGGGAAAATTTCGAGGGAAAAGCTCGCATCGATTGCTTTTTCTTCAAAAGAGCACCTTTTAGATCTAGAATCAGCCATTATTCCACGAGTATTTACAAAAATAAAACAAATGTATAACGAGAAAAAAGATTTCCCTTATAATGCTTTCGTCGTCGAAGCGTCGATTTACCCACGTGTTGGCCCCGAATGGGCCCCATTTTTTGACGAAAAGATCGCAGTGGTTGCAAATGAAGAGCTGTGTCGCAATCGTTGCTCTCATTTTGACCAACGGGCCCCATTTCAACTCTCTTTTGACCAATACAAAAACTATGCTGATCTTCTGATCGAAAACAATCAAACAATCAATGAACTTAAACAACAATTTCTTAAAAAAGTAGCACCATGAATGACGAACAAACCGGAATAAAAGAAAGAAAGAGCAACAAGGAAAAAGTTTTTTTGCCTCCTCCCGACCTCATCGAGCTTGAAGCATCCCCTGATGCTGAGGTAAATCACCCTGATAGACACCATCCAGAAAAAAATGTTCCCGCTGAACCTCCGGCTGTCATCAAAATTGCTGACCTACAACGAATGAATAGCGAAACTTTGGCTCAGTATGCTCGTAATTTAAACTTACGCAACTTATCGAATCTCAATAAATCGCAGATTGTTTTTGAAATCGTGAAGTGGAAAGCTGATAATACCCATGATCTTCTTGTAGCTGAAGGAGTGCTTGAAGTTCTTCCCGATGGATTCGGATTTTTACGCTCTCCCAACTACAATTACGTCTCCTCAGCTGAAGATATTTACGTCTCTCCTGCTCAGATCCGCCGCTTCGATCTCAAAAAAGGGGACCATATCCTCGGAACGATCCGTGCGCCGAAAGAAAAAGAGAAATTTTTTGCCCTGCAAAAAGTAGACCGTGTCAATGAACGTTCTCCGGACCACCTAAAAGACCGAATCTCTTTCGATATGTTGACGCCGCTTCATCCGCAAGAACGTTACCTTCTAGAAACCTCCTCAGACCAAATTTCGACCCGGATTATCGACTTAATCGCGCCGATTGGAAAAGGGCAGCGGGGGCTAATCGTAGCTCCGCCAAAGGCTGGAAAAACGGTTCTACTTCAAAGCATCGCCAACGCGATCACAAAAAACAATCCTGAAGCGATCCTGATGGTTCTCCTCATTGATGAGCGGCCTGAAGAGGTGACCGACATGCAGCGCAACGTTCGAGGAGAGATCATCTCTTCCACCTTCGATGAGCCTCCAGAGCGGCACACCCAAGTCGCTGAGATGGTGATTGAGCGAGCTAAACGGCTTGTTGAGTACGGTCACGACGTCGTAATCTTACTTGACTCTTTAACACGTCTTGCACGTGCTTACAACGCAACACAGCCCCACTCAGGAAAAATCCTCAGTGGTGGTGTCGACGCCAATGCGCTTCATAAACCAAAACGTTTTTTCGGAGCCGCCCGTAACATCGAGTTTGGCGGATCATTAACGATCCTCGCAACCGCTCTCGTTGATACCGGCTCACGGATGGACGAAGTGGTCTTCGAAGAGTTCAAAGGAACCGGTAACTCCGAGCTCGTTCTCGACCGTTATCTCGCTGACCGACGCATTTTCCCAGCCATCAACGTGATCAAAAGCGGTACCCGTAAAGAACAAGATCTCTACCATCCTGATGAGTACACCCGTATTTGCAAGTTCCGTCTTGCTGTGGCCGATCTCACCAACATGGATGCGATGAACTTGCTACTGGCTCGACTCAAAAAGACCAGCGGCAATTTCGAATTCTTGCTATCTCTTAAAGACTAACGATTTAAATCTGCCGCCGTCAACTTGCGGCAGATTTTTTGTTAATCTTTATGTGTATGGATTTTTTGCGGCAAAAAAAGGGCAATTTTGTTAAAAAAGAATCGACCTCTTTCGAAACTCGCTTTGCTTGGAAAAATTGAGGATTTTGAAGCAGATTTTTCATCAAATTTTGAGCACATGTCCATAGACATGGTCGAAAAAGTTGGTGAAAAAGATGCCCAAAAGAGCAGTTTTAACGGGCAAATGGAGTTTCGAAAAAGGTCTAATGATGCAGCAACCGAACATTCTTTTAATTACCTCCTCAGGAGGCAGTGGGCATCTAGTTGCCGCAAAAGCGATCAAACATCAGCTTGAAAGCGGAGACGACCCTAAAGTTGTTTTGCAACAAGATGTCTCAAAGGATTGGCTTGGCAATTTTTTTGGGCAATTGTTCATTTCCATCTGGAATACTTCACAAATCAACGGGTGGATTTTTATGCAGGAGTTTTTATCCTTCATCCATCCGCTCACCTATATTTTTTTTACCCCATCGATCTTTTTTCACTGCTTCCGCCTTTTAATGAACTATCCATTCGAGCGGGTCATTGACAATCAGGTGCTCGGGACCAAAGCCATCACGAACGCGGTTCGGTTGTATAATTGGTTAAAAAAGAAAAATCTCAAAGTCGAAAAAGTGTTAACCGATCTACCCACAGACTACACGCAACATTTTTTCTCTGAAATCAAGACTTTGAACCGTTTTGAACGGACACACATCGAAATCTACGCACAGCCGCCCCTTCTCTACGGAGAAATGCCCGAAATTTTTTGGAAACGGAAGACAGGTTTGCCGATCGAGCAAATTCACATCACCGCCCCCCCTTTACGCGCCGCATTTAAAGACCCTCCGATCGATACAGCTCTTCCGATCGAACTCGAGCTTTGCATCGACAGCGAAGCTGCTAAGCAACGTCTGATCAAAGCAGCCCAAATCCACATGCAGCCCCCCACCTTTCTTGACGACAAGGCACGCCTAATGATCCAACCTCAAGACCTCGTCTTCACAATCATGCTCGGCTCTCACCCGAGCAAGGGAGCCCTTGCTGACTATATCGAAGGGTTTTTCCGTCTTGTTTCGCAAAATGAGGGGCCCATCGTTCATGTCTTCATCCTTTCACTCACAGGAAAATGGATCGAAAAAGGGCTTATCGACGACCTCGTCTCTCAAATCATTAGCCACCCTCTGGCGCCGAAGCGACTCCGTTTCTACCCCATATCGAAGCAAGACGACCATGTGATTTCCAAACTTTTCAACCGCTCGAATGCTACCATCACCCGCTCAAGCGGAATCACTACCATGGAGCTCATCCAAGCAAGCAAAGGCGACATCTGGATCCACCAAGAACCTCCCCGCTCGATCCTCGGAATCCGTCACCACGGAATGGTCCTTTGGGAATATGGCAATGCCCTCTATCTTAATCAGAAAAAAGGAGCACGCTTCGTCTCCCCCCAATTCTTCATTCAGGCCTTTCAGCCCTATTTTAAAGAGGCGAAAGCCCCGCAGATCATACCAATCCACGAAGCTACAATCTTTAGTTTTTAATTACAGGGAGCAACTTAGTTTAATAAAAGTCTCCCAACGACGCGAGGTGGCGGCCTCGACTAGAGGCTCTTTGGGGAGGTCGAGAGCCTCAGCGAAAGTGGTGAGCTCGACCAAAAAGGCTTCTTGAGAGACAACCTTATTCAAATTACGGCTCATGCCAGAGACAAATGCTTTCCATTTGGTCGGGCTTTTCCGGATCGTTTTCAGATGTTGGGTGAGCGGCTCAGACGTAAGAATCGCCTTTAAGAAATCGAGCGGATGCAAATGTTCAATTTTTTTACTAAGCGCTGTAAGATGCTGCTTCTTCCCAGCAAGCTGCAATAAATTTGTTTCAGCGATCGTGGTGATCATTTCTTGGACAACCAAGGATTCCTCTTGAAGGATCGCCCCTTGAAATGGTTGAATCAGTAACATTGCCATCACGATCAAAAACATGCCTCTTCTACGCCTACTCTATCTGTTGTACCTTATCTATAACGACCTTTAACAGATTTGTAAAATTATTTTCGTCTAAACACTCTTTTACCAGTTGTTTATCAATGCCTGCTTGCTCCACCTGCTCTTCTAACTCGTCGAATTCCAATCTTTTATAAGTGTTATCAAATAAACTACCCCATTCCCGGAGTAAAAATTGCTGCTTAAAAAAGTTTTTGTTGATCCGGATTAAATACCCAAAGGCCTCTTGATCTGACAACAAAAAACAGGCCAGCTCCACCGGATGGAGGTAAAGAGTCTTCTCTCCATGGGCGAGCAAATCGTTTATCCGCAAGACCAAAGTCACGGCCCGATGATTCGCCATGAATCGTAAAAACTCCTTCACTTCGCGCCGTTCTTTGCGACTCATCGCCTCTAAAGGAGTGGTTGTAAGGAAACCAAAGCAACCAAATACAAACGCTAGCTTACATAAGCTGCTTAACAAATTCTTCCCAATCATGCTGTCTGCACCTCTCATATAAATTGTCGTAATTGATTCTCAAAAAATCAGCAAAATGGGGCAGCTCCACATATAAGGCTCCCGATCTGGCCATCTCATCCATCTTTGGAGATAACCCCCCAATAAAATGGCTCCACTTAAAATAGTTGTCGCGGATGCGCCGCATTGAGTTTTTTAAAATAGGATCGGAAAAGACATAGGCTAGAAAATAAATTGGCGGCACATGCTCCACCATTCTTCCAAGCCGATGCATATGTCTTTCACGTAGCCATAAAGAAATGACATTGTATTCCCCCATTGTTTTAATGAGCTCAAAGGCCACTTTTTTCTCCGCATCGGTCATTTTAACCTCAAACGCCGATAAATTTGACCAGGCGATCATGCAACAAATAATCACTCTCAGAAATCTCAACACAGCAAATCATCCCCGTTAAATCTTTTAAGATTGTACACATTTAAAAATTTAGACACAAATAAGAAATTTTGTTATAAAATCATCCCTTTTTAAGACGAGCAATCGTGATGATCAGGCGATCCCAATCTTGACTCAAGTAGGACTCTTCGAGATTCTGTTTTGGAATTTCGAGCTTAGAGCAAATCTGATTTAACTCCTCTTCAAACCCCTTTTGCCCAAAAACACGACCCATTCTTTTTCGAAAAAATCTCAAAAATCGCTCTTTTTTAATCGAATTTTGCAAAATATTGTCGATCGGCTTGATTAAACTCGGTTCATTAAACGCATAGATCAAAACCTCATGAGGATGGGCCTCATCCAAAATGGCAATATAACGATCTAGTTTTTGTTCATGAAAAAACAGATACGCCACGTTTTTATTGCCCACTATGTCAAAGAGACTTTTCGTCACTTCCCTATATCGTTGTTCTAAAGAACATATCTCCAGAGGAGCAAAAACTATCGTAAATATAAATAGACTTCTAAAATATCGCATTTCAAAAAAATAAGTCTCAGCGACTTAAAAAGCAAAAAATAAAAAAAGTTTATTGAAATTAAATGGGCATTTCTATTTATAGAGGATCAAGGGTACACATCATTTCTCTCAACTTTTTGTTGACCCTCCCTATTTCAATCCCCTTTGAGATCCTATTGTTGAGTCATCGAAAAAACGGCTTGTTTCGATTACCTACAATATGATCTCTTTTTTTTCCCCTATTTGGTATTCTAAAATCATGGACCCATTCCCCGTTGCAATGAAAATTCTGGAAAAGCTCGAAAAAGCGGGCGGCATCGCCTACATTGCAGGCGGAGCAGTGCGCGATTTTCTCATGGGGAGAACTCCCTATGACATCGACATCGCAACTTCGCTCAATGTCGATACGATCCGCCCACTTTTCGATAAGACGATTGAGGTGGGCGTGCAGTTTGGAATCATTGTGGTCGTTGAAGAGGGGCACCAGTTTGAGATCGCCACATTTCGTACCGATGGAAACTATCTCGACGGCAGACGGCCTGAATCGGTGCTCAAAGGATCTGCAGAAGAAGATGCTAAACGGCGCGATTTTACGATCAATGGGATGTTTTTCAACCCGTTTACAGAAGAAACGATCGATTTTGTCGGCGGAAAAGAGGACTTAAAAGCAAAAGTGATCCGAGCAATTGGAAATCCACACGATCGATTCCGAGAAGATCGATTACGGATGATACGAGCGATTCGCTACGCAGCCCGTTTTGAATTTGCGATCGATCCACTCACACAAGAGGCGATCAAGGAGCACGCCCCAACTCTTCTCCCTTCCGTTTCTTTTGAGCGCATTTTGCAAGAAATGGAAAAAATGGACCTTGATGGCACCCTATTTCATGGGCTCATTGAAATGCACCGACTCGGTCTTTTACAAACTATATTTCCGCCACTTGCAAAAATTGACACCCTTTCTCTCCAAGCACGCCAAAAACCGAAAAATATACCTCTCATCCTCCAACTAAAAATATTTTTAGAATTTCTTTCTGATAAAGATCGTTTTGCTTGGCTAGAACGGCTCAAGTTTTCCCAAAAAGAGCTCGAACTTCTCACTTTTAGCGATCGGCTCTTCTCTATCCTTGAGTCTCCAGACCTGCAAAAACGAGTCCACGCCTACGCCTCCCCTCACTTTGAAAAAAGTGCCCCTCTTCTCCCCGTAGATCATCTTCATTTTGCTCAGGATGAACAAAACATCTACAAAGAAGCCATCGATCGGATTCGACAAAAAAAACCGCTTGTCACGGCAAACGACCTTCTTGCCCACGGGATCGAAAAAGGGCCCCAAATGGGGCAAGCTCTGAAAAAAGCAGAAGAGATTGCACTCACGCACAATCTCCACAGCAAAGACGAAGTTCTTAGACGATTATTCCCAAACTAAAAAAATTATGTTTTAGTTTCTTCAGTTTCAGCAGGCATAATTACCATAACGCAATCTTCTTCCAATGCGTTAAATCGTTCTTGCAATTGTCGATAATTTGTTCTTAAAGATTCATTTTCTTTTTTTAAAAGAGAATTTTCTGTTTTTGCATCGGCTAATTCACCGTTTAACGAATCAAGATACTTTTTTACTGCGTTTGATTCAGTCGAGTCTTCTTGCATTATTTGGATCACATTTTTAAGTTTTGCAATCTCTTCCTGCAAACCTACAATCGTCTCCATCAACTCAGAATCCACATTCGATACAGCAACTTTTCCGCCCATTAGCTTTTTTGAGCCTACAGGTGGATTGAAGCGGTCTGTTATCGCAGCTTTTGCGACCTTGTTGATTTTGCTACCTCTTTGTGTGACAGGAACCCTGGGCTCCATTGCCGCTCCCTGAGCTGAAGGTCTGTTGACTCCGAACATAATTCCCTCTTTAATGTAAAATGTCACATTATATTAATTTCAATAATATTAAAGTTCTACTATTAATTCGGGAATAAATGTTAAAGAATTTTTCTAAAAATGTCTTCCTACTTCAAGAGTCACAAAGTAAGACTGATAGCTCGTCCCCCACTCTCCGAAAAAATCGAGCGAAACATAGGGAATTTTGCTATTTTTGGGGGTAAATAGTGTCCGCAGCTCAACCCCACCCATATTCAAGACCTCGGCACTCCCTATTCCGATCGGAAATGTGGAGATCGAAGAGACAAAATTTGTAGTGACAGGATTAAAGTTGAAAGGAACTTGGTTCACATAACTCAATTTTTCTTCAAATAGCCAGTCGCCCAACTGTACAGAAAAATTTTCACAAAATGAAACACCCACTTCATTGCGCAATATCGAGGTGTATTGGCTCGGCATCACTAAGTTCAGCCCCGACTTCCCTGTTTCGGTAAATCCATTTTGCCAGCTATTGACCCAATCAATCATCCAGAAAGGATCGATCCAATAACCTGAATTTTCTCCCATTTGATAAGGGAAATTCACCTCTAAATGAGGCGCAAAAATAGCTCCTTTCGTAAAAGAATTGGAAGCAATACTCTGTAACGTCCACCGTTTATTGGTCATCTGGTAAATTCCACTCCAAAGAGCGCCATGAACCTCAAAAACATTTCCTAAATAGGCCCCGTAAATAGCCGCCATCTCTTCTTGCGTATTCCCACGATTGATCCCCAAGCCATCTTGCGTATAATTATACGCGTATCCTAAAGCCGCACCCGCTAAAAATTGATCATAATAATGATCAAATCCGAGAAGAGCTCCCCCAATTTGATTCGTGTACGAGGGGTTATTTTTGTAGGCTGCTTGATGGGTGAAATTCCAAAAAGGATTGACCCAAATAGTGTTCTTTAGTGAACGATCTTCTTTACACGGCTTCCCTTTTAAAGATCCGCTTGCATCCGCTAACCACCCAACTGTTGGGTTCTTGCGCTCTTTTCTTTTGTTTTTTGCAAAGTGAGCATTTAACGCAAAGCTTGCCGCCAATTGCATATTGGGTGCACTTAGGTATGAGCTATACACCTCAGGGACTACTTGATCCAAAAGATTATTTCCTAAATCACAACTAAACATACTATAGTCGATAAGCTGTACAATTTCGGTGATTTCAGTGGTATCTCCATTAGGTGCCGCTATCGCCGCATATGCATGAGTTATAGTATCGAATACGGAGCCTACAATAAGACCTACACCCTCATCGTTGATAGAGACATTATGCACATGCAGGCCCAATGGCAAATTATTTAAATAGGTTTGTTGACTATCTACTGTTACAAAGGCCGCACCACTGACTGCAGGAGCAGGCCCACTATATCCACCAAATAGGCCGACCCCTTTTTCATTGATGGCCACACTAGTTACTTGCAAAACATTTGAAGGAACAATAGGAGTTAATGTATAGGTATTCAGATCTACAAAAGCGACATACTCGGATACATTATCTCCTCCAATAATTCCTAATCCAGATTGATTTACCGCGACCTGACGAATATCTCCTGCTTGCGATGGAAATGTCAACTCATGAACATATCCTGTAGGGTCCACGACCCCAGCATAAATAAATCCAACCTGAGAGCCTCCCCCCACCAGTCCCACTTTAGAATCAGCTAAAGCAACTGCTTGTATATTTCCATTGGTTACGGGAAGATTTGTTAACGGGATCACACTCTCATTTTCTAAATCGACAAAAGCGGCATAAAAAGGGGTACTCACCGCGAAATCGATACCTCCAACTAAACCAAAACCTTGATTATTTAAAGCTACTCTATATACAACTGTATCGGTTGTAAACCCAAGTGCTAGGGGCGTGACTGCAGTTTTGTTAGGTTTTTTAATAGCTGCATAAGCATAATTGTTCTCATCTCTGCCCCCAATCAATCCATACCCTTGATCATTCAACGCAACGGTCCTAATTTCTCCATTTATAGGTAAACCTGTCAGAGAAATTGGCTGTCCATCAATTCCAATCAGTGCAGCATAAGGGGTAATGGGAGTTCCTACGGACCCCCCCATTAAGCTATCTCCGTATCCATTCATAGAGACGGCCCAAATAATTCCAAAATCAGGAAGAGGAGAGATCGGAACAAGACTTCCATCAAAACGAACTAAAGTTGCATAAGGAATATTAGGGGTATCCTTTGTTCCTCCAATAATTCCCATAGGCTCTTCGGCTGCTTCCATACTTTGAAATAGACCTAGACACAGAGCATACACTGCAATTCTTCGAATAAGCATTTTGGCTTCTCATCATTAAAAATTTTTCACTCTTTCCAGAGTGCTACTAAAAACTATTGTTGTCAATTCACCAAAGCCTGCCTTCTATAAATCTATCTATAGACTTTAAACTGCAAATTTGACATGTTTGCCGTTGTTAACTTCTAAGCGATTATGGAAATTGACTTCCAAAATTCTCTTGATTCCAAAGTGATAGGGCAAAACGCCAACCTAAGCGGCTGGTCTGTTGGTCTAGGAATCGGGTATCGATTCGGCGATAACAACCGCCACGATTAAATCATCTAGAATGTCCTCCCCAGCTCTAGTCCTATATAATAGGATTGATAATGCTTACCCCAATTTCCTTGTAAATCTAAGCTAAAGTACGGAATTCTTTGGTTTGCAGGGACAACGGTTGCATGAAATTCAGCCCCTATCATGTTTTGCACCTGTGCAGATCCAATCGCGATCGGGAAAGTAGAATTTGAGGCCACGAAGCTCGTCGTCATAGGCTCAAAATGGACAGGCGTTTGATTGACATAACTGAGTTTCTCTTCAACGACGATTTTCCCCCAATTATAATAAACTGTTTCGTAACGTCTAGCACCTGTCTCGACACGGACTAAAGAAGTGTATTTATTTTTCATGATCAAATTTAGCCCAGAAATTCCTGTTTCGGTGAATTTGTTTTGCCAATTATTGACCCAATCGACCATGACGAACGGCTCTAAAAATCTCTCTTTACCAAGGAAAGAGAATGGGAGTGCAAGTTCCATGTGCGGCGAAACAATCCAACCATGTGTGTTGCTTTCTGACGGAATATATCCCAAAGTAAACCGCTTGTTATACAGTTGGTACATCCCACCCCAAAAAGCCACATTGGCCCAAAGGTGTTTCTTTTGAAACACACCATAACAAACCAAAGTTTCTTCTTGTAGATGTCCATGCCCAAAATTGGCCCCATACTCAAAATAGTTGTAAGCATATCCAGCACCCGCTCCCACTATAAACTCGTTATAAGAGTAGTCGAATGCTACCAATAATCCTGCGACATCATTAGAATAAGATGGATTGACCCCATTTTGATCTTCATGAATAAAACTTCCGAAAGGAGAGGCCCATAGATTGCACTGCGTCTCATGATTACCATTCTTCTTTTGATTTTCTCCTCGAACACCTTGCACATCGGTTACATAACTAAGCTCTTTATTTTGCAGGTTCGCCTCTCTTGCCATCCCAGATTCTCTAGTTAAATGCGCTTCTAAAGCGTTATTCACAGATAAGTGTGTATTCATTGGGATTAAATAATTGCCTATCGCTTCAGGAACAAGCAAAAATAATCTTTCATTAATAATCGAAGTCGCGGCAATCCCGTTGAAATTTTGTTGAAAGGCTCCACTAAGACTGGTTATGCTCCCATCAGGCGCTACAATAGCCGTATATCCATAAAAATTTCCTGATGAAAAATAAGCTCCCCCGATTAAACCAACCCCATAGTTGTTAATTGCAGTATCCAAAACGATGAAGTCGCTAGGAAGATTCTGCAAAAAAGTAATTTCTTGATCCTGATTGATCAAAAATGCGAGCGCTGCAATAGGAGTAATCCTAGGACCTGTACCCGCTAAACAAACACCTGCATCGTTGATGGCAACGCTTGTCATTTGATAAGAAAGTGATGAAATGGAAATTTCAGATATCGTTTCTAATGTGCTATCCACCGAGGCAAAGTACAGACCAGTTGATCTTAACCCTCCAACAAAACCCTGCCCACTGTTATTGAGCGCGACCGTATCGATCGAAGAATTCACGCCTAAAGCTAAAGGAAGGGACACCACAGTATTGTCTGGTTTTACAATCGCAGCATACGCTTCATTACTTGCCGGTCCTTGTTTTCCTCCAAGCAATCCCACTCCGGAATGATTCAAAGCGACAGAGTTAATCTCTCCGTTGGGAGGGGTGATGCCAAATAACATGACTGCAGGACCTGATACAGGGATGATGGCAGCTAATTGCCCTGAGTTTACATCATCTTTCCCTCCAATCAGCCCTATTCCCGCACTATTGAGGGCAACTGCTGCCACATTGCCTGAAAGCGGAAGTCCTAAAATTGGCTCTACTATCCCCGTAGGAGCCATTTTTATCGCATAAAGCTCACCGCCATTCAATTGCCCCCCTAAAATTCCTATTGTGTCATTATTTAAAGCAACACTTGAAAAATAGCCTAATGAAGCAGTCAATCCTGAAAGGGTCGTTGCTCGCCCACTAGAAGAAACTAAAGCAGCATAAGGAGGCGAAACAAATCCACCCTGATTTCCCCCTCCAATAAGAGAAATGCCCGATGCATTCATAGAAGCACTATAAATAAGCCCATTATCTTCAAGCAGCCCCTCTATCTCTCGTAGACTGCCGTCCTCTCTTATCAAGGCAGCATAAGGAGCATCCGTCAGATTGATTGCCCCACCACCAATAATCGCAAAAGGGACCCAATCAGCAAAAAGATTACAGGAAAGAGTTCCTAAAATAAGCATCTGAAATATATGATTTTTTTTCATCTAAAAAGTTTCTCCTATTTCTAGTCCAACGTAGTAAGACTGATAATGATTTCCCCAATTTCCTTGCAAATCTAAGCTAAAGTACGGGATTTTTTGGTTTAACGGGACGATGGTTGTATGGAATTCAGCCCCCACCATGTTTTGCACTTGTGTGGATCCAATCGCGATCGGAAAAGTAGAATTTGAGGCTACGAAGCTCGTCGTCATAGGCTCAAAATGGATAGGTGTTTGATTAACATAACTCAATTTTTCCTCAAAAATGATTTCCCCCCAACTATAAGGGATGTTTTCGTAGAGTCTGGCACCTGTTTCTACACGCACTAAAGAGGTATATTTATTTTGCATGATCAAATTCAGCCCCGAAGCCCCTGTTTCGGTAAATCCATCCTGCCAATTATTCAACCAATCGACCATCACAAAAGGCTCAAAAGAGGTCCGTCCACGGCTTCGAATAGAGCATGGAAGCCCCAGTTCCATATGAGGAGCAAAAATCCAACCATTCGTTCTGGCCTCTGACGGGATAAATCCGAACGCAAATCGTTTGTTATACAATTGATAAATCCCGCCCCAAAAAGCAGCATTGACCCAAAAATGTTTTCTTTGAAACGCCCCGTAACAAACCAAGGTCTCTTCTTGTACATTTCCATGACCTAAATTGGCTCCATACTCAAAATAGTTGTAAGCGTATCCAATACCTGTTCCGACCATGAATTCATTATAGGAGCAATCAAATGCAATCAATAGCCCTGCCACATCGTTTGTGTAAGAAGGATTTACCCCATCCTGATCTTGATGTATAAAACTTCCAAACGGAGTCGCCCAAAGATTATACTGTGATTGCTCGTCTCGATTTTTTCCTTGCACACCGCGAACATCCGTTACCAATGCAAGTTTTTTATTTTGAGAGCTCTTCTGTCCCATTCCACATTCTCTTGTTAAATGTGCCTCCAACGCAGCACTTACAGAAATATGTGTGTTCATCGAATTTAAGTATCCGCTCATCGCCTCTGGGCTAGTACGAATTCCCCCACCTTCGATCATTGATACTCCTGCAATTCCGTGATTGAGTTGTTGAAAAGCTCCCGTTAGACTTGTCGCCGTTCCGTCAGGTGCTACTATGGCCGCATACCCAGGAGAATTTGGTGGCGCGCCATAATATCCCCCGATTAAACCAATCCCATCTTGATTAATTTTAGCTCGATAAAGCACTAAATTATCGGGAAGATCTTTCACAAAAACGATTTCTTGATTAGGCTTTACAAAAAACGCCATTCCCGCCAGCGGAAATGCTCCTTGAACTGTACCCGCTAAAAGCACGCCTGATTCATTGATAGAAGAGCTGAAAACTTCATAAGATAGTGTGGTCACAAAAATTTCAGAAAAGCTCTCTGTTGCAGTATCAACCGAGGCAAGATATAAACCTGCTGATGTGCCTCCCCCAATAAACCCTTGTCCGCTATTATTAAGCGCAACTGTATTAATTGAAGAATTAGCCCCTAAATTTAAAGGGAGAGTCACCACGCTATTGTCTGCTTTCACGATCGCAGCATAACCTTCATTAGCCCCTGGTCCTTGCTCTCCTCCAATCAAACCCACATCAAAATCATTTAAAGCTACCGCATTAATATATCCATTAGGGGGGGTAGTGCCAAATAACAATACTGCTGAACCTGATACAGGAACGAACGCAGCTAGTTGCCCTAAATTAACATTATCTCCACCACCAATAAGAGCTGCTCCACTTTTATTGATCGCAACGGCTTGTGCTGAACCAGAACTTGGAAGCCCCAAAACAGGTTCGACAGCGCCTGTAGAATCTAGTTTTACCGCATAAAGGTCTCCCCCATTCAATACTCCTCCCAAAATCCCTTCATTAGAATCATTCAGGGCAACACTCCAAAAAACTCCAAGAGTAGATGTAATGCCAGAAACAGCCTGTACTTGTCCATCAGGCTTAATTAAAGCAGTATATGGTGGAGTGCTTAAAGTATTAGGATTCCCTCCTCCTATAAGAGAAAGTCCCGATTGATTCATAGATGCACTCAGTACTATCGCATTCTCTTGAGGCAAACCATCCACTACAAGGAGTGTATTATCTTGCCTTACAAGTGCAACATAAGGAGGAGTACTCGAATCAAGTACACCTCCTCCAATAATTCCTAAGGGGAGCTCTGCTCCAAAAAGAGGAGAGAACAGGCCCCCTAAAATCAGTGCTTTATGAAATTTTTTCATCTAAAAAGTTTTCCCTACCTCTAATCCTACATAGTAAGATTGAAAGTACCTTCCCCATTCTCCTTGAAAATCTAAAGAGACGTAAGGGCGACGCCAGTTATCTGGAACAATGGTCGCCCGAAACTCTGCTCCCACCATATTTTGTATTTGTTCATTGCCAACGGCTACAGGGAATGTAGATGTAGACCCTATAAAGGAGGTCATCAAAGGGGAGACATGGCTTGGATTTTGGTTCACATAACTCAACTTTTCTTCGGCAACAAATTTTCCCCAACTGTACACAAAAGTTTCGTAATGGCGCATCCCAACTTCGGTCCGCAATAATGAAATATACTTGTCTGGTACCACTAAATTGAGTCCAGATGTGCCCGTCTCTTGAAACCCTTTTTGCCAACTATTCACCCAATCCACCATAAAAAAAGGTTCGATCGATGAATGCTCAATCCCTTGCAAATGAAATGGCATTGCGATCTCTATATGAGGGGTAAACAACCAGCCGCTCGTGTTCCCTTCTGAAGGAATCGTACTCAACGTGAACCGCTTGTTATAAGATTGATAGATTCCACCCCAAAGAGCCACGTTCATCCAAAGATGTTTTACCCCGTAAGCTCCATAAACAAGAACTACCTCTTCTTGCACATTGCCATGTCCTGCATGAGAGCCGTACTCGATTGCATTGTACGCAAAACCTAAGCCCCCACCGATAGTAAGATGACCAAATTTATAATCTAGGCCCGTTAAAAACCCACCCATCGCATTGGTCATCGAAGGATTTGTTAAGTCAGATTTTTGATAGATAAAATTTCCGAAAGGATTCGCCCAAAGCTCAAATTTCTTCTCTTCACATGATTTTAAAGAGCTGTTTTTCTGTGCAGACGAAAAGTCATCTGCGCTCACTAACAATCCGACTGCGGTATCTTTTGAACGAGCGCGATACGGGACCCCGATTTCTTTCGTTAAATGTGATTCTAGAGCAAAACTCATCCCTAATTGCGTGTTCAATGGGACTAAATAAGAACCGATCGATTTAGGAGCAATCAGGTTTAAGATAGCTGCCGTATTCAAGGCCACGCCGCCTAATGCCCCTCCATCGGCATTAAAAGGACCAGGCAAAGCAGTTGCTGTCCCATCAGGCGCCACTAAAAATGCGTACCCATTAATATTTGCTCCAGGTGGAATATACCCCCCAATTAATCCAATCCCTTCATCATTGATCGCAGCTCCCCGTACATAATATCCAGTAGGTAACCCTTGAATTGGCGTCACCACTTGATCTTTAGAAACTCTTACAGCAAATACCTTGTCGACAGTAGAGGAATTATACCCGCCAATCATAACTTCATTAGAATCATTGATCGCAACCGATAAAATATATCCTCCTGTTGCGGTCGGGCCTAAGGAGAGCTCTTGAGCTACAGAACTTCCCAATTCTACTAAGGCTGCGTAGTAGTCAGTTGATATTCCTTGAATTCCTGCAATGACCCCCTGATCTTTACCATTGATCGCCACAAAATTAATACTTGATGGAGAGGCAAGTCCACTCAAATCAATTGGAGCTATCACGGGGCTTGTAGATACACCGGTGATAAGGGCGGCATAGGCAGTCGTTAATGCATTGTCTTCTCCACCCACCAATCCAACTGACGCATTGTTTAGCGCTACCGAACGAATGATCCCATCCGAAATCGTCCCGTTAAGCAATAAAGAAGTCGATCCATCAGGAGAGACTCTGGAAAGATATGCTGGGTTTACAAAAGAGGTTCGTCCACCTCCAATCAATCCCCACCCCGTTTGATTGACTGCTACACTTACGATCGTCGAACCTGTTGTGAGTCCACTCAAAGTGATTGGCATGACGCTTGTCCCGTCTGGAGAAATAAAAGCAGCGTAAGGGATCTGTCCAGCTAATTCTCCCCCTACTAGCCCAATTTTTGTCCCCTGAATCGAAACACTTTGCAATAATCCAAGCCCACCTGGCAACCCATTTAAGGGGGTAAAACTGCCATCCGTATTCACTATGACAGCATAGGGACTACCTGTTGAATATGACGGATCTCCTCCTCCCACTAAACCAAACCCTTGCTCTGACATTGATGCACTGAGAAACGCGGTAAAAGAAGGCGCCGTAGGAAGTCCTTCAATTGGAATAAGAGTTCCATCTTCTCTGACAAAAGAAGCATAGTAAGAAGTGGGATCTCGTCCCCCAATGAGACCAATTGGGGTAGCAGCTCCTTGTAAAATTTCAGCAAATCCCAATGCCAAAACAAGCGCAGAAATGGACGCAACACAGATTCTTTTTTTACTCATAACCCAACAAGCTTTTTTTTAATATTCAGCAAAGCATCAATGGTGTCAATTTTTATCTAGAAAATTCTTCCCAATTCAAAGCCGATAAAATAAGATTGATAAGCCGCGCCCCACTCCCCTTGAAAATCCAAGGACAGATACGGGAATCGTTGATTTTGAGGGAAAAAAGTGGCATGTAATTCGCCCCCTACTAAGTTTTGAACCCTTGAGCTACCGATGGCGACAGGGAAACTAGAAGCTGCTGCTACAAACGATGTCGTTACCGGGTTCATGTTATAAGGGTTTTGATTGACATAGCTAAGTTTTTCTTCACAGACAAGTTGTCCAAAGCGCGAATCGAATGTTTCGTAGCGACGCAATCCTATTTCATTACGGATTAAAGAGGTGTGTTGCTCTGGCATCACTAGATTAAGGCCAGAGAATCCCGATTCTTGAAATCCATTTTGCCAACTATTCACCCAATCGACCATAAAGAAGGGCTCTAGAGAGGAATGTTTTTCTCCAAGGATCGAAAAGAGACAAGCTATCTCTAAATGTGGAGAGCAAATCCATCCTTTTGTAAACCCATGTGAGGGAATGTAGCCCAAAGTGAATCGTTTATTGGTGAATTGATAAATGCCTCCCCAAAGAGCGGCATTCACCCAAATTTTCTTCTCTCCGTAGGTCGCGTAAAGAGATAAGACCTCCTCTTGCACATCCCCATGACCTATATTCGAGCCAAGCTCAAAATAGTTGTAAGCGTATCCTAAAGAACATCCGAACAGCCAACGATGTGTGCTATAATCTAAGCCAGACAAAAAGCCAGCTGCACTATTTTTATAAGAGGGATTGGAGTCATCTCCGATCTGATGAACTAAATTTCCAAATGGAGCAGTCCAAAGGTCCCACTCGCCCCCTTTTTGCGCTTTTATGGATGAGTGATAATTTTTCGTTTTAGTGCTATTTTCATCTGCATCTGCGAGAAAACTCACGATTTTATCTTTTACTCTATCTTGAAAAAGATTGGCCCTTGTACGGGTCAAATGCGCTTCTAGGGCATAACTGAATAAAAGTTGCGTATTCATGATGCTTAAATTCGAAGAAAATACAGTAGGACCGATTCTATCAAGAATAGCGGATCCCATCGCAACTGCCCCAATGGCTCCATTGATCGAATTGAAATCTCCAAAAATTTCAGTAACCGTGCCATTTGGAGCAATAATAGCGCTATAACCTGTGTAATCAACACCCTCGATAGCTAAACCCCCAATTAATCCGACCCCCGCGTCATTGATTGCAACATCTATAATTTGTAAAAAGTTTGGAAGACCCGCAACCATTGTAATATTTTGATTCGGATCTAATCTAGCCAAATATCCTGGAGTTAAAGTCCCAGAGAATCCCCCAATCAATGCTTCCCCAGAAGCATTGACCGCCACGGCAGTTAAACCGAGGAATACAGGGGGAAAAGAGAAGGCTAGTGGATTGACACTTAAAGACCCTGTTTGGATTGCCGCTGCATAAGGTGTGGCTCCACCCGACAAGACAACAAACCCCAGTCCACTATTATTGAGCGCTGCATCTACTACAACAGTTGCCGTAATAGGTCCTAAAGCAAGCTCATGCACTTGCTGATCTACCCCAACAACGGCCACATAAGGCTCATTGGGCCCTAAAATCTTTGTTCCCCCAAGCAAACAAACATTCGAATCATTGATGGCTACGGCTCGGACCTGTCCCGCATAGGTCGGTGCCCCTAAAAGAGATGTTACACTCGTTCCATTGGGGGAAATAATCGCGGCATAAGGGGCGCCAGTCAGACTAGCTGCACCTCCTCCGACTATTCCGACCCCATTTTTATTGATTCCAACCGATCTAATAGTGGTGCCTGTTCCCAGTGTCATCGAAAGATTTTGCACCGTCCCGAGTGTCGAAACATAAGCTGCATATCCTACACTAGAAGGAGAATCGTCAAATCCTCCAATAATTCCCTGACCTTGATTATTGATGGCTACGCTATGAATAAATCCATCGCTGGAGGTGATCCCATTTAAGGGTCTTAGTGTGCTGTCTGGTAAAACGAGTGTCACATAAGGTGGTTGCAATCCAGAAAAGTCGCCCCCTCCAAGCAAGCCGATCCCTGTTCTTGTCATAGAAACACTAATAATTCCACTATTTGCAATCCCTAGATCCGGCAAACCACCGATGTCCATAATGGATCCATCAGCACGCACAAATGCCGCATATAATTCCCCTGCAGAATTCTTTCTTCCTCCGATGATACCGATCACCGATTCATCTGCAAAAAGAGATCCTATGAACCCGCATAAGGAAAAAATTAGCCAATATCGAGTATTTCTAGTCATAATCTATTACCAAATTTCAAAACTTATAGGGGCTCAAAAAAGCCCCTATTTAAAAAAAGTTTTTACGTCTGTTTTAACAGATAAACTATTTGGTTGCAATCTTATAGTAGACCTCTTTCAAAACTCGCTTTGCGTGAAAAAATTAAGGATTTTGAGGCAAATTTTTCACCAAATTTTGAGCACATGTCTACGAACATGGTCGAAAAAGTTGGTAAAAAAGATGCCCAAAAGGGCAATTTTAATGGGCAAATGGAGTTTCGAAAAAAGTCCCCTTAAAACATCCAAGTAAGCCATAGGTTCATTTGATTTGTAACCCCTTGCTTATTAAACTCTCCTTGATAGAACACGGAGCATGTTGGGTATTTTTCATCATACGGCTCAACAAGCATCATAACCTGTGCAACTCCAACATTTTGCCCGGGAGAAAATGCCTCCACAATAAATGAGCTTAAAGATCCAACCATATACGCCGAGCTATTTGTCGCCCCATATTGCTGGATATTCGCGTAAGATCCTTTTTGTTGAAAGGTCACGGCACAATCTTTCAGAGCCATTCTCTCATAAAGACGCACCCCAAACTCCGATCGAAGAATCGAGGTATGTCTCGACGGTTGACCCATATTAAATGGGCTACTTCCAGTTTCAGTATACGCACTTTGCCATGTATGTGCCCAATCTACCATTGCAAATGGATTTAAATTATAAGACCACCAATCCCTTTTTGAATCGCTAAATCTATAAGAATAGCCAGTTTCCAAATGAGGATCCGCATTCCATCCATGAGAATCCGAGGTTGCCTTAAAGGTAAAATCCGTCAATAAAATATTTCTAATTTGATGGATTTGAAACATTCCAGCTAAAAACGATCCATCTACATAAAACTGATCATTATCCCATGAACCATATACAAAAAGATCTTCTTGGTTCATATTGCTGAAGCCTTGATGCCCTTTTTGACCTAAATGGGTATACAAATAAGTAACCCCTGCTCCTAGACGAATTTGATCTGTCACCATTTGATCAATACCGGCAACAAATCCTGCTGTTGACGTATTAAATGCTGGAATCTGTTGCTGTGCTCTTTGGTAAGAAAAAGCCCCCAAACCTTGCACCCAAGCAGTTCTTTGACCTGCCTTATGGGATGTATTTCCCCTTTTTTGAGTAGCCGGATCTAAAGCAACAACAAATTGATCTCCTTTCAACTTACCAACTGATGTATTACTGCCTAACCCAGAAACCATTTGCTGATTACGTAAATAGGAAGGGAATGTAGTACTCGATACACCAACCTGATTGCTAGCGGATGTATAAGGAGTTACCTGATTTCTTGACGGAGCAATCGAATCCAACGCCTCATTGATCGTCCCATTGACTATAGATGGTAATAAATAAACCATAGACTGCGGATTAGTTTCAAATATATAATTTGCAAGCGCTGCATTTGCTCCACTAACTCCAGAATCAGGATTCGGGATAGGTCCCGGTCCCGGTCCCGGCCCTGGGCCAGGCGGCAAGGACTCTAAAAAAGCACTTATAGCATTAAATCGTATATCTACCGGATTTCCCGGAATTGTAAGTTCAGTAATGATATCGTTGATGATTAGAAACGCTCTCTGTGCATATGAAGAAGTATCATCATTAGCCGTAACAATTACATTCCCAAAAGAATCCATTGCCACTTTAGGCTCGTAATATTCTCCTGCCGGAAAACCTGAGACTAATTGTGGATTAAAGCTTGGGATCGAAAATTTATACAAAAAGTCTGCTGGTGCGTTATAGTTTTCTACACAATAATATCCAACTGTATTATTTGCAGCTATACCATAAACCCAAACATCAGCTTGTGTATGGGTGCCAGCTGGACTTGAACTGCCCTTTGGTATGTAATAAATATAAGATGTATCGTTATTGGAATCGCCCTGTGCCATTATAACATCTCCAGACTCCAATATAGTTGCGCTTTGAAAGCTAGCGGAACCTAGAGTGGGAATAGACACCTCACTAAGGGTATAGGTTCCATTATTCACAAATGCTATACCTGTGCTTAAAAGATTACCCGACTCCCTTTCTGGATTAGCTACTAAAACGATATCTCCTGCATTATTGATCAAACCTGAAGTTGCCTCAAATGGTCCGAGAGCAATTGTCTGAGTTACCCCATTCGAATTACATATATATGCAAATGGGATCTCCGTTTGCTGCATCGATGTTGCCAAAATCGGAAAACTTGGGCCACTATCAATTTGCGCATAACCTGACCTAGTTCCTGGGGGCAAGGCACTGATTGCATTATATGCACCCGTAGCTAAATTAACTGAATACACAGTACGCTGATTGTCCTGAGCTAAAACACTAGCATATGAATTGGAAGAGTCCACCCCAACTCCAAGGAATTCCTGGGCGCCAATTGATGAAGTATTAGTTATCTGTAAAGATAGAGTAGGTGTGAGCTGTGCTTTGGCTAAATAAGCATTATTACTAGCGGTTTTTCCCGCCATAATTGCATATGTCCCATCGAAAGTTGCGTCCCGAACTGTTAGATTAGGCTGCCCTCCATTAGGAATAGGATTCAATACTTGGTTCGCCATATTGAAAAAAATACCCGGCGTTCCAATTCCACCTGAATCTAAGTCTCCAACAACTAACCCTATTCCAGATGAATGTGCCAATAACTTCGTAACTTGCATATTGATACCAGTGAGGGGTACCAAAGTTACTGTATTGTCTGCTGCCACTATACCCATATCAGCTGGCCCAGAAGCACTTGCCAAAGTTAAGACATAAACTCCTTGCTCATTCGTATTTATTGCAACCAATGGAGCAATCGTTCCACCCCCTGTATCTGGATAAGTAATCGGATTTAACACACCATTTGTTATATTATACGAATAAATAGCTGCGGTAATAGGATCCGTAGGGCTTATACGATTATATCCTCCTAAAAGAGCTTTGTTGGTTCCTATAGCACAGCTAGTCATACGGTCATATGCTGTAGATGAAAAAGTAATTGGCGTAAGCGTTGGGGTACCAGTGCTGTCTAAAAAATAAGCGACTGGATTATAAGTATTCTGAGAATCAGAAAATTCTCCGCCACAAATGATTGCCCCTCCATTATTATTTATCGAAACAGCATTCATATATTGATTTGGGGGATACGAATAGGATTCAAAGCTGGCAATTGGATTTGTAAGATTATAACGAGTTATAAACCCCCAATTAGTTTCTCCATTCCGGCCTACCGCAATCGCGTAATTTTTATTCGGACTAGTCTCAAGTAATCCTACACGGGCTGAACCAGGATAAGGAACAAAAGTTTGATTCGCACCTACACTACCATTATTTTGCACCTGTAGCAAGACAGGTTTATTGTCTAAGTTTTTACCTACTACAATTCCTACTCCTGATACATTAACTCCTACACTGCTTACCAATTCGGACTGCTGCGGGGGGGTAAAAGTAGAAATAACACCTGATTGATCTAGATACTGTATTACGCTATTATCAATAGGACCTGACTCCCCAGATACAATTCCATAATTACCTTTAACATTAATAGCACTGGGTTTTGAAAGCCTGGGATCCAATGTTATTTGCTGAATAACACCATTAATTACGGTGCCTAAAAAAGGTGGGTATTGCCCTCCACTGAATAAATTTATTCCATCAGCGCTTAGATATTGTAGCTCTTTGACTCCAGAAGGAAGCGGAACTTCTTGCAAAGATGAACTCTGATCAGATCCGACCATGACAACACCAGTACTATCGGACTGATTGCGACCAACATAAATAGAACCAACTTCCGCATTCAACAACCTAAATCCAACGGCAAAAAAACAACAAATCGCACCACTGGAAATTCTTTTTAAATTGCACATTTCACATCCCTTGCACTTTAGTACAAAGATACCAATTACAAAAAATTTGTCAAATTAATTTTTAGCAACTCGCAAGATGGGAAATCTGATCAGTGTATTCATTAGACCTTTTTCGAAAGAGGTCTATTATTGTTGTGACGCTTGCTCTGACCATCTTCAAAAAAGGGCTTAGCAATCACCAGTCCGTGAATAAATTTGGCATACCCCTTTAAAAAAGGGGCGTTTTTTATGTAAATCTGACCTGTGTAGTTTCGGCTTCAGGCCGATTGATGAATAAACCAGAGATGTTTTTTACATCTATAGGTCCTCCATGAGTGATTATATGCACTTTGAAGCCAATATCATCTGTAGCTTTTTTGAATAAAGCACTCCGAATCATTGTGAAATATCCCCCTTGTTTCCTTTGAGTCATAGGGTTAAATCCACAATAGTTTCCCCGAACAATCGTCATACCCAGGTCGTCATCCAGATTTTTTGTCAAATAAACAACTGCGAACTTTTTGCCAAAGTCCTCTACAATCAATTTTGATTTTTTATCTAGATCAGCTTGATTCATCAACATGTCGCTAATATAGGCATCGACAGCTTGTGTTATCCAAGACAAAAGTTTTTCGTGATAACGAGTATCTGCCGGCGTCTCTGTTTTAGTTTGGTGAAATTCTTTTAGTATCCGTCTAAACCAGTCTTGTTTAGACTCACCTTTTCTCGGATGCTCAATTCCATCACTCACATTAAAATGATGCGTTCTCTCGATATCTGGAACAACTACTTGCATGTCGATTGGCCCTGTATCTGCTCTGTACAAATCATCAAAACCTGCTGTACAATCGATAATCTGCACATAATTTTTAGATTTTTCTAATATACGCTTATCCATCTTAATTTCATAAGGGGGCAAAATATCACTCAAAACTTCACACATATTATTCTTTGTTACATTCGTCGTTTCTACTGGAAATGGGTTGTCTAAAATTAAGGCTTCTGGTTGATTTTGCAATAAAAAAGGCAGATCACTGCGACCTATACACCTTTGATGTGTGATTATATGTGCACTGTAACTAATTTCTCGTGTATTCAAATCTAAAAATAATCGATGCACAAAAGATAAAAAGTGTTTTTCCTCTGGACCATCAAACACTATAAAATTATAATGAAATCGCGAACAATTTACCTTTCTCTCTTCAGATTTGTAGATATAGGCTTGTTCAAAATGCTTCTTGCTAGTGATCAGTGTATTTCTAAAATCACCATGTATCATTTTTGGAAGTCCATGTTCATGTAAATTTGGACGAAACCATTCGATCATTTTTTCTATCGTTAAAACGCCGGTTCTTTCTTCTATTGGAGGCTCGACTATACCCTGATTTATCCCATATAGCAAATCTCTTAACCTTCTATATTTATTCGAAGAATTCCAATCAATTTCTGGATCTGTTTTTAAAGGTAGTGCCGTAAAAACTTCACCTATTCGCACCGGCTCTTTATGCTCAAAAAACTTTTCATCTTTAGTGAAGTTCTCATTAAAAGAGCGGACAAAACAATCCGTGATATCATAAACTTTAGAATTGGATTGTACACGAGTACGCGTCCCTTGAGGCACTAATTGAGACAATTCCACTGTCTTTAAATGGGTAGATTGATTCAAAGGGGGGAAAGGGGGAAGATCTATAGAATCAGGAAAAATGCTATACACAGACATTCTTTCACCATGTGCTCTTCCGTAACCTGTTGCCATATTCCCCCTCAACATTAATAATATATATTATATATTAATTTTTAAAATAAAGCACGAAAAATTGTGCCCTATAATCGTAATATATTGAGGTTATTTCACTTGGAAAATTAGAATCGTGATATCATCGCTTTGCTCGGCTGAGGCAAAGGCCTTGATTTTATGATACGCCTTTTCAAGGGCCCACAAGTGCATTTTGGCAAAAAGTCTTATACAAGAAGTGTTTTTAAGAAGTTTTCAGCGCGAAGGATCTCGATGGATTGTTCTACCCGTTCTTGTTTAAGCTCTTTGACAATTTGTATTCCAGGTAGCTGGTATTTGTTGTGAAAATAAAAAAGTGCTGAATGGATCGTGCTACTGCTATTTTTGACTTCGATCATTTTTTCAATTTGATGATCACAAACAAGTGCGAAATCGACTTCATGACGTTCTTTAGTTTGCAAATAGTTAAGAGAATAAAACTTCGCCTCGTAATCTATTTTGGCAAATACATGTTTTTGCAAACAAGTCGCGACCAGATTTTCTAATTTAACCCCTATATCCCCCTTAACTAAGCCGGTGTCAAAAAAAATAGATTTTAGGTTCTTTTAATAAGCTTCGTGCAATGTTATTCGAAAAAGGGGTGACTCGAAACACAATATAAAGAGCCTCTAAAATTTGGATATATTTTTTCACGGTGTTAGGAGAGATGGCCACATCTTGAGCAATCGATGCATTTCATTTGAAGAGGCTCTGAGTCAATGTAAGTCGAGTTAAGTATCGTCCTTGAAAAAAAGTCCACAAGGGAACGCCCACTAAAGCGCCCATCGCGATGAGATAAATCAACCAGATAATCACAAAAAGATGGGCAACTACAGTCAAAATGCTCCCGACACCCCACAAAATTCCCAATAAAACTAGAGGGAGCGGAAAAGTTTTCCTGTGTAGAAAATTGATGAAAATAAGCCACACTCCAGGAACGCCTAACGAGAGCATGTAGATCGCCGGATCAGCCACTCCAAAGGCGATCATCACATGTTGAATGATCGGCGAAGCTTTATCGTATTGGGTGACTAGGTGAGGAATTTGAGTAGCGTCTAATACGCTTTGCAGCATCCCAATTCCAAGTCCAACAACCGCCAAAGCAGATAAAAGCATATGCCATCCTTGATGCTTTTTATTGTCTAGATGGTAAAGAGAGATCACCACACCGACCATCGAGGCTGAAGCAAGAGCCATTAGGTATTTTAAAGTGATGAAGTAGTACTTGTACCCTTCAAAATCGGCGAAATAAGCTTTTGAGGCAACGTAACTAGCAATCGGTTTGGGGGCAATAAGGGCACACAGCGTGATCAGTAAGTAACACAATCCGGTCACATAAACGCAAGTGGCTCCCATAGACCAAATGCTGCGCTTGCACATTTCTTGATTCATTCAACCTCTTTTGAAATCCCATTTACCCATTAAAATGTATACCCGATACCAACTGCGAAGGCAAATCTTAACTTTTCGCATTTAAAGCTGGAAAAGGCATTAGTCTCTTGACTATTCTGCAAGGTATTGCAGAATAGTCAAGACTTTTTTGCAACACCTTGCAGAATAGTCAGAATTTAGGCCTTAAAGGCAGAGCTGTTGCATGCAGAAGAGGGGCTTATTGCCGAATGATTTTCCCCCCAATGATTTTGCCGGTAACCACGCTATCAGAGCTCAGAATCACTTCACCCTTTACAGATTCAAAAGTGATGGAGCCGTCCACTTTGGTCCCTTTTTTAAGCTCAATTACTTGGGTTTTGTTCTCTTCGGAATCTTTTTTCATGTGGATCGAGTCTAACTGGCAGTCTTCGAAGATCAGCTTAGGAGAAGAGGCGGTGAGTTTTTCAGAAAATGTGGTGTGTACAGCAACGAGGAATCCATTGACTAGACTTTCTCTTTCAATAGAGCAATTATCGAGATGGATGTGCCCGTTAATTTTCATTTCCTTGACAGAGCAATTTCTAAGGTCACTTTTCCCATTTACGGCCATATTTGCAATCTGGGCATCATTGGCTTGTAAATCGCCGTTCACATTTAAAGACTCAGTCACCTGAGTGGCGTCTAGAACAACTTTTCCGCATGCGTGAATATTTTTAATTGTTTCATTGCCAAAGTAGGTTTTCCCAAAACCAGTTTCCATGTAAATTTCGGGATTTTTTGCTGCAAGTTGCGTTAAAGATAAGCAGGAGAAGATGAGCATCGGTATAGCAAAGCGGCACATAGAATTTTCCTTTATTTTTCGAATCTCCATTGTAACAATTATCAAAAACAAGTGCAACATCATCTGACCAGACGATTGTCCAGGGCAATTGCTCTATTAGTCTCTGGGCTATTCCACCTCGAAGATCAGGATCGTGATGTCATCGTTTTGCTCGGCTGAGGCAAAGGCTTTGATTTTATGATAGATATCTTGGATCAGATTTTCAGGGGAGGCGACGTCGGTGTTGCGCACAGCCCCTAAAAGCCTATCCATCCCGAAGAGCTCTTGTTTTTCGCTCATCGCTTCGGTAACCCCATCTGTATAAGCGACTACGATGTCTTTAGGCTCTAACTGGATCGTTTTTACTCCAATTTCATCCATTTTTTGGATTCCAAAAGGGATGCCGTTCCCCTCAAGCAGCTGAATGGGTTGATCGTGACGGCGCAACAAAGCGGGCGGATGTCCCAATGAAGCATACTCAAGAACTCGGGTTGTTGTATTGAGAATCCCGATCCAGGCAGTCACAAACATGCAATTCTCTTCTGTGTCTTTAAGGTAAAGCTGATTGACCCCATTGATGATTTTCGCCAGATCTTTTTCAAACATCGAGACGCTACGCAAAAAGCTGCGGAAACTAAGCGAATAAAGGCATGCTTGGATCCCTTTCCCGACAACATCGCTACACATGACCAAAATGCGATGAGGCTCCACCTCAAAACAATCGAAAATATCGCCCGCCACATCAACGGCCGGAAAGTACGAAGAGGCAATTTTAAGATTCGGAATCGTATATTGAGTCGGAAGAAGCGACCGTTGAATCTCTAAAGCAAGCATCATTTGGGTCGCGTAGCGCTCTTTTTCACTACGCTCCGCTCGAATCTCTTGAATCATCGACTCAATCTTATTCATCAACTCATTATAAAGATGACCCACCAGATTGATCTCAAACCCCCAATAGTCACTCTTATAACGAGTCTCTAAGCGCCCCTCTTCCCCTTCTTTCATCACAAAGCAAAGTTGGCGCAAGGGACGAGAAATCCGCAAAGTCAATAGATAGGTCGCACCCCCACCGATCACCAAAATGAACATGAGTAGTGATCCGAGCGAGGTAAAGTAGTCTTTCAATTGAGAGGTGAATAGTTTTTTCGGCACATCTAGGGCGATCATAATGGGCAACTTCGGCACCTCTTTCATCACAGTCAAACAGGTTTCATTATTCACCACGAGCTCAAACCCTCGAGATGTCGGAATGAGATCTATCACCTGATTGGAGGGAGAATAACGGTGATTATTCGGCAAATCGAGATGATCCACTTGATGCAGCACCATCGCCGCCCCTTCCCAGGAAGTATGAGTCGTGGCCAAAACATCGCCCCCAGTCGAAAGAATCGTCGTATCTAAAAAGCGAATGGTTCCAAAGCCGCTAATCTCATTCAACAAAAGACGCATGGATGTTGATAAGGCAACCGCCCCTTCAATTTTTTGTGTTTCTTCATTTTTGATCAACCGAATCAGATAAAGAGCATAGTTTCCATTTGCATCGCGCGCTATAAAGGCTTTTCTCTTCAAGGTATCAATTTTTTCCAAATCAACTTGCCCTGAAAAATTTTTTCCCACCAATTCGGGAATGCTTGAAGCGAAGCAAATAAGCCCAGCAGCATCTTGTTTCAAGTAAAGAATGGAGGAAATTTCCTCGTCATTGACAAAAGAAGCGAGGATCGTATTGGTCTTTTGCTCGGGATTATTGACGATGATTTCATAAAGGGCATCCAGGTAATGGAGCTGCAAGTCGGTAATTTCTGATACGAATTTAATGTGATCCCCTAATGAGATCTCCAAAGAGTCATAAACCTGATTCAATGCCCGATCATACTCTGATTTATAGGTAAAGGCGGTATAGAAAATCAAGGGGATGACCAGAAAGGCACACGAGGTGATAAAGACTCGCATTGCAAGCGAGCCTTTCATCCTAATTCCTGAATCTGTATCATGATTTTCATTCATGATTCACCTTACTAGTCTAAAAAATCCGATCGTTCAAAGAGCTGTCCGTATCCGTACCGACAAAGCCTTTCGCCTAAGTGAGCAGCTCGCCCTCGTTGTAGGAGATCATCTTGTCAAAGAACTCCTCAACACCCCTCTGGTCAAAACGGTATTCACCCTTGCTCCATATCAAAATCTTGCAGCAAAAGAAACGTTTTTCGTATCTGACGAAGTTTTTAAAAAAATTGCGGGGGTCGATTGTCACGATCAACTCGCGGCGTTAGTGCACACTCCACCATTTGTTCCCTTACCGCTTGCTTCCCTAAAAGCGAAAAAGATTTTGGTATTTGATCGACTCCAAGATCCAGGCAATGTGGGGACCCTTTTACGTTCAATGGAAGCTTTCGGCTTTGACCTGGCCTTTTTCCTCGATGAATCGGTCGATCCGTTCAATGAAAAGGTGATCCGTGCTTCGATGGGCGCCTCTTTTCGAGTCCCTCTTGCCCGCGGAGACCTTGCAACACTTCTTGACTCTGGCATCCCCTTGATCGGCGCTGATATGGACGGAATGAGCATCGATCAGTTTGCTCCTCCTAAAAAATTTGCCCTTGTTTTGGGGCACGAAGGGCAAGGCCTTTCAAAAGAGCTGAAAAAAAGGGCTCAAATGGTTAAAATTTCGATGTGCGCCCCAGTCGAATCGTTAAATGTGGCGCAAGCAGGAGCAATCCTCCTCTACTTTTTAGGGAATACACGTGGACTTTGAAGAAAAATTTAACCCTAAAAAACGGGAACAGAAACAAGAAAAAAAGCTCAAATCGTTAACCGATCGGTCTAAATATAAAAAAACAGACCAGAAAAAAGCGGCTGCATTTGAGGCCCCCTCACTCCCTAAAGGGCGGGTGATTTCGGTCCATTCAGAAGGAATTTTAGTCGAAAGCGAAGGAAAAGTGACCCTCTGCGAATTAAAAGGATCGTTGAAAAAAGGGCGTTCAAGACAAAAAAATCTTGTTTGTGTCGGCGATTTTGTCTTTTTTAATGTCACAAACAAACAAATTGAAAAAATTGAGCCACGCACGACAATTTTATCTCGGGCAGATCATTTAAGACGGCGCAAAGAGCAATTGATTGCGACGAATGTGGATCAAGTGTTGATCTGTGTATCGGTTGGTGAGCCCACCATCAAGCCAAATTTGATCGATCGCTATATTGTCGCCTGTTTGCGTCAAGGGATGAACCCTGTCATCGTGATCAATAAAAGTGACCTTCCCCATCCAGAATATCTCTCTGAACTGATCGAAGTTTACGAAGATCTAAAGATTCCGGTGATTCTCGTGAGCACAAAAACGCTCGAAGGGATCGACGCGATCAAAGAGGTGATGAAAGACCATACAAACGTCCTGACTGGTCAATCGGGTGTTGGGAAAACGTCGATTATCAACAAAATTGTCACAGGAAATTACCGCGTTAAAGAGGTGATGACAAAAACAGAAAAAGGGTCTCATACGACAACGACATCCCTTTTGATTCCGCTCAAATCGGGTGGTTACTGTATTGATACGCCTGGAATTAAAAGTTTTGGTCTTTTTGGGCTGGAAAAAAAAGAGATCGAACCACTATTTAAAGAGATTCATAAGGCGGGGAAAAAATGTGCATTTTCTCCTTGCAGCCATACACACGAACCGAATTGCGCTGTAAAACCAGCAGTTGAAAACGGCAAAATTGCACTTACAAGATACCAATCGTATTTAAGTTTGATTGAAGGGGTAAAAGAGGACTATGAGTGATAAAATTCACAGCGTAGAAGCACGAGAAATTTTAGACTCGCGCGGTAACCCGACGATTGAGGTCGACGTTCTTTTAGAAAGTGGCCATCTGGGCCGTGCATCGGTTCCCTCTGGCGCCTCAACCGGTTCTCATGAAGCCTGTGAGCTGCGTGATCAAGATACGGGCCGATTTGGCGGCAAAGGGGTCTTGAATGCGGTCTACAATGTGCGTAAAGAGCTACAGCCAGCCCTAAAAGGGCGCAAAGCGGGGGACCAAGCAGCACTCGACGATTTTTTGATCCAGCTGGATGGAACAGAGAAAAAACATCGACTCGGAGCCAACACACTTCTTGCGGTTTCTTTGGCCGCTGCCCGTGCCTCAGCCCACTATTATCGACTCCCCCTTTTCCGCTACCTTGGGGGAACGGTGCAACACAAGCTCCCCTTTCCCTTTTTCAATATTATCAATGGTGGCAAGCATGCGGATAATGGTCTAGACTTTCAAGAGTTCATGATTGCGCCCAGAAAAGAAATTTTTCACGAAAATCTGCGCGCAGGGGCCGAGATCTACCATTGCCTAAAACAAATTCTCCTCAAGCGAAATCTTTCAACCAACGTAGGTGATGAAGGGGGCTTTGCGCCCAACATCCACTCTAATAACGAAGCGCTTGACCTGATCGTTGAAGCCATCGAAACCTGTGGCTATCGGAGCGGAATCGATGTGATGATCGCCCTTGATGTTGCAGCAAATGAGATTGCAGACACCTCTAAGCTCATCGACGAATATGTTGAACTTGTCGAGCGATTCCCGATCATCAGTATCGAAGACGGGTGCCAAGAAGATGATTTCGACAGCTGGCACGAACTTACCTCTCGCCTTGGCAATCAGATTCAACTTGTCGGCGATGATCTCTTCGTCACCAATCCCAAACGTCTCGAGCTTGGAATCAAGCGGGGCCTTGCCAATGCCATACTCATTAAGCCGAACCAGATTGGCACTCTCACCGAGACGATCCATACCGTCCAGCTTGCCCAGCAAAACAACTACCGTGTGATGTTCTCTCACCGTTCTGGCGAAACCGAAGACACTTTCATTTCGGACCTCTGCGTGGCTCTTGGGGTTGACCAGATCAAGGCCGGAGCACCGGCTCGAGGCGAGCGGGTCGCCAAGTACAATCAGCTATTGCGTATTGAAGAATGCTTAAAGCTTTAGTTTCAATCACTTACAATATTTAACGCCAAATTTCGAGAAATTAACCCCTGAGCTCTCTTTTTTGGAAATATTTTTTATAAAACTAGATTCAAAATTCTGAATCTTTCTAACTCTTTAACACTCATAGAAATCCGCTCCATTAAGTGTCGCCCTCCACTAATAATCAATACTTTACGACTATCAGAAAGCGGACATTTCTACTTAACGCTTACAGGCTCTAGCCCACCATTGACCTTTTTTCTAAAAAATGTTATAATTTATTTAATCTTTATGCAAAGTGGATGATTTTATGGGGATAGGTAGTTTTATAGGTAAAATAGGTAATTTTATGGGCGTATCCCGTATTTCTTCTGCTTTTGACGCAAAAATGTCCGCTGAGGACCGAGGTCTGGCTGTAATAGATGCAATATATAAAGGAAACTTACCAATTGTAACAGCTTTGCTTGCAGATGGCCCAATTCAAGAAGACTTTCGAGGTGATGCTTTAATACATGCAACACGGGGAGGATTCTTCGAAATTGTGACTGCTTTGCTTAAAAATGGCCCTATTTCAGATTCCCATCGATATCGGGCTGTATTAAATGCAGCATATGACGGACACTTACCAATTGTAACAGCTTTGCTTGCAGATGGCCCAATTTCAGAGAACCAGCTACCTTGGGCTGTAGACAATGCAGCATATAACGGACACTTACCAATTGTAACTGCTTTGCTTGCAAGTGGCCCTATTTCAGATTCCGGTCGAGGTATGGCTGTAGAAAAGGCAGCACGTGGAGGACACTTACCAATTGTAACTGCTCTGCTTGCAGATGGCCCAATTTCAGATTACTCTCGAGGTATGGCTGTAGAAAAGGCAGCATATTACGGACACTTACCAACTGTAACTGCTTTGCTTGCAAGTGGCCGTATTTCAGATGCCGGTCGAGGTATGGCTGTAGACAATGCAGCAAGTAGAGGACACTTACCAATTGTAACTGCTTTGCTTAAAAATGGCCGTATTTCAGATTTCGATCGAGCTGAGGCTGTAAAAAAGGCAGAAAGCCACCCACAAATTTTAAAAGTTTTCCAAAAGTATCTTTGTTGTGAAGAAAAATGCGCTGCTATCCAAACAGCCATAGAATCTGGAGATACGGCTATGGCGATAGATTTATTAGCAAAAACTCCACTTATCAGTTGGCAAACTGCAAAACTACTTACTACCGCGATTGATTCTAAAAATCTTGAATTAATAGAGTTTATTTTAAGATCAGATTCCTATATTCGGCCACATGATTTTGGTATAGCACTAAATCACGCTGCCGCCTCCGGTGATGCTGCCATAACGAATCGGATATTTAGTGTAGCTGTTTATTCTAAAAGGTTTTGCAAGCTTCCTTTTTTTCAACAAATGTTGATCACCTTTCCTAACGACACAGTCGTTCAACTTGCCCGTTATTGTATACTATCTGCCGACCTCACCCGTGCGGGCTGAAATCGTCTATTATCCAAAAACTACAAGAACTCAAGACCGCTAAAAAAACTGGAGGAATTATCTAGATACCCCCGATTCTATTAAGTGGGAAAAACAACGAAACGAATACACCTACATGCTATATAAACATGCAAAAAACGTGCTTGATAAGGGTGCTCAATGAAAATATTATGGCGAGTCTAAAACGGTTTCAGATAATCACAGATCGTTCTCGAAAATAGAAAGAGAAGATTCGCGCTTCGGTTCAATTTAATTGTTGGAATCTACAACCTAGAGTTGATAAAATAAGTTTCAAAAGAGGTCTCTTCAAGTATAAATAAAACCCCACTGAATAGACACCAAGTGATTTGTAAATTTTTTAGACTTGAATTTATACAAAAGGAAATGCAATATATCGGCGATTAAAATTTTAGGCAATAGATGTCGGTGTCATTACCATTGAATCAAGATGATATTGTCGCTTCTTATGAGATGACGGTTTTTAAAAATAATAGTTCCGAAGTGTGGACTCCCCTGCCCTATTTTTCTTATCAAGAGCATGTGGAACTTATAGAAAAAATGAAACGTGCAATTGAGATTCTCAATAGACGAATGCACAAATTGATAGAAGAGCAAAATCACGACGGAATAATAATCCAAAGCCTTAAAAAAGAATTAGCATGCATGCATTCACTTCGAGAAGAAAATGCAGAACTAACAAGAAGAATAAGTAGCCTTAAAGAATTGTTAATGCAAAAACCCGCTGCGACATACATTCAAACGGATGCAGAGAGGGATCTGCAAAACATGATTCAATCTGTCGGTAAGGCAAATAAGAGCAAAGATGCTGTAATCACTCAAAGTATAGCAAGAATTATTCAGTTAAACAAGGAGGTTCTCTTTTTAAAAAAAGACATCAGCTTGCTTTTAACAGAGATTAAAAAAAGCAAGCCTAAATTTGATTTAACGGACGATTTGAGAGCCAAATGGCGCGTGGCGAGCTGCAAACCAACCTAATGCAATTTCATTAGATCTCTTTCGAAGGAGTAAACGCACCCCATAGGGTGCGAAAAGATAGATGCTCTATTTACGATGGTTTAATTCCAGGTTTTCCCTTGTGCCAATTGGCCGGACAGACATCGCCATGAAGCTTGTTAAATTGAATCGCATCTAATAACCGGATAACCTCGTCAACAGAACGGCCGATACCAAGGTTGTTCATAGAAAGATGCTGCACAATCCCGTCTGCATCAATAATAAAAGTCCCACGCAAAGAAATCCCCTTGTCCATATGCGTCCCGTAACTGTGAGAGATTGTTTTTGCAATATCGCTCACGATTGGATAAGTGACTTCTTTGAGGTCTCTTTCCCACCAGGCACGATGTGTATAGACACTATCAACAGAAATAGCCAACACTTCACAGTTGCGCTCTTTGAAATCTTTCATCCGTTCTTCAAGAGCTAAAAGCTCTGTTGGGCAAACGAAGGTAAAGTCCATCGGATAAAACATCAAAACAACAAACTTTCCTCTAAAATCGACAAGTTGGATGTCGATGATCTCCCCGTTTTTTACTGCTTGGGCAACAAAATTTGGGGCTTCAAAGCCAATCAATGATTTCATAATTCCTCCTGAATCGTGGTAATAGGTCCGTGCCCTGGATAGACCACGGTATTTTTAGGATATTCGCTTAGCTTATCTAAAGAGCCTTGCATCAGATCGGGGCGCGATGTCGGGAAATCGACACGACCGATCGCTCCTTTAAATAGGGTATCGCCACTAATTAAAAGAGAAGCCTCTGGGAAATGAAAGCAAACAGAACCAGGTGAGTGACCGGGAGTCTCAAGAACCCAAAAAGTTTGTTTTCCAAAAGAAAGCAGATCCCCGTCTCGAAAGTTTTTCGGATCACTCACCCCTTCAATCCCTTTCGGCGACAAAAGCCCATCCGAACCCGGGGCGATCACATTCATCTGATCCAGAGGATGAACATAAACCGGCACACCCAAATTATGAAATTTCGCCATATCAGCGATATGATCCCAATGGGAATGAGTCAATAAAATCATTTTTAATTTTAACGACAGCTCTTTGATAATGGGGGAAAAATGTTGAAAACTATAGTAAGCTGGATCGACAATGACAGCTTCAGATGTTTCAGGACAAATCAGCAGCAACGTTCTTGTTCCCACTGGCCCTAAAATTTTATCAATAATTTTCATCGACGTCATAAATTGCACTGGTAGGGATTTGAACCCCAGACCTCATGGTTCGTAGCCATGCGCTCTATCCAACTGAGCTACCAGTGCGTAAAGGTCAGCATAGTATGCCACAACCCCAAATTAAACGCAAAGGGTAGCCAAAAAAAGCGCCCCGATAAACACCTGTTCATTTTTGAGGCGTCACATCTTCCTTTGTAACAGGCATCTGCAGGTTTATAATTTTAAAAATTATAGCGGTTTTTCCGGGAGGAACCCACCAGCTTGCATTTGCCACATTTTAGCATAATGACCCTCTTTTGCGATGAGCTCGTGATGGGTTCCCTCCTCAACAATTTTGCCCCGGTCAAAGACTAAAATGCGATCCATTTTCGCTAGAGTGGAGAGACGATGAGCAATCACCAAGGTGGTCCGATTCTCCATTAATTTTTCTAAACTATCTTGAATATATCCTTCGGTTACTGAATCAAGAGCCGAGGTAGCTTCATCAAGGATCAAGATGGGGGCCGCTGCAAGCATTGCCCGAGCGATGGCGATCCGTTGCCGCTCACCCCCCGAGAGCTTGGTCCCCCGTTCTCCTACCATAGCTGCGTAATTACCAGGCATTCTCTCGATAAAAAGAGCACAATGGGCAAGGCGTGCCGCTTCAACTATCTCTTCGTGACTGCTTCCCAAGCGACCATACTGAATGTTTTCTTTAATAGTGCGGTGAAAAAGGAGTGGATCTTGTGGAATCAAGGCGACTTGCTCACGCAATGATGCGAGCTTTACTTGAGCGATATCTTGACCATCAATCAAGATACGCCCTGAGCTAACTGAGTGAAAACGGAGGATTAAATTGACAAAAGTGGATTTACCAGCCCCCGAATATCCCACCAACCCAACTTTTTCACCCCCCTTGATATGCACTTTTTTATTACGAAAAAGAGCTTTTTCCCCATATTGAAAAGAAACATTTTCAAAAAATATCTCTCCCTTTTTGATTTTAAGATCACAAGCCATTGGCGGGTCAAGTATATCTTGTGGATCTTGCATCAATGCAAGAGCTTGTGTGGCGATTCCGACCGATTGAAAAAACTGAGGTATACATTCGCCCGAAATCCACATAATGAACATCATATTCCAAGCAGTATTAAATACCTGAATCGCCTCCCCTGTCGAAATATCCCCCTGTAACCAATAACGGACTACGTAACCGTTTAAAATGACCACCCCTGTCATAAAAAGCATCGTTAACCAAAAATAGATCCAGGCCATAAGCCATTGGGCTCGTCCATTTTTTTGTTTTTCGTCCTCTTGATAAGGGGCAAGTCGCCCTTTCTCAAAAGCAAAACGGTAAAACAAATTCACAGCGAAATTATTGGTTAAACTATCGACAATTTTCCCCCCTAAAAGGCTTCTGGCCTGCCCATGCGCATTGGCATAAGCGACACATCGATAGGAAAAAAAGAACCAGATTGAAAAATGGATAATAATCCAACAGGCAAAAATAAGGGCGAAAAAGGGGTTCACTTGAAAAAAGAAGCCCACCGAAAGAACAGTGCTCACCACAGCTGGTATAAATACGAGCACATTTTGTAAAATCTTGTTCACTTCAAGAGTCATATCACTGATTTTATTCGCTAAGCTTCCGGCGAAATGCTCATTAAAGTATTTGGGTGAATGGCGCTGCACATGGTCGAACATGCGCATACGGATATTGGCTTCCATCTGTGGAAAAGCGACTGCTTGCAAAAAATTTCGACTTCGAAAACATCCTTCAACAAACAGCATAAATATTATACCATATAACAGGTACCATTTCAAAACCGGCCAAGCAAGCGGTCGCTGTGTATCAAATTCGGTAAACGTATCAACAATGTAGCGGATCAGCAAAGGCCAAATTGTCGCATCGAAAGCCCAAACCATCGCAAAAACAGCAATGAAAAAAAATCGCCAAGGCTGCAAGCTCGTACATTGCAAAATAAAGCTAAAAAGATTTTTAGAGTGTCGCATACTCAATATTTAAACCATTAGACTATTGAAAGTGTTTGTTTAAAATCCCTGCCAACTTAAACATGTGCACCGGCTCTTTCCCTAAAATCGTCGCAAGGAGCTTGTCTGGCACAATCATCTTCTTGTTTTTTGGATCCTGCAGATCGTGCTCCTTAATATAGGCCCAGATCCGCTTCACCACTTCGCCACGCGTCAGACTATCTTCCTTCGTCAAGACAAGGAGCTCTTTGGAGAGCTTTTGCTTACCGCGCGCGCCACCCTTCGACTTGGGCGCCGCCTTGGCACGAGGATGATTATGAAACTTCTCTAACACTTCTTCGACAGAATTACCGATTACGTCACACTCCGGGTAGGTCGAACAAGAGTAGAATGGCTTACCGTAGCGTGACATCCGCTTGCGCAAACTTCCAGGACATCCTTTTGCCGGACACTTCGTTCCGGTATCCTCGGCCACATCCCCTTTTTTCGGAATATTGATGATCGTTTTACACGTCGGATATGCGCTGCAACCGAGAAAAATACCAAAACGGCCTTTACGTACCGTCATCTTGGCGCCACAATTCGGGCAATCTTGATCCCAATCGAATGTTGGGTCGTATTCCTCTTTATGAACAACGAGCTCTTCGAGGGGACCTGTGTATTTACATTCAGGGTAGCCACTGCATCCAAGAAAATATTTGCCACGCGCCCAGATTTTTTGAAGCGGTTTTCCACAGTCAGGACAGATTTTATCTGTCATTTCTTTCGGTACATGAGCCTCTTTTTCTGCCACTTCAACAATCGGAAAGAACACTTCCCAAAATTCTTTTAAGAATTTTTTATAGTCGAGTTTTCCTTCCGCGATCGCATCAAGATCCTCTTCCATATGAGCCGTGAAGCTCACATCGATGATCTGATGGAAATTATCTGAAAGCATCCGAGCAATAATTTTCCCAAGCTCGGTTGGTTTGATCGTCCCCTTCTCTTTCGTCGTATAATCACGCGATTGGATCTTATTCATGATCGCAGCATACGTAGACGGACGGCCAATGCCGAGTTTTTCCAGCTCTTTCACAAGCGATGCTTCGGTAAAGCGTGGCAATGGCTTGGTGAATGCTTGATCTTTGGTCACTTTGACAAGTTTGAGCTTTTGCCCTTCTTCAAGAGGAGGTAAGATCCGTTCTTCTTCTTTTTCCTCATCCTCTTTTTCTTCGTAAAGAGCCAAAAACCCTGGAAATTTAATCGTTGAACCGGTCGCTTTTAATTCGTATTTATCGTCCGTTTTAATGATCGCACTCACCGTATCATAAACCGCAGGCTCCATTTGTGAAGCGACAAAACGGCGATAAATCAACTGGTAGAGCTTAAACTCATCAACCGAAAGATGGGATCGGATATCTTCAGGACGGCGCAAAACACTCGTCGGCCGGATCCCTTCATGGGCATCTTGAGCCGCTTTTTTCCCTTGATACTGGTTCGCCACTTTTGGAAGGTAATCTTTTCCAAATTGCTTTGAAATCCATTCCCTAGCTTCTTGAACTGCTTCAGGCGAACTACGAGGAGAATCGGTTCTCATATAGGTAATCAAACCGACCGCCCCCTCAGATCCGCAATCTACCCCTTCATAAAGACTTTGCGCTACCTGCATCGTCCGCGTGGCAGAAAAACCGTAATGACGCGACGCTTCTTGCTGCAAAGTAGAGGTCGTAAACGGAGGAGCAGGGTTTCGTTGCCGCTCTTTGAGGTCCACTTTCCCAACTGTATAAGAGCAATCTTTTAGATCTTTCTCAATTTTCGAAGCATCTTTCTCATTTTTTACCGAACGCTCCACTTTTTTTCCATCAATCTGGAAAAGGGCCGCCTTGAAATCTTTTTTACCACCCAAGATAGTGGCCAAGTTCCAATATTCTTCAGGAACAAACGCATCAATCAGCTCTTCTCGCTCCACAATGAGCTTCAAAGCGACCGACTGAACCCTTCCTGCCGAAAGACTCTTAGATCCACTCACCTTACGCATGAGAATAGGGGAAATTTTATAACCGACGAGCCGATCCAAAATACGGCGCGCCTGCTGCGCGTTGACCAAATCGTCGTCGATATTTCTTGGATGTTTTAACGCTTCAAGAACGGCCCCTTTCGTAATTTCATTGAAAGAAACTCGTTTAAACGGAATTTTTCCAGGCAAAATAGAAGCAATATGCCAAGCAATCGCCTCACCTTCTCGGTCAGGGTCAGTCGCGAGCAACACTTGTTCGACTTTTTTCGCCTGACTTTTCAGCCGATCGATCACATCCTTTTTTTGAGGAAGAGGTTTATAATTAGGGGCAAAATTGTTCTCAATATCGATGTTCATCCCTTTTTGGGGCAAATCAATGATATGGCCGACCGAAGAATCTACGATATACTCGCTTCCCAAGAACTTCTGCAATGTCTTCACTTTTGTCGGAGACTCAACAACGATAAGAGTTTTTTTCATACATCCATATTTTATATATTTGGTCTATAGTCTTCCGCATACTCGGAACGCAAATAATTTTTTCTCTTTTCCATAAAAACTTCCCGTTCGGCTCGTTGAAATTGGGCTAATTGCCACCCAATTACCGCCTCCCCCTTCAAAAGCTCTAACGGAAGCTCCGAACCGATCGCCTTACAGAAAAGATCTTTCTCTGATTTACCAATATGGGCCATCACCTCTTTCACCTTTTGCGGGTATAGTTGCTTAATCGCCCCTATAATCACCCCAGCTGTCTCAAAAGGACGAAAGGTTTTTTTATCCAACACCTGAATCAAGGCTCCTTGACACTCCAATTGCGCCATCGATCCCGAAAAAGGTTTATAATAGGTCGGCATAAACCGCACTCCGCTTAACCCTTGCCGATTCAAATGGCGACAAAGCTTAGTCGCATCCATCCAAGGAGCTCCCACCAGCTTAAACGGCAAAGTGTACCCAACCCCTATATTACACAACCTCAGCTCTCCAAGTAACCCAGTGACCGCATAAAATAGAGGCGAATCAGGCTCTGGAATATTTGGGCTCGTCGGAATCCAGTGTAACCTAGTATCCTTAAAATCCATCGCGCGGCTCCACCCTTTCATCGGAATCACTGTCAGCTTCACTCCGATCTTATACTCTACGTTAAAAAAGTGAGCTAGCTCGCCAATTGTCATTCCATGAATATAGGGTACATTTACATAACCAATAAAAGAGCGCCATTTAGTATGCAACATTGGACCATCAACAATCAACCCGTTAATCGGATTGGGGCGATCAAGTACGACGACTTCAATCTTTTTTTTGGCTGCTTCTTCCATCATATAAAATAAAGAAGAGGCATACGTGTAAGAGCGAACCCCCACATCTTGAATGTCATAGACGACAACATCAACCCCTTTCAGTTGCGAATCACTCGGGCGACGGCTCGATCCATGAAGGCTATAGACGGGGACCTTCCCTTTTTTCAAATCCTTCACATTTTCGGCTGCGTGTTGTTGCCCATGCAGTCCATGTTCCGGAGCAAAAAGGGCAACTAAAGTGAACGCCTTCGTATTTTGAAACCGTTCGACAGCCGAAATTCCAGCTGTGTCAATTGCCGTATGATTGGTTAACAAAGCGACTCGCTTCCCTTTCAATACAGCGGGGATCTCTCCTTTGAATAACCGATCCAGCCCAACTTCTACTTCCACTTTGACAGATTGAGCCAAAAGAGCCAGGCAAAAAAAGAGCCCTAAAAAGAATCGAAAATTGATACTACCACCCATAATTCGAACCATACTATACTCATTGTGATTTAAGAATCAATTTTGAAACACAAAGGGGCCGTTGATGAAGAATTTGAATCCCGAACAACAACGTGCTGTCCTCCATAAAGAGGGGCCACTTCTAGTCCTCGCAGGTGCAGGTTCTGGCAAAACACGTGTTGTGATCGAACGGATCATCTCTTTACTGAATGCAGGGGTCGACCCGAGTGAAATCTTGGCTGTTACCTTCACAAATAAAGCCGCGAATGAGATGAAAGAGCGGATCCGTGTATTCTTATCACGCCCCCCTTTAATCACCACCTTTCACTCATTTGGAGCCCGTTTTTTACGCGATTCAGCCACCTATCTTGGATTTAAATCGAGCTTTTCAATCTACGATCAAGATGATAGCAATGCGCTTTTGAAAGAATGTTTCAACCAAATGGGGGCAAAGCCTGAAAAAGCGCACCTCAAAGAGACCCGCCAAGCGATCAGCGATGCAAAAAACGGCCTTCTTTTACCCAGCAATTTTCAACATCAAAAAGGGCAAGACTCTTTTTACCAGGCCTATTCTCTGTATCAAACACGATTAAAAGAGTGCGATGCGATCGATTTTGATGATCTCTTGCTGCTCCCGGTGTTGTTATTGCGCGATCACCACGCTTTGAAAGAAGAGATCCAGAATCGATTCCGTTATATCTTGATTGATGAGTATCAAGATACAAATGAAGCACAATACAATCTCACAAAACTTCTCACTGACAAACACTACAACCTATTCGTCGTCGGCGATCCGGATCAGTCGATCTATTCTTGGCGTGGGGCGAGCATCAGCAATATCTTAGGCTTTGAAAAAGACTTTCCCAACGCGCAGGTGATCAAGCTGGAACAAAATTACCGCTCAACAGGCCATATTCTTCAAGCAGCGAATGCCTTGATTGCCCACAACAAGGGACGTTACGAAAAAAATCTTTGGAGCGCCTTAGGAGACGGTGAAAAAGTCCAGATTCGCCCATTTTTTGATGAGAGAGAAGAGGCCCGTTTCATTGGTGGCGAAATTTCGCGCTCGATTCATTTAGGGCAAGATCCTTCTACCATCGCTATTTTGTACCGAACAAACGCTCAATCAAGAAGTTTAGAGGATGCCCTGCTCCATCATCGGATTCCCTACACAATTGTTGGAGGCCTCTCGTTCTATGAAAGGAAAGAGGTAAAAGATCTCCTTGCTTATTTACGACTAACGATCTTTAAAAACGATCTGATCGCCTTTCAACGAGTGATCAACACCCCAAAAAGAGGCCTTGGGCCAAGCGCTATTGAAAAACTGAAAGAATTTCAAATGACATCAGGGGAATCATTGGTCGATCTTTTCAAAAACAGCCAAAATCTCCCCCTCTCGCCTAAACAGCGGCAAGAAATCGATCGCTTCCAATATCTCTTAGACCAAGTGGAGCAGTCCCCTTCTATCGCAGAAAAACTCCAACGGATCTTAAAAGAGACCAAATATCTCGATTATCTAAAAGAAGACAAAGAGACCTACCAAGATCGAAAAGAAAACGTTGAGGCGCTGATCGCTAAAGCGGTCGAGTGGGAAGAAGAGAACCCCGAACTCTCTCTTCTTCAATTTTTAGAGGAGCTTTCGTTGCGGCAAAGCTTTGACGAGGCCCACTCGCTCGACCCGAAAGTATTTCTCATGACACTCCACAACTCAAAAGGGCTCGAGTTTCACACCTGTTTCATTTGCGGCGTTGAAGAGGATATCCTTCCCCACATCAATTCGAAAATGGAATTTGCTGACGTGGAAGAGGAGCGACGCCTTTTTTATGTCGGGATGACTCGTGCTGAAAGGCGTCTTTACATCACCTACACCCATTACCGCTTCCTCTGGGGTGTTTCAAAACCGATGAAAAAAAGTCGCTTTCTGGAAGAGCTGCCGCTCCACCACCTCGAAATCAAAAAGCTCGCTTACAAGTAAAAATGCTTACTTGTCGTAGCAGTTAACGAAATCCTCGTTATAGGATAATTCGAGCAAGTATCCTTGCTCGAAGGGGTAGGTAACACAAAGGATGCGGCCATCATCTATCGTGGGATTTTCCAATAAAAGTGGCAGTTGCCTAGAAAATACCCAAATAACAAGCTCGTTGCGCTTCATCTGCTCAACATAAAATGCACGTCCAGAAAGAACAGGCGAAATATCATTGAAAACGAGAAGCGTTGCCACCCCTTTTCTTAAAACATCTGGAATCGCGTTGTAGCTTTCGATCATCTGATAAGATTTATCGGGATCTTCGAACAGATTTTCTATAAAATGGCTCAAAACCCCTTCATCTTTGATCGCAAACAAAAAATCATCAAAAAATTCAAATTTTTTCAGGTGTTCTTTGAGAAAAGAGCGCGATTCTTCACTAAATGCTTGAAGGGTACTCGCGAAGACGATGAAAGGAAAAAACAACCAACGCATGTTCATAAAAATTCTCTTATAAAACTTTGTAAACTTGTAAACCCATTACGGAGATAGGAATGCGCTTTAATCGAGGATCCTTGATTTCTTCTTTCAATTCGTTGATCCAAATCGAGCCCCCTTTTCGGATTTTATCCATTAAGAATGGATGGGTGACGAAGTTTTGCCCCTCTTTTTCAGATAAAATCAACAGATCAATCACCTCTTCAGAGTCCATCAATGGAGCAAGCTCCTCTTTAGGATGAATTGTGATATACTTTTGGAGGCGAAAAAAGTTCCTAATTTCACAAAGAAATTTCATGGAGACATTTTCCAATGAACTCTCTTCCTCATCTAAGTAAATAGCGAGTTCGCCCTTCTCAAAATAGCGCAGTGAAAAGCCTGCCATCAACGGAAGATGGTTGTGGTCCAATCCGATCGCAACAATCTTTTTCGGGATACTAATTTTCATGAAATCGGCAACGATGTAGGCCTTGCGAATATAAACGTTTTTTAAAACATCTTTGTCCATCACAAGATTTTCTTCGGCATACGCCAAGAGCTGTCTTATAAAGATCTCCCGATAAAGCTCCCAATGCATGATCCGATGAACCTTTGGAGCAGGAGCCGCTGCAGAAAGAGTCCCCCATAGATAACACAAAAGAATAGCTAGTTTATACATCTATTTCTCCAGCTCGCGAATAAATTCGACGAATTTTTTCGTGGTAGTGCCTCGATGAAAATCGTATTGCATCGCCCATTTGCGTCGATTTTTTCCATCTTTGAAATATTTGCCATAATTTAAATAGAGATCTTCCATCTGTTCGGCCAATTCATCGACATCACTTTCCCACATATGTCCCATTTCGAAAAAAGCAAGCGCATCTGAGTAGGTTGCTGGAACTAGAGTCTGTGTTTTGGTGAAGAGTGCATATCCTGATTCTGCGATTGTTTTTTGCCCCGAATTCGGCGATACAATCACCGGTATTCCAAGAGCCATCGCCTCTCTTGGCTGTATGCTAAAACCTTCTCCCAAAGAGGGCGAAACATAACAATCGGTCTTTTGAAACATTTCCAAATATTCGCTTGCAGAGCGGAGCTGAACCGAAAATTCGACATTTTTTAATCCATGTTCTTTGATATAGGCTTCGATAACCCCGACGCAGTCCCAATCTCCCCCCCGACACTGAATCAAAAGCTTTACTTTTGCATTATTCTTGAATTTTTTCTCAAAAGCCTGGATCAGTTTCAGCTGATCTTTGCGAAAAATAGCCGCCGAATAGTTTCCAAAAACGAACACCTCTTGCGGCAAACTTTTCAATGGAACGCGCAAAAATGGAGCCAAATTCAATCCCAAAGGAATGACTTTCATTTTACTTTTCACACCGCTATTTTCAAACACTTCGATTAAAAATGGGTCCGGAACGACAACATAGTCAAAAAAATTAAGAGCTTCGGCAAAATGGGGATCGATCAAACTCGACTCTATCATGGTGTAGCAAGCAAAAATCTGACCATCTCGTCGATATTTTTTTAAGTTCTCTACGATATAAGGGATTTCGGGTAGTGCCATATTGACAAACACGATCGGATGCAGCGTTCGATAATCTTGATGAATGAGCTCTAGCTCATCGGGATTTAAATCAGAAAAGGTCCCCACAGGAACCACCTGCACATCACAATGATGATCTAAAGCGCAACCTAATTCAATCGATTGGCGCCCGATTCCATCTTTTTTATTGATCGTTCCGATGATTGAAACGGCAAGAATCGCAGAAAACAAAAAACTAAACATACGCTTTAAGATTCTACTGCTACTAAGGCTTTTTTAAGAATCTCTTTTTGATATTTTACAAGAATTATGGAGCTATCGTTTTCACCAAAAGCAACGAGCACTGTATCATCTTCTGGCCGATAAATTGCCCCTGATGGATAGACGATCCATTTTTCATCGCAGCGCAATTTTTCTGATTCAAACGCGCCGTCATATAGAAGAGGAAACTGCGTCATAGAGATCACCTTTTTTTCTTCGAAATTCAAAGTCAGCAAACCTGGATGGTAGTAATAGTGATTTTTCAAAAAGCCCCGTATTCTCTTTTTTTCGTGGTTAAAAGAGTGAAAAAAAGCCCAAAACTCCCCATCAATCCAAACAAGCGGCGCCCCTCCACGAATCGATCCAAACTCTTTCTTCCATCTTTTAATCTCTTTAATCGGCTCTAAATCCTCATGGCAAAGTTTTGTCCTTGCCCGATTGTTATCGATAAAAACCTGATGAATCGACAGCTCCATAAAATCGTACACAAAATAGAGTCGCTCACCCTCTGTACCCTTATAAACAAACGGCGTCCAATTTTTCTCAATCGGAGTTTTAGCGCCTGGCAGCGTCATAATTTGTTCGACTTTTCGTGTCTTTGGATCAATAACAGCCAATCGCATGACCCTTTTGTCAGGACTTGAAACCACTATTTCATTGAAAAACAAAATCCATTTATTTTTGAAAGCAACCACCCGTGGATCTTCGCAATAAGGGCTTCGCATGCTCAAAATTTTCGGCTTTGAGATCACCTCTAAATGCTGATTGAGATCTACCATACCGATATAAGTCATGCATAAAATACGCGTTTTCAAAAGGCGATGCACTTTCGGCTCATCGAAGCGAAAAAACAGGGTATACCCCTCCCCGTTTTCGACAATAGTCGGATTATAAGCACCGGGAAACCCTGGAATGGTCACCACTGTTTTTTCAGAAACAAGCTCTCGATTTTGCTCTACACACCCTTGTTCTTGATACTTTGCAAAATCACATTTGATTGAGAACGAAAACAAATTACAACAAATCAGCAGAAGAAAAATTTTCATAAAGCGATAATAACCCATTACCCCTGTTAATGAAAACTTATTTTCCTAAAGCGTCTTTGCCCATCGCGAGGTTTAAGCAATCGTGTAACTTTTTTCCGTAATTACAAAGCGCACCGCTTCAATAAATAACCCAACTTGCCAGTTAAGTTTTATGAATTCGTAAAGGCTGTGCAATTCAAGTGATAAATTTTCTCGCCCATTTTAAGGGCGCTCAATCAAAATCCAGTTTCATCTGGATTTTTGAGACTTCACCAAGCGTGGCTAGAAATCGTGGCTTGAGTCGCCCCGCAGGGGTGAAAGTGGGGGGCTACAAGGGTACCCACCACCGACGAGCAGATGATTTCAGCCCGCACGGGTGAGGTCAGCAGATAGTATACAACAAATCAATTTAACAAAAAATATTTTTATTATATTTGATTCGTCAACTATAGGTCTTCCCCTTGCTGCATCGCAAGGTTTTTTAAATGATCCAGCTCATCACGCAAGGCGATCGCCTTTTCAAAATCGAGCGCTGAAGCCTTCAACCGCATCTCTTTTTCCAAAAGAACGATCTTTTTCTCAATCTCTTTCGGTGTCAGATGAAGCACCTTGCCAATTTTTTCAACCTCCTCTTCAAGCTCTTCAAAGAAGGTCTCCTTCAAGGTCTCGTTTGTCTCGCGATGAACCGATTCTGGAGTAATTCCATGCTCTTGATTATACCGATCCTGAATTTCGCGCCGACTTTTCACAATAGCTAACGTTTCGTTGATCGATCGAGTCATCTTATCGGCATACATCACCACACGCCCTCGCAAATTACGAGCGGCGCGCCCACATGTCTGAATTAAACTCGTTGTCGATCGTAAAAAGCCCTCTTTATCCGCATCCAAAATCAACACCAATGTCACCTCAGGCAGATCCAGCCCCTCACGCAAAAGATTGATCCCCACAAGAACATCGAACTCCCCGTCGCGCAGCTGTTTGATGATTTTTACCCGCTCTAAAGTATCGATATCTGAGTGGAGATATTGGGCCCGAACGCCGATTTCGGTCATATATTTCGTCAAATCTTCCGCGAGCCTTTTCGTCAGCGTCGTGATCAAAACGCGCCCACCCGTTTTAAGCTCTTTTTGGATCTGCGATAGCGCATCGTCGACTTGATGCAGCGCCGGTTTTACCTCGACCAACGGATCCAAAAGACCTGTTGGTCGAATGATCTGCTCCACAACACGACCCTCGGCGTCTTCTAATTCATAAGGGCCCGGCGTCGCTGAAACGTAGATCACCGTATGCAATTTTCTCCGAAATTCAGGGAACGTCAATGGTCGATTATCGAGCGCAGATGGGAGCCGAAACCCAAATTCAATCAAAGGGGTTTTTCGGGCTCGATCGCCACTTTGCATCGCACCAATTTGTGGAATGGTTTGATGCGACTCATCGACAAACATCAAAAAATCAGCTGGGAAATAGTCCATTAAACAGGCGGGTGGATCGCCTGGATCGCGCTTTGAAAAGGCACGCGAATAGTTCTCAATCCCTTTGCAAAAACCCATTTCTCGAATCAATTCAAGGTCATACATGGTCCGCTCACGGATCCGATGCTCTTCTAAAAGACGATTTTCAGCTAAATAGAATTTACGACGCTCCTCGAGCTCTTTTTTGATAAAATCAACCGCATCCTCTTTGATGTCATCGGGCATGACGTAATGAGATCCAGGAAAAATTGTCACAGCTTCTTGTCGCTTGATCAGGCGCGCCGTCAATGAATCGACTAAACTTAATCGTTCAATTTCGTCGCCAAAAAGTTCAATTCGAACGGCAATTTTTTCTTCGTAAGCCAGCGCAACTTCAATGACATCTCCACGCACTCTAAAGTGAGAGCGCGATAAATCCATATCGTTACGCTTATAATGAATGGCCACCAATTTCAACAAAAGCTCATCGCGATCGATTTGCATCCCCACATGCAACTTCAACTGCATTCTGGCAAAATGTTCGGGCGCTCCAATCCCGTAAATACAAGAGACCGACGAGACGATGATCACATCTTTTCGTTCAATCAACGACTTCGTCGCCGAAAGACGCATCCGTTCGATCCGATCGTTGATCGCCAAATCTTTTTCGATGTAGGTATCGGTTCGAGCGATGTAAGCCTCAGGTTGATAGTAATCGTAGTAAGAAACAAAATATTCAACCGCATTGTGTGGAAAAAATGTTTTAAACTCCTGATACAGTTGCGCGGCCAACGTCTTATTATGGGCTAAAATCAGAGTGGGCTTCTGCACTTTTTGGATAATATTGGCCATCGTAAAGGTTTTCCCTGATCCGGTAATTCCCAAAAGAACTTGTGATGGATCTTTTCTCAAAACCCCTTCGGTCAAGTAGGCGATCGCTTTCGGCTGATCTCCCTTGGGCTCGTAGATCGATCGTAAAGAAAACCTATCAGACACGTCTAGACCACTCCCATCATGCTACAAAGCTGATAAATCATCACGAATAGAGCGAATAAAAATAGCCCAATCAACAACGGTTTTCCCCCAAAGACCATAAATCCTGTTGTATGGTTTCTATGATATCGTTTTCTCCAGCACATCAGCACAGGCAACAACCCAAACAAGAATGTTGCACAGATACCCCCCGCAAAGTTCAGGGCACTAAAAAATAAATTTGGCCCTAAAATCGCGATCACAAGAGGGGGAACCAACGCCAAAAAGGTCAGTGGACCACTCTCATTTTCTCCATGGGACTTCACCTTCGTCATGTCTTGCAAAAAGTGGACCAAACTTAACGATTGGGCCAAAAAGGAGGTCATGATCGCAAAAAAGGCGAGCGCCGTGCTGAAAATTTGGATCGCAGGGGTTTGTAGCACAAGCGTCATCGACTGGGCCGCATCGACCCCCTTTTCAAAGCTACTTAAGAGGCCATTGTCCCCAAAAAATGGGATCGTTCCGAGCGCAATAATCTGCCAAAGGAGATTGATCACAAGAGTTGCGATCGCCCCGTATAAAATCGCCTGCCACACCTTGCGCACATCACTTTTGTAATATTTTACAAGGGATGGGACCATGTTGTGAAAGCCGAATGAGATGATGACAATCGGAATTGCGGGCAAAAGATAGACCCATGCCACTCGATCATAAAGGGTCGTATCGACATACTGTGAACCGACAAAGATCAATGCAGCGTAGCTCATAATCTTAAAGACCATGAAACCCCGATTCAATAGATCTACCGGGCGTGTTCCTCGATAGACAACCATTCCAAAAATAGTGACAAAAAACAGACTTGCCGCCCACTGAGGAAAGGGGATCTGAAACAATTGCTGTACAATTAAGGAGGTATGGTGTCCAGAAAGAGTCGTGTAGGCGACTAAAAGAGCGTAAAACAAGAATAAATAGGTGATCGAACAAATAAATCGGGTAATTTTTCCCAACGAAAAACCACACATGGTGCTTAAGTTTACTGGATGATCAAATTCTTGTTGCACTTCGACAAGCAAAAATGCGGTGCAAGTCATGAAAATTGCCCCTAAGAAAAAAATCAAAAACGAGGGATAAAATCCGGCGAGCCCTGTCATGATCGGAAGACCTAACATCCCCGCCCCGACACAACTTCCCACAACGAGAAGCGCCCCCCCAAAAATGCTCGGGTGTTTTTGTGTGCTTTCCACTTTAAACTCCTTTTTTCTTGAGCGTACGCTCTTCTTGTGCAAGGCGGCCAATGGCATGCTCGCTATAATCGACAAATCCTAAAAGGGAGGCAACCGGAGGGAACGCCTCGATTACCGATGCCGCCATTTGTTGCGCTACTTTTCGATATTCTGGGTGCCCTTGCGGCGTGGAGCGCAGTTCGGCAAGCCACTGCAGCGCACGCAAATTTAGGTGAACATACCAACGAATATTGTAAGCCATAGGGACCGCATATTGCGCTTGCAATGGCATCACTTTTTCTATTTTCAAGAAAAATTGTTTCGCCTGTTCCAAGGCTTTTACATAAACTGCCTCTAGATCGGTCCCCTCAATCTCTTGCGGGATCACATATCCATGATGGCAGGTCAACCGCTGCCGCTCTTGCGTTAAAATTCGGTGACGTTGCAGATCGCGATAGCAACCAAAGTCAGCCGTAATCTCGAACGTAAAGCTCATGTGCTCTAAAGCGCGCGGTGACTTATGGCGGCGATTTTTCCGCACAGCGCCCAAATCTTTTAACATCTCTGTTTTTTCTTCTTGAGAAATCTGAGTAACAAACTGGGTCAAACTTGAAAGATCCGCCCCTGTTTTTTCATATAAAAGAATAGCGATCATCTCATCGAGAGCAGAAGCTTCTGGTTTTTTGACCAAATGGACTTGAAAACCGACCGCTGGTTCCAGTTTTTCTGGCTGATTGAACCCTTGGATTGTTTTTCCCAGAGCCTCCATGTACTCTGCATACGACTTGAAGTGACGATGTTCTTTTTCAGCCCTTTTGACAAAAGAAGGGATCACTTTCGACAATTCTTGAAATCCCTTTTCAGCGATTTCCTTCATTTCAGCGAGCGGATTGAGCCTCATTTTCATTAAAAGCCCCTCGAAGAATCGCCCATTTCCAAAAAGGCCCATATTCGTCAAAGTGGAGGCTGGCAAAAGGCCTCTTAAGCAGTCAAACACGAGCGCTTTAACCGAAGTTCTCCACGCTGCCTCTGATGCACCTTCAGGCAATGGATACAATGCCTCCATCCGTTCAGTCATCGGAGCAATCAACTGAACATACGTTTCAAATAATCCATCCATTGTTTGGATATATTCATCCTTAAACTCTGAAGCCATGATGTCCGCATCGCGGCAGTAGCGCCATTTCCCATTGAGTTGATCACTAAACGGCACATATCTAGTCGATTTTTCCAAAGGAGATCCGCCGATGCGCGCATCTTCGATCACTTTGGCGGCCAACATTGAAACTTCCTCCAATGCTATATGGGCGCCACCCAATTCAGCAACCGAGTCATCCCCATAACCATCCAAAATTCGATCGTAAAAATCGACCGCCTTTTGCACATTGGTGATACTTGCCTCAGCATTTTCCAAGAAATCTTTCTCTAAAAGTTCACGAAATCCAAGTCTTGATCGTGAATAGCGGGAGAATAAAGCACCCTTGATCACTTCAGGCAAATTCTGCAAAACAAAAATATTTTCTTTGGTGTTAGAGACAAATTTTTCCATAAGGCCATCCACTTTTACTGCACAAGATTGTAGCCAATTCTGTTGTCTGGCACAAGGCTATAGTGCATTCAACTCAAGTTCTCATTTCAAGATTGCAAATAAAAACGAAAAGGTTCATTTGGAATTTATAGGGAGATCTTATACATGCACATAGGGAATACTTTACTGCGATTTTTTCAATCGATTTGTCGATTTAACTTCGGAGATTTTGAGCGAGAAGAATTTAAAAAGTTTCTTCGCATGGGAGTTATTTTCGCCCTCATCATCGGCGTTTACTGGACTTTACGCCCCCTTAAAGATGCCATTTTTATTCAACTTGTCGACAAGTTTCAACTTCCTTTTGCAAAAACAGTTTCAGTGATTGCCCTTCTTCCGCTGGTCATGTTTTACACAAAGTTACTAGAGAAGACATCGCGTGAACGGATGTTAATTATTTTACCCCTATTTTATGGATTTTCCGTTTTAGGATTCGGAGCTTTGTTGCTTTTATTTCAAGCGCCCGCATCTGAAATTGCTGAGCGGCCTCTCCCCTTCTTTCTACTGACGAAAGGGCTTGGCTATCTCTTTTATCTTTTCATTGAAAGTTTTGGCTCTTTGATGGTCGCCCTTTTTTGGGCATTTGCAGCCGATACTACCGATACCATTCCTGCGAAACGGGGCTTTCCCCTTGTCGTTGCAATCGGGCAATTTGGGGGGATTTTATTTCCTTACGGAATTGGGGGGCTTCCGCATCGACTTGAACTTGTCACCGACACTTTATCGATGATTCTTCTCGGAGGTTTAATTCTTTTGATCGTCCCGATGGTCCGTTATTTTCTGAAAGCAACACCTAAAGAGCTGCTTCGTTCATTTCATGGGAAAAATGAGAAACAAGAAGAGTCTAAACAAGAGCCGGGCGTATGGGAAGGTCTGCAGCTTTTACTCAAGCATCGTTATCTTTTAGCGATTTTTGGAGCAAACTTCATTTACGAAGTCGTCGTTACAATCTTTGATTTCAATTTTAAGATTGCAGCCAGCTCTGAATACACAGGCGTTGCTTTGAGCAATTACTTAAGCATCTACGCCTCAAGCGTGAACATTGTTTCGCTTCTTTGCTTGATCCTAGGGATCAGCAACGTGACCCGCTTTTTGGGAATTAAGGTCGCATTAGCAGCCATGCCGATCATTGTCGGCTGCGCGCTCCTTGGTTTCCTCAGTCTCAATTCGTTAACCTTTCTTTTCATCTTAATGGTCGGATCGAAAGCCATCAATTACGCCCTTAACGGCCCTGCCCTCAAGCAGCTTTACATCCCAACAACGCCTGACGTCAAATTCAAAGCCCAAGCCTGGATCGAAACCTTTGGCTCGCGCTCTTCAAAGCAAGCCGGCTCGATCTTCAACATGTCGCTTTCGCCGCTGCAAAGCACCTTCGGTGCCCTAGCGGGAAAAGCCCACTATCTCATGCTGAGCGGCATCATCTGCTTCCCGCTCCTCGCATTTTGGTTCTTCATCGCCCTCTTCCTCGGCCGCTCGTTCCAAAAAGCAGTCGACAGCGACAAAGTCATCTGCTAACCCCCCCCATTGGACAATTTTGCAAGTCAACCTACAAAATTGTCCAAATAACCCTTAATCGGCTCATATCCAATAGCTTATAATATACAAAAAAACCGGATATTTCTACTTAACGCTTACATACACTAGCCCACCCTTGATCTTTTTCCGAAAAAATGCTATAATTTATTTTTTTCCAAAGTAGATGATTTGATGGGCATAATAAGTAATATTGTTGGCATGAGGTATTTTTTTATGGGCGTACCCCCTTTTTCTTCTGATTATGACCCATCAGCATACGCAAAAAAGTCCGCTGACGAGCGAGGTCTGCGTCTACACGGTGCAGCACAGAGCGGCAGCCTCAATATCATAATAGCGTTGCTAAAAAGTGGCGAAATTTCCAACTATACTCGAGGAGACGCTATATTATATGCAATACAGCGCAACTGCACAGCAATTGTAACAGCCTTGCTAAGCCACGGCGAAATTTCAATAAACCATCGAGGAGAGGCAGTAAACTCGGCAATAGCATTTGCAGTAATATTCGCAAAAACAACACCAGACATGACAGCCTCAACAGCCTTACTAGCTCACGGCGAAATTTCAATAAACCATCGAAGCGATGCTGTAGAGTTTGCCGCACAAAAGGGCCTGCTACAAATGATGACGACATTGCTAACAAGCGGCGAGACTGCAAAAGATTCGGTAGCGAAAGCCCTAACACAAACGGATGATGTTGCGACTATAAGAGTTCTCAAAAGATACCAAGCTTGTCAAGATCAAGCCACTTCTATTCAAGAAGCCATACAAGCTGGAAATACGGATGTGGCGAAAGATTTATTAGCAACAACTCCACTTATCAGTTGGCAAACCGCAAAACTACTCACTACCGCGATTGATTCTAAAAATCTCGAGATCATAGAAGTTATTTTAAAGTCAGGCTCCTATATTCGGCCACATGATTTTGGTATAATACTAGATCACGCTGCCGCCTCCGATGATGCTGACATAACCCATCGCATATTTGATTTAACTTTTTGCTCTAAAAGGTTTTCCAAGCCCCCTTTTTTCCAAAAAATTTTGACCACATTTCCTGCCGAAACAGTTCTTCAATTGGTAAGGCGGTCATCTTATACCCAGCCGACGCCCAAGATAGCAATAGATATTTGAAAGCTTTTTAGTATTGCAAAATACTATAAATATACTTACAATATTAAAATTAAGATAGGGGTGTTATGCAAAGCGTACGGGAATTTATAGGTGGGGCTAATGGACTCATTCACAGTGGGATCAATTTTGTTTCCAAACACCCAAAAGTGGCAGCGATTCTTGCAATCGTTGCAGCCATCCTTCCCTTGATAGCGCTCAAAAATTATTTTTTTCCAAAACCTGCATCAGCCCCCACCCAACCCCCTGTAACCTCCACCGAAGCCCAAACGAACGTTGTAAACAACCCGCCTGCGGACGACGAAGAAGCTGCTTTCGATCGGGGGGATTCCTTCATCAAAGCAATAAGAGAAGGTAACCTAAAGGCCGTACAAGATGTGCTAAAAGATAACTGTACAATACTAATTGAAGAGCGAGGCTTTTCTGTGCGGGAAGCAACCATACGCGGATATACAGAAATCGTAAAAGCTTTGCTGGCGGATGGTGCCTCCATTTCAGATGAGGATCGAGGGGCGGCTGTGCGAAACGCAACCCTACGCGGATATATAGAAATCGTAAAAGCTTTGCTGTCGAATGACGCCTCCATTTCAGATGAGGATCGAGGAAGGGCTGTGCGGATGGCAGCAATATTTGGACATACAGAAATCGTAACAGCTTTGCTGGCGGATGGTGCCTCCATTTCAGATAAGGATCGAAAACTCGCGATAGTCCATGCAATTCCGCGCGGACGCGAAGAAATTGTGACCACTTTGTTAACAGAGAGTGCTGCTTCAGACCTAGATTATCTAGAGTACGCAATCATATGCAACCAAATAACCATCGCGAACAATTTGCGAAAAATCGAGAAGCTTCCAGAGCCAGAAAAACAATCAACACCTGGTATAGCCATTTTACGCAAATTGATGAATCACAAGATCAAAAAAATATCACCAGAAGATCTAAGGAACGCAATAGATCTTTCGGCAGATGAAGAAATTAAAGAATGTTTGCTAAAGATCATAGGCCCAACAAGGACTCTAAATTATGCAACCATACGTGGACAAACGTTCACAGTAAAAAATTTACTAGAAAGCGGAGAAACTTCAGAAGATGCTCGACAAGCGGCTATGAGCTCTGCAGCCTTGTTCGGACATCCCGACATTTTGAAAGTTTTGCTTGATAAAGACGGAATTCCAGAAGATCAGAAAGCTTGGGCTTTAAGAGATGCGAAAGAATTTGGACGCACAGAAATCGTGGACATTTTAAACAAAACCTCCCCTTCGACTTAGCGCCAGTGCCCCAATCAAGGGACAAATGGAGTTGCCAAAGAGGTCTAATAAATTGCGGTTTATTTGAGGGGCGTGTATGCTAGGCGCTACTCCCAATACGAAGGTTTCTAAAAATGGAATATCTCAAGCAATTTCAAAAGCATATCAATGAAAACCAATTCGCACCGATCGTGGCACTTTGGCAAGAATATACATTCTCTGATGAGTTAGACCCTAATGAATTGTATTACATTTTGAACGCTTTAGCCAAGAGCCCATTCGCCCACTCTTTCGGAAAATACGTGGAAGAAATTCTCCCCCTTTGGGAAAAACTTGCTGATGGAGATGAAAAACGACACCTCCTTAGACTCATCGTCGATATCGAAACAACCAATACCGAAACGCTTCGCCAGCTCGTCAATCAAGAGATCGAACGCCACTATGAACCCGATCCGAACTTTGCACGACTCTTAAAACTCGTGGGAGGAAAAGATCGCCCCTCTTTCCAAAACTTGCTGACTCATTTGGAGCTTTTAATCCACTTGAAACCAGGAAACTTTTGCTTCCACTCAAAGGGTTGGGGCGTGGGAGAAATTTTAAACGTCTCTTTTGTTCGCGAACAAGTCACTTGCGAATTCGATTATGTCGCTGGGAAAAAAGATCTCTCGTTCTCCAATGCATTAAATTGTTTGATCCCGCTACCTAAAAATCACTTCCTTTCTATGCGATTTGGAACTCCTGATAAACTCGAAGAGATCGCCAGAAAAGATCCAGTCGACTCCGTAAAAAAACTTCTCAAGGATCTGGGGCCTAAAAATGCTCAAGAAATCAAAGAAGAGATGGCTGACCTTGTGATTCCTGAAGAGGAATGGCAAAAATGGTGGCAATTGGTTCGAGCAAAATTAAAAAAAGACCCGAATATCATCGTTCCTCCAACTCTACACGAACCGTTCATGCTCTCCTCCACTTCGATTTCGTTTGAAGAACGGCTGCTGCATAATATCGAAGAGAAGCCGGATGCCGATACGTTAATCGAAATGGTCTACTCTTTTTTAAGAGATTTTCCACAGGCAGTCAAGAATGCCGAATTTAAAGAAAAATTGCGACTTCATTTGACTGACGCGCTTCTCAAACAAGATCTAACAGATGGTCAAGAACTCTCGATTTTCTTTATCCTCGAGGATCTCTATGGAGAAACCGAAGCCAAAAGCATCGAAGCTTTGATCAAAAAAGCTCCTCAACCGATTCCTATCCTAGAACAAATCAAGATCATCTCATTTAAAAAACGGTACCTTGTTGCGCTCGGAAAGTATCGAGAAGAGTACACAGCACTTTTTACCGACTTACTCCTCAAGGTAGAGCTCTCTCAACTCAGAGACTTCCTTTTAACTTCCTTGATAAAAGGAGGAGCTCAGGACGAGGTGCGCAAAGTGATCGAAAAACTGATCCATTCACCAGAAAAGCATGCCGAAACATTCCTCTGGTTTTTTGAGCAGATCCTCAAATCGAAAAACCTCCCCTTCAGCGATAAGATTGGCCAACAGCGGATGTTCGAAGCGCTCTTTACCCTGTTGAGCAAAGTAGAAAACTTCCCTCTGGCTCGTGATTTAACGAAAAAAATTCACGCTCATGTCACAGGGCAACGATTCCAGTTAATCCGCAATCTATTTCAAACCTGCTCCATTGACGAAATCAAAGAACTCTTGCTCCTCTCTACAAAATGTCAATCTTTAAGCACTCATGAGCTGAAAACATTGCGCTCACTTGCTGAAGTCGTCCACCCATCACTTGCTTCGACCGATGCTCTCGATGAAGAGACAGTGATCTGGACAACTGAAAAAGGATATCAAAAAATCAAGAAACGGATCGAAGACATCATCCAAATCGATACTTTAGAAAATGCTAAAGAGATCGAAATCGCCCGCTCTTACGGAGACTTGAGAGAAAATTCTGAATTCAAATTTGCCCTTGAGAAACGGGATCGATTACAGCATGAGTTACGTTCTTTATCCAAAGAACTCAACCATCTGCGGATCTTAACCGATGAAGATATCGACACCTCACGGATTGGTGTGGGAGTTGTCTTTGAGGTGACTGGCCCTCACAATGAGTCTTTGTTATTCAAAATTTTGGGACCTCAAGACGCAGACGCCGAAAATAACATTTTCTCATATAAATCAAAGTTCTCCAAAGAGATCGAAGGGCGTCGTGAAAATGATACCTTTGACATGAATGGAAAAACCTATACTATTAGAAAGATTCGAAGCTATTTAGCTTAAATAAAATGGTTTTATGAAAAAACTTCTGATAGCCACCCGTAATGGGGGAAAATTACGTGAATATAAAGAACTTTTAAGCTCTTTTGATTTCGATCTCTACACGTTAAAAGATTTTCCCTCCTATGTAGAACCACCAGAAGAGGGGGCGACGTTCGAAGAAAATGCGCTGGCAAAAGCGCAACATGCAGCTGATACCCTCAACATCCTCACTATAGCGGATGATTCTGGATTGGTAGTCCCCGCTTTGCAAGGGCAACCAGGAATTTTTAGTCGCCGTTTTGCCGGTCCAAATGCAACCGATGGTGAAAACAAAGCAAAATTAATTGCTCTACTCAAAACACTTCAAGATTCTGAGCGAAGCGCCTATTTTGCTTGCGCGATCTCTGTCTGTTTGCCTAATCGTTGCTTAAAAACTGTAATCGGCCAATGTGAAGGGGAACTTTTACTCGAAGAGCGCGGCTCACAAGGATTTGGCTACGACAGCCTTTTTCTCAAGTACGATTACAATAAAACATTCGGCGAATTGGACCAACAGATTAAAAATCGGATTTCTCATCGCCGTAAAGCGATCGAAAAACTGCACTCTATTCTCTCTAGCCTATCTGCCACATGCGCTATATCATAGATGGCTATAACCTGATTTTTCGGGTATTAGATCAAACATGGAGCATGAAATCAGTCAGCCTAGAAGAGTCTCGGGATCAAGTGGTCCCTCTTCTTTGGGATCTTTTTGAAGGGACATCCCATGAAATCCAGATCATATTTGATTCGAGCCCTGCACATTTTTTCGTAGAATCTGGACGACGCGACCCTCCATTTCATCTTTTATTCTCCCCGCCACCTCTCAATGCGGACAAATTTATTCTAGAGTTATGTCATGGAGTCCAAAAAAAAGGAGAACTGACAGTCGTAACTAGCGACAATCATCTCCTTTTATCGGTGAAAGAATTGGGGATTAAAACGCAAAATGTTGAAGAATTTCTCTCCCATTTTCGTCATAGAAAACAAAAACAAAAGCGAGAAATCAAGCCCGAAATCCCTTTTTCAGCCGAAAAGCTTGCTCGGTACCGCGACCTTTTCGAAAAAAGGGCGAACGACCCGGCAACCTTCGAGGACCTTTGAGGTCAAAGGGCCCCTTCTCACCCCCTTAAATCGCTTTGCAGACTCGATCACTCCCCCACTTGACTCCACAATCACTACATGACCTGGGTAAATTAACAGATCTAAAGGGCGCAAATCTTTCACTTTCGGATGAACAATCGTTTCTCCAATTTGAGGCAACATCGAACAGTTGCGCAACGTAGCCCCTTGGCAAATTTCAAAAAAGAGCCCCGAACAGTCCAGTCCCTCTAAAGTCCACTCTTTCTTTTCTTCACGCGACAGCTCCACTTGCGGAGTAAAATCGTTCAATAAATGGGGCAACCCCTCTGAAACATTCGCTCCATAGACATAAAATGTCCCTTCAGTGACCTGAGAAAGGGTGTGTAACGCTTCCTCATACGCAGGGAGAATAAACTTACGCACCAAAACATTTGGACTCACATGACGCACATCCACATAAACAGGATAATCCACTCGATAATGGGGCGTATGCACTTCATAAACTCCGTTACTGTACTCTCGAATCACTTCGATTTTCGAACCTGCAAGAAGAACCATTTCAATTCCCATCAACAAATCACGCTCATCTTTTTTGGGTCGACCCAGATACAACGAGGCAAGTTCTTTTGTATTATATAAAGGAATGGGTTGCCTATTCGAAACAATCATACGCAAAAATCCTATGTAAAAAAAGTGTTGCAAAAAGCAAAAAAACCGGCGACAATATTTAAAAATTTGGTAGCCACATTATGTCTCTAAAACGATTTTTATTCTTCCCTTTTCTTTTTTTCATCATGATGTGTTCAAATTCCCCCAAAGAATCGATGAAGCTTTCATTAAATATCGTTTCTGAGCCCGCTTCTTTAGATGTTCGACGGATGCGCAACCTTGCCGATATCAATGTGGCGAACATGATCTATGAAGGCCTTTTTCGGATCACAAGCGACGGGCCGACCCAAGCCCTTGCAGAAAGTTATTTCGTGGATGAAACCGAAACAATCTATCGCTTCAAATTAAGAAAAGCCCATTGGTCTAATGGAAAACCGATTACCGCAGAAGATTTTGTCCAATCTTATAGATCTAGTTTAGACCCCGAATTTCCAAGTGACTATGCCTTTTTGCTCTACTATATTAAAGGCGCTGAAAAGATCAAAAAATTTCACCAAGACCCTCAAACACTTGGAGTGCGCGCGATTGATGAGTCTACTTTGGAAATCGAACTGAACCACCCAGTCCCCTTCCTCTTCGATATTTTATGTCTTCCTATATTTTTCCCAATATCCGAGAATGAGGCGATCTTTAATGGCCCTTTCTCCCTTTTTAACTGGCGTCATAATTACCAAATCTCATTAACAAAAAATACACACTATTGGGACAAAGCGGCTGTGAAGCTCGATAAAGTCGATCTTTACATGTGCGAAAGTGAAACAGGGATGCAGATGTTTGAAAAAGGGGAGCTTGACTGGGAGGGCGATCCGTTCGGGATTATTCCCCCTGACAGTTTTCAAAATCTTTCCGCTAATGGCCAATTACAGCTGACTCCAATCTGTGCGACGCAATGGATTCGCGTCAACACATCTAAACAAGACCTCCACAATCCCATTTTTCGTAAAGCAATCGCGACGGCAATTCACCGGAAAGATGTGAGCGATCACGTCTTGTTCAAGACAGAACCGGCGACCGTTCGGATTTGCCCTCATTCAAATGCAAAAGAAGCCTACGCGGATGGAGCCTTTGAAATGTCGAAACAACTTCTCCTAACAGCGCAGCAAACAAAAGTTCACTCTCTTTGCTATAAATCCACTCCCTTTAACCATCGTGTCGCGCAAGCGATCCAGGCCCAGCTCGATGCAATCGGAATCAAAATTGTTTTAGAACGACTTGAGTCGAAAGTTTTCTTCTCACGTGTGTCGAAAAAAGACTACGATCTTGCACTAGGAAATTGGTACGCCGATGTGCCTGATCCGATGAATTTTCTCCAAAATTTTCGGACAATCGATACCGGGACAAACAATACTTGCTGGGAAAATGCTTCTTATAAGGAGCTGCTCGATAAATCTGAACTTTCTAGAGGTGAAGAACGGATGAAACTTCTAGAAGCTGCTGAAACAATCCTCTTAGAAGAGTGCCCGGTCATCCCCTTATTTCAAAAATGTATGCAATATGTGAAAAATCCACGATTGAAAGAGGCTAACGTCAGTCATCTTGGAATTTTAGATATCAAACATGCCTATTTTTCAGATGCAGTTGACAATGAAGAATCAAAGACCTAGTATCCGGTTATGAAAAAACTCCTTGCCTTACTTCTCTGTTTTCCGCTTTTTGCGCAAACATTACGTCTATACAACGATTCATCGTTTAGTCTTCACGTAACTATCTACTCATTTGATGGAACACGGCTGGAAACGCTCAACCTCGGACCTCAAGTAACCCTTGTTTGGGAATTAGGCTACGCAGGCTTTGCTCGAAGCCCTGCGATGACGACCACCCCATTCGCCGTCTCGTTCTTTTGCGATACCGGCGAGCTTTTCGGCAGCTGGCCAAGCGTTCCGACTGGAGCCCTCGTCAACGCAATGGGCTCCACGCAAGGCCCCAAAGGGTGCAAAATCAAAAAACCGAAAACCGATGAACCTAACCAGAACACCCGTCCCCTTATCGAATACTAATTCCATGCTGCGGTTGCTTGTAAAAGCTGATCAATAGCATCAGGAACTTGCTGATTAGCCACATTAAGTAAATTACCATAATGGTTTAATTCATCTTCCGTCCCCATAAAAGTGGGGTCAATATTTTGCATTGCTTCTTTAGCAGCCTCCGCAGGGCGTTGATCAGCGGTATATGTTTGGAATTTTTGACTTGCTAGATTATTATAATCATTCCAATCTTTGGAAGCTAAAGGGAATGTATCTCTCTTTTCAGTAAGCCTTTGATATTCTGCATAATCAGTTAATCGCTGACCATCTAATTGACGAAATTTATTGATCGCATCATAGATAGGCTGATTGGTGAACAACGATTCCATTCCTTCTTTATAAAGATCCAGCTGTTTAAGAAGATCCTCTTGAGAAGAGCCCTTAAATGTTTGTAGGTCAGCCTCAAATTTGTTTATATGATCCTCAAACTGTTCTCTCGTGGGACGATTAATATAATCTTGTTGGCATTGAATGGCATCTTGACGAATAGTGGATTCTTGCTCTCCCGGCCCACTGTGGTAGTGAAAATTGTGATTTCCCATTGGATTGATAGAGGACATAGCTTACCTTTTTATTTTTCAACATGCCATAACGGTTTTTAAGTGAAAATAAAAAGCTTGTCGAGTGGTTGATCTAGTGAATTCATTGGGATTGTAGGGAAAAGTTGACTCTCAAAAAGAATGGCAAGCCGAGGAATATTTGAGCCTTTTAAGAGCCGATCGTAGTAACCGCGCCCACGGCCAAGTCGATTGAGCTGCAAATCGGCGGCTAAAAGGGGTACAAGGATCGTGTCGATTTCATAGAGACTCGAAGGCTCTGATTCGTGTGGAACAAAGGTGCTAAACTGATCTTGACCGAGCGGTTTAAGCGTCGTTACACGGTACACCTCGAGCCCCTCTTCGGTAATTTTCGGGAAAAACAACCTCCCTTCTTGAAAAAGAAAGTCATTCAGCGGACCAATATCGAGTTCATGCGCCATAGGAAAGTAAGAAAGGACGTTTTTACCAAGAAAAGGGGTCACCTCGGCAAGTAATCTCTTCGGATTGACTTCCCAGGATTCTCTAGCTAAAAGGCGTTGCTTTACTGCAACACGCAACTCTTTTTTATCCACTGACTGGCAATCCCTTTTCATAGACTATTTTCTTCAAAAATCCCCCTTTTGCATCATACAAAGTGACAATTCCGCTCCCATTTCTGACACGAGAGATCGGCTCTTGATCGCCTCGCTTATAGTAGCGCCCCTCGATCAATAAATCATCCTCATACTCTTCAATCAACATCCGATCCCCATCCTGATACCAGGCAAATGCACTCCCCTCTTTCTTATTTTGCGCATAGACCCGTTCACTTTCGATCCCACCATTTTCATACCACGATTTTACAAGGCCATGGATTTGATCATTTTCCCAAGCAACGACCAATTTTAGGTTCTTATTTTTGTAAAAAAAACACTCTTCCCCCTCCTTCACACCTTTTTTCTGTAAAAAAGTATGATTCACGAACCCCTCTTTATCAAAAAATGTCATTTTTCCATCAACAAGCCCCCCCTGGATCTCCTCAGTCTGTACAAGGCGTCCATTTTGAAAGATCGATTTCTCTCCAAATCCATCGTGCACTTCAGAAACTAAATCACCCGAAGCCGTTCGATACTCCCCTTGAATTAAACGGCCCATCTCATAGGTCTCCAAAATATGCCCTCCCTCCCAAAGCGGACTGATCCACGAACGGCCATGCAGTTTCCCCTGAATATAGGGCAACGCACCAAAAATCTCTCCACTAGCCCCGAAAAAAAGTTCTTCCCCATGAGAATGCCCATCGACAAAAGGACTTTTGCGCAACACGCTTTGATCCTCCCTATAATAAACTGCAACGCCCTGCAGCACCCCTTTTTCGTACGGAATTTCAGCCTTCAGCGCCCCATTTTCAAAATAAACCTTCGATACACCATCAAATATCCAGCTCTCTTGCGATTGGGGCGAAATATCTCCGAGCCCCTCAATCACTGTCGCCTCAAGCTTCAACTTCCCTGACTCAAAAAACTCTCTATAAGCCCCATTTGCTCTCAATGCAACGACATCCAATGTTTGTTTGGGTTGCCCATTTTTATGATAAGAGATCACCTTCGTGATGGGCACAACCCCTTGCCGATAGGTGCAAACCACCTTTTCATAAGGCTGCGGATCCAAAAAGCTAATCAATTGAAATCTTCCAAGCCGCTCTTTTTCTGAAATTGTTTCCTGCACCCCATTTCGATCAATCAAATGGACAGAAACAAGCGTCGGTTCCTCATTTATTACCTTGGAAGAGCAGCCAACCATCAAAACAAAAGTTAAGTATGCTATCCAGCGCATCAAAGCACCCCTCGTTTTTCCACAATTTGACCGCGCACCTTATACAACTCACCTGTTGGAGTCATCCGTTTTTTAAACGAAAATTGGGTAAAAAAAAGCTCCCCTGCCCCAGCTTGTGCTGGTTTTCTAAAGGATGTGTCTTCGATCGTTTCTAAAAAATAGAGAAGATCTTTTCCTTCCATCCAAACGGATGGACTCAAAGATTTCTCTTCAAAATTATAGGGTCCAATGAGAAACTTTTTTCCCTCTTTAAACTGCATTCGCTGTCCTTCTAAAATGGTGAGTTGCTCTTGCCATGGCCCTTGACTCGGCAAATCTTTCAATCCCGCGCATCGCTCTAAACACCACTTTTTTTTCGAAAAAAATCGTTCTATATCAAAAGATGTCGTTTGTGGGTAGGCTGCAAAAAACGATTCGTAGCGCTGTTTTTCAAGCGAAGCAGAAGCCATTTTTAACTCCAGCATCTGTAGCGCATCTCTTTTTTCCTCTAAAGCAAAAAACACCCAAACAAAATATGAAGCAACACAAAGAAGCGGCAAAAATGGAGCTAGATAGAGGCGAGACAAAAACAAAAACTTTTCGTCTATTTTAAATCGGACTCTGTAATCGAAAAACAAACCCTTTCGTAGATCGATCTCTTTCCATCTTAGCAAAAATGGTTCCATGTGCTTTTTTAACAGACTGCTCATACATTTCTATCCGGTTTGGATCCCCTTCTAAAGAAAATTCAATAACCACTTGTGGTTTTTTCTCAAATGGATTCACTGAGTAGCGAAATTCTACCATATTTAGGTCGTACGACTCAATCGATTGCTGCACATCACGAAGAAACTTAGCCACTTTCGGCGGCGCCTTAAAAGAAGCAGCCGCAAACGGCTCGAGCCCTTCCAGTTTTTTCGTTGCCATTTGCAGATCTTCGATTGCCCTATTTTTATAACTTTCCACGCAAAAGAACAGAGAAATGGCTAAAATTGCTCCAGAAAAAAGAGCGAACATCCCCTTTTTTTTCTGCGCACCTAAAAATCGTTCACTTTCCAAGGGCTCATGAAAACAGATCCCCTCATTGGGGCTCAAGGCATCGATCGCAGCGCCGATTGCATATCCTAATGGACCATCTTGCAGATCAATCCGCTCTTTCCCTTCAAGAGTAAAATCAGACATCTCCCCCACAAAAGCAAACTGACTCATCCCCCAAGTATTGGCCAACAACTGCAACTCTTTTTCGACCAATTCATCCCGTGCAACAATGGCATATCGATCAATTTTTCCCTCAAAATAGCGACAACAGAATACCGACTCTTCTTGCAAAGAGAAGATCAACAAGTCTTCAGTGAACAACAAGTAATCTTTTAAATAACGATACAAAGCCTGATAACTGCTCGTCACATAATCCGATTCACCCCCAAGTTTTCGTACTGGCTCCTTATCGAAGAAGTGAACCTCAACGCCGTCAACAACTTTTTTGAAAGAAAAGTCTACGACATTTAAATCGATCATCGGCTCTTTTTCAAAGCGACTGCGCAACATTTCTCCCATTTGATGCAGCTTCATAGACGGGATAGAATAAAAACGAATTTTACAGTGCTCCATGCCGAGCGCTGTCGCTCTAAGCAACTCTTGTTGAGTTGATAAAAAAACTTCTTTCTCAACGAAAAATTCTCCTTTTTGCGAGCTCACAACGACTTGCTGTGGTTGTCCTGCCAAAAAAGATGTGCCGATAGCTTTCATAGATTTCTAAAATAGGTTAAACTTGATTCACGAATAAAATAAGGGTACCACAAACCATGCTTTCTTGGATAACACCTCTGATCAGAATTTTCAGTTACTGCCTTCTTTTTCGTGTAATGCTCACCTGGATTCCAGAGTTGCAGCGCTATCCAGCTACCCGTTGGTTGGAAAAAATTACCGATCCCTACCTGAATTTTTTTCGGAACAAAGTCCCTCTTCTTTTTGATCGGATAGACATCTCTCCGATGATTGCGATGTTCTCCTTACAAATCATTCAACAACTTTTGCCCTATTTCCTATGATTATCCGACCGTTGCGACTCAAAAATCTTCAGCTCCCTTCAAACGTCTGGTACGCACCGCTAGCCGGCTGCTCTGACTTTCCGTTTCGTCGCCTTTCTGCCCGTTATAAACCGGGTCTGATGTTCACAGAAATGTGCAAAATGGAAGCTCTTGTACGCAACGATTCATCTACTTTTCGCTATCTTGATTTTGATCCCTCCATGCATCCAATCGGAGCACAGCTTTGTGGCAGTAACCCAAAACTTGCCCCGCAAGCAGGAAAAATTATCGAGGATCTCGGCTTTGATGTCGTCGATCTCAACTGTGGTTGCCCAGTGGATAAAGTGACGAAAGATGGAAGTGGCTCGGCCCTCTTGAAAACGCTCGATCGGGTCTTTGAAATCCTTTGCGCCCTCGTCAACAACGTCGAAATTCCAGTCACCGTAAAAATTCGTGTAGGCTGGGATGATAAAAGTCTGATTCACACACAAATGGTGGAGCTTGCAGAAGCGGCCGGCGCCTCTGCGATCACGATTCATGGCCGCACACGTGAGCAAGCCTACCGCGGCCTTTCAAACCGCGACCTGATTCAAGAGGCGGCCGCCAAGGCTAAGTCGATCCACGTCATTGGAAATGGGGATATTTTTGATGCCTCTTCTGCAAAAGACTTGCTCGATCGAGGCTGTAGCGGAGTCCTGGTTGCGCGAGGAACAATGGGGAAGCCCTGGATTCACCAACAAATCGTTCAAGAGCTAAACCAGAATCAACCTTTCATAGTCACTGATGAGCTGATTCAACAAACATTGCTCGACCATTACAACGAAATCGTAGCTTACGAAACACCGCGCAAAGCACTTCTCAGTCTTCGACGCGTTGCGTGCTGGTATTTGCGTGATCTTGAAGGAGCCCGTTCGCTGCGCGACGGCATCAACCGCGCTCAGACTCTTGAAGAAGCGCTCGCTTGTCTCCACGCTTTCGACCTCACTGTAAGTGAGGTCGAAAGAGTATAGCTTTTTAGAAGCTGTACTCGAAACTTAGATCAATCTCAGCCACGTTGCTAATTCCACCGAAGGTAAAGCTTGAAATGAGTTCGAGCTTTAACGCATCGTATTGCTGTATTTCAAGTACGCAACCTACAACCCCTTGATTGAGCGATGGACTATCACCTTCAAGATTTAGGTTTGGATTGCACAGATCTCCTGCTTGATAAAAACCTGCCTCCACATCATTGCTCGTGAACATCAACGTGTTTAGATAGCCCAAGCTGAACCGTCCGTCAAAGGCGAGCCCCTCTTGGATACAGAAGCGAAAGCCCTTGGCCAAGTTCACAAATGAGCGCATTGTTGCATTAAAGCTTGATTGATAGGTCATGTTCAAGCTATTGGCTCCCGTTTCGACACTTCTTTGTCGAAATAATTGAGAGGTATTGATCGACGCTTCTGGTAAAAGATAGTCGTTAGGCCCTAAGTCTACAAAATGTTTTGCAGATACCATGCTCGTGATATTCCAGCCGTTCAAATGCGATACGGCAACACGATCAATTTGCCCATATTGGATATAACGATTCATCTGTAGAGCATCATATGATCCCATCACCGAACCATTCAGGTGAGTTTTTCCTAAACGGGCTCCAAGATACGGCCCAAAATAGACCTCATTCATCTGCCCATTTCCAACCCCATTGGTCCATTTAACGCCTGAATAGGAGTAACCGGCTCCCAGCCCAACTAAAAAATTCTCCCAAAACTTTCTTTCCAAACCTACGGTAACCCCTGAAGTAAAAGACTTAAACGGCTCTGAATTGTTCACCGATTCTTGACTCAACCAGAATGTTGTAGGAGTCACCCAAAAAGTAGTCAACGGAAGATCGCCTGTTACACCACAAAAAGCGCGATTGAACCGCTCAATTCGATTTTGCAACAAAGCAAGCATTCGGCTATTGTTTTCCAATTCAATGATCGGAAAACTGCTGATTTGGCTCGGCGCTATCTTATCGAGGGCCGCGATATATTCTTGTGAGGTAAGCCCCACAAGATTCGCTTTCACTAAAATAATGTCTGGATCGGTATTTGCATTCGGGCAAAATAGTGCTGTTGCTACAGCTTTAGAGTATCCAGTCAATTGACTGATTGGAACAGGCATCACAAAACCAGGATTTATCAATGTTACATATGTATGATTAGCATCATAGGTCACAAAAAGATCGACACTAGAAGAACTTTGTGGAATAAAAGTTCCACTTAAAGCCCCTCCAGATTGAATCACTGTGTATACTTGCCCTGCTGGATAAAACCCAGGAAGAGTTGTAATGTTAATAACTGCACCCGGATGTATAGTCACCGCACCAGTTACATCTAATAAATCAGATACCCCGATCGCGGCCAGCTCAATATCTACCGTTCCAAAGACATCTAAATTTCCCATAATCGTAATTGTTCCAGGGGAGTTTCCAGAAGAAATTGTCCCATAACAGGTAAGGTTATTGATAGAACCGTTTCCTGATAATAAGCCGTTTGTTTGCACTAATCCATCTGCGAAAGAATAATTTGCATTCAAAGAAAGAGTTCCTTGAGCTACCTCTATGGTTCCTGCAAATGGGGTTGTTCCAGTAAATTCTAATATGGCAGAACCTTGTTTATAGATTCTATTGGAGCCACTAAAACCACCAGCATAAATTTGATTGGTGTCCGTCACTAAATGTAGGTCAACTGCAGCACAATTCACCATAGCAATGCTATTTCCGCTGAAGTTATGCACAGTGATCGTACCCGTAGCCCCTTGAATATCCAACACACTATTCACGACGACACTACCGGAAGATTCTATCGATCCACCATTCACTAGTGCCAATGTTCCACTGTTAATCATCGTGGCTCCCGTATATCCAGCTGCAGTTTCTAACTGAAATGTGCCGGCAGGGATATTGACAATCAATCCACCGCTAGCTCCTGTGAGAGTTCCACTAAATGTAGAAGTTCCTGTAAGAGATAAGAAATTAGAACCCACATTTACCTGGCTACCACTAGTTCCTGCGATGCTGATAATGTTTAAAGTGGCTCCTGTTCCAGCTAAGCTTAAGTCAAATACACCGCTTGTTCCAACATTCACCTCTTTACAACTCTCCAAGGATCCACTTCCTCCAATAGCGACACTCCCCTCTTGTACAAATAGAGTTCCTGTAAAAAGGTTTGCCCCTAATAAAGACAATTGATTCGGCCCTGTCTTTGTAAGAACGACAGCAGGATCGGAGTTGCTCCATTGTCCACTAAAATTCGTGTCGGAAGTATTTGTTAATGTAACAGAAAGGGCCCCCATATTCAAAATACCATTTACCCCGCCACTAAGATTAGGGATAATGACTGTTGCAAGTCCACTTGTGGAGATATCTAATGTCGCATCCGCTTGAACTTGCGAACAACCGGATATATCGGTATTTCCGGTAATCGATAACGTTCCGCCCGAAATATTCGTAGGACCGGTGTAGCTCACAATGGCATTGAGAGTAAATGTTGTAGATCCATTTTTCGTAAGTCCCGCAGTAGAAGAACTCCCTGCAATCGTTCCAGAGAATGAAGAGCTGCTACTTCCATCGATAATGAGCTCTCTGGCTCCTAACGATATTGTACCAGCGCCCGAAACTGCCCCAAAAGCAAAATTCGAAGGCGCATTTGATAAGTCAAGCGTTGAGGTAGCAGAAATATTCACCGTTGCCATCGTAAGATCCCCTTGATACAGAGAAAGAACTTTTCCCTTCAAATCAATCAAGCCGAATCCGTTGACTGGTCCAGTCAAAGCCAAATCATTGGTTCCTGCAGCCGATGTCTCCAATATCGCAGACGAAGAGCCTGTGACAGTCCCTGCATAGGTGGTCAGCGCATCATTTTCTAAAATGAACTTTTTGTCTCCCACCAAAACAGATCCAGTATAACCACCTCCTGTTCCTGTAAGATTCCGAATCGTTGCCTGCGTTGTGACTTGCGTCACATCCAAATTTGCCCCACTTGCCAGCGAAAGAGCCGTAATCAATGGAGCGCTCGTAGTTCCTGAAAGAGAGAATGTACCTGATGACACATCAACAGTTGGGTTTTGCCCAATCACACCCGAAAAATTAAAAATAGGAGCCGCATTGATGGTGATTGTTCCCACTCCATTAAATTGCCCAGCATAGGTTGTTGTTTGGTCAAAATTAAGCAGCAAATCGAAAGGACCATGAAGAATCGTTCCATTCATTTCACTTCCTTGTAGATTATTCAAAGTTACTTGATTAGACGGAGGAGCGACGAGTCCTGTCAAATCAAATGTTGAGTTCACCTCTACCGCGCTACTATTCGTAATTAAGCCTAGGTTTAATAGCGTGAGCTTTCCAGCTCCTGTTGCGATCGTTGTTTTTCCTGTATAATTGTTGACTCCACCCAGCTGAAACTCTCCAGGACCTGTTTTTGTGATTCCGCCCGTTCCATTCACCTGTCCGTTATAGATACCCGTCCCATTCACCTCAAGAGTCTTCGCTCCAAGGGAAATCACATTCGTAGAGACCCCGTTGAGGGTTTTAACTTGAGTCGAAGCACCGGTCAGACCAGAAATATCTAGTGTCGCTGTTCCTGACATAGTCACATTATTTGCTGAAAAAATATCTCCTGTACCGACAAGAGCCACTGATCCTACATCGATCGCTACCGTGCCCCCATTAAAAGAACTCGATCCACCTAAAGAGAGTTTGTTAGCTCCTAATTTTGTAAGTGTCACTGAGCTACCAGCACTGGAAAATTGACCATTAAACGTACTATCTACACTATTTGTCGCTGTGACGGAGATATTCCCCATACTTAAAACGCCGCTGGACCCACCACTAAGATTAGGTAAGATCACTGTCCCAAGTCCACTTGTGGATATATCTAATGTAGCGTCCGCTTGGACTTGCGAACATCCAGATAAATTGGTATTTCCGGTAATCGATAATGTTCCGGTCGAAATAGTTGTCGCACCAGTGTAGTTAATAGTGGCATTTAGGGTCAGTGTTGTCGATCCGTTTTTCGTAAGACCCGCACTCAAAGCATTTCCTGAAATCGTTCCAGAAAACGAGGAATTTGCAGTTCCTGCTATAATGAGCCCTCTTGCTCCTAACGATATTGTACCGGCGTTAGAAATTGTCCCTAATGTAATGTTGGCTGGAGCATTCGATAGATCGAGTGTTGAAGTCGCAGAAACACTCACTGTTGCCATCGTAAGATCTCCTTGATAAAGAGAAAGAACTTTCCCCTTCAAATCAATCAAGCCGAATCCGTTGACTGGTCCAGTCAAAGCCAAATCATTGGTTCCTGCAGCCGATGTCTCTAATATCGCAGTCGAAGAGCCTGTGACAGTCCCTGCATAGGTGGTCAGCGCATCATTTTCTAAAATAAGTTTCTTGTTTCCTACCAAAACAGATCCAGTATAACCTCCTCCTGTTCCTGTAAGATTCCGAATTGTTGCCTGTGTTGTAACTTGCGTCACATCCAAATTTGCTCCACTTGCCAGCGAAAGAGCCGTAATCAATGGAGCGCTCGCAGTTCCTGAAAGAGAGAATGTACCTGCAATCACATCAATCGTTGGATTTTGATTGATTAAACCTGAAAAGTTGAAAGCAGGAGAAGCGCTGATTGTGATCGTTCCAGCTCCACTAAATTGTCCTGCATAGGTTGTTGTCTGCGTAAAATTCAGCAACAGATCAAGAGGACTGTAAAGAATCACCCCAGCAGATTGATCCCCCTGCAGGTTATTGAGTGTTACTTGATTAATTGGTGGATGATCTAATCCTGTAAGATCCAGAGTTGCATTCACTTCGACTTGGGTGCTACTTGAGATTAAACTTTGATTGATGAGACTAAGTTTTCCAGCGCCTGTTGCAACCGTTGTTTTTCCGATATAATTATTGACTCCAGCTAATTTAAATTCTCCGGCACCTGTTTTCGTGATTCCGCCAGTTCCATTGATTTGACCTTGATAGGTTCCCGTCCCATTCACCACAAGAGTCTTCGCTCCGAGTGAAATCACGTTTCCTGTTACCCCGTTGAGGGTTTTAACTTGAGTCGAAGCACCGGTCAGACCAGAAATATCTAGTGTCACTGTTCCTGACATAGTCACATTATTTGCTGAAAAAATATCTCCTGTACCGACAAGAGCCACTGATCCTACATCGATCGCTACCGTGCCCCCATTAAAAGAACTCGATCCACCTAATTGTAACGTACCGGTTCCCGTCTTAGTGATTGTGAGCGCAGGACCTGAGCTTGAAAATGTCCCCGAAAACAACGATGTTGCGCTATTGCTCAACGTAATCGATTGAGCTCCTCCAATAATAACTCCTGAGCCAGCTAAATTATAAATCACTGGAGAGCTCGCAAATGAAGCCATATTTACATTGCAATTTACAGTCGCATTTCCAGTTGGAAATAAAGTGACAGCGCCAGCTAATGAGATGAGTCCCCCACTTCCAGTAAAGATAATAGGTTGCGGAGCGGTTAATTTAGAGGTAATTGTTAAAGTTTTCCCCGATAAAACGTTCAAAGTATTATTGGCGGCAAAATCCAAATTTCCTATTGTCGAATCATCAAGAATATTGATTTGATAATTGTCTATTATATTTAAGTATACGAATGAAACCCCAGTACTAATATTGAAAACAGAATTGGATCCATTCATTAAAAATATAACGTTTTGAAAATTTATAGGATTTCCGCCCCCACCACCAAAAGTTAAATTGCTTTGATTGAGGAACCATCCACCAGGTGAACCGAAAGCAACCGTTACCGGAGCCCCACTATGATTGGTTAAAAAGACCCCTGCTCCCCCAGTGTAAAAATTGATCCCCGAATTAGGAGTTGTAATATAAGGCGCGCCCAGCTGAAAATCACAGATATCGCCCGGCGAAGAACTATTGATCTGAGTGAATAGCCCCCCCACACCATCTGGATCAAAATTGTTAATCACTCGAGTAGTTGCGTTCAATACACATGAGCACAAAGTAAAATAGAACAGAAGGTAGCGATTCAATTGATTCACCTTTAATATATTTAATTGACAATATCAAAAGAAAACCTTGTCCACAACAAATATTTTTAAAAATTTATTAGAAGGTGAGAGAGGCTTGGAGGACGAGTCCTTGCAACCATTTTCAAATGGCTTACGCAAGCATTGCTTTTGCAAAAAACTCTGATAAAAATATCGAGCCTAATAAAATAAAGCCCAAAACATACAGACCAACGGAATCTATTTTTCGTGTTACATGTTGCTCAATCATCATCATAGTTGCAAAACTGATTCCATAGATTCCAAAAACAAGTTTTTTGTCTAAAGAAAATGGCCAATACGTCAATTGCATTAGTATAAAAAATGCCGCCATTATAATGTTTTTAAATTCTCTCGTTCGAACTGCCTTATAAACATACCACGCAAAAGCCCCCCAACCCGATATAACTGCAAACATGCAAGCCCTTAAAATAACAATTGAAGTCCATTAAACCGTAAAATCTATTTAATATCAATCAACTGTTTCGTTAAAGTATAAAGAATATATTTTAACAAAAACCACTTTTCCAATAAACTGCTGATCAATAATACTGAGGTAATTTCGTGAATTTAAAATGGTTGCTACTAAGTCTCTTGTCTAATTGGATTTTTGGAACTTGCTATACAACTCCTATTCAGGATGCAGGATATGTCACATATGTTTACGAAAATAGTCATTTAATCGAAATTCTTCGATTAGATAAATTTGGCAAAATTCTTTACAAACATTCTTATACTTATAACGATGCAGATTTATTTGCCGAAAATCTTGGTACAGTTTCTTTTCCCCAAAAAAGTGTCATTGACAATTCTTATTACCACGAAGTTTGTGAATATAATCGCCATTTCAAGTCCGAAGTGCGACAAATTGAGATTTCTTTCGGTATTCATTAAACACTTCTATGGGGCTCCTAAATTGTAACACTTTTCTAGGTCTGTCGTTAAGCAATTTTTCTATCTCT
>JACCDN010317311.1_pt1 | contig 149379 bp, 133 predicted proteins | sample 7441691 | NCBI WGS metagenome assembly JACCDN01 (sample SAMN15323439, study PRJNA562643) | freshwater metagenome | isolation source: river surface water | place: USA:Blue River Watershed | collected 2017-08-16 | reverse complement strand
GGGAGTCACCCGTTTCGTGCTCTGCGGCATGGGTGGATCATCGCTAGCCCCAGAAGTAATCACTCGCACCGCGGGCGTAGAGCTTGTGGTTCTAGATTCAACCCACCCAGACCAGATCGCTGACGCACTTGCTGGCGACCTAAGCAAGACCGCAATCGTGGTTTCTTCAAAGTCTGGCTCAACCGTTGAAACTGATTCGCAGAAGCGTATTTTTGAGAAGGCATTCACCGATGCCGGAATCGACAAGGCTGATCGCGTGGTCGTTGTCACCGACCCGGGCTCACCTATGGAAGCCGCCGCCAAGGCTGACGGATATCGCGTCTTTAATGCCGACCCAACTGTCGGTGGCCGCTATTCAGCACTAACTGCTTTTGGTTTGGTGCCGAGTGGCCTTGCTGGCGTTGACATTGCTGGTCTTTTGGCTGAGGCTAACGCAGTAGCTGACCTATTGGCCAGCGACTCAGCCGAAAACCCAGCTTTGATCCTTGGTGCTGCACTAGGTGCAACCCCAGGCGAATACGGCCTGCGCGACAAAATCGGAATCGTTTCTGAAGGTTCTTCAATCATCGGTTTCGGCGACTGGGCTGAGCAGCTAATCGCCGAATCAACCGGAAAGATCGGCAAAGGCGTTCTGCCTGTTGTTCTTGAGCAGAACAGCACCGAACTAAACGCCGGTCTAGCCGACTTCCTGGCGGTCAAGGTAGTTGCTGAGGCAACCGCAACTCGCGGTGACGAAGTGGCAGTTTCTGGACCACTTGGCGCACAGTTCTTGCTTTGGGAGTATGCAACCGTAATCGCCAGCCGTCTAATCGGAATCAATCCGTTCGACCAGCCAGATGTTGAATCAGCAAAGATTGCCGCTCGCGGAATGCTTGAGCAGCGCGACGAAGTAATCGCACCACTATTCGTTGACGGAAACGTTGAGGTTCGCGCAACCGAGCTGGCTGCATCTGGCGACCTAAAGGCTGCAATAAGCCTGTTGCTGAGCAAGCTAGACACCGATTCTGGCTACGTCTCAGTTCACGCCTATCTTGACCGCACCTCTGCCCCACAGGCGTTTGAGTTGCGCGAAGCGCTTGCCAAGCGCACCAGCCGACCAGTGACCTTTGGTTGGGGTCCACGCTTCTTGCACTCGACCGGCCAGTATCACAAGGGCGGCCCGAAGCAAGGTGTCTATCTACAGGTGGTTTCAAGCTCAGCAGAAGACATCGCTGTGCCGGGCCGTGAGTTCACATTCGGCGAACTAATTGCCTCACAAGCTGCTGGCGACGCCAAGGTGCTCGGTGCCCTAGGTCTGCCAGTTTTGACCCTAACTCTCTCGGATGTAGAGGCTGGCCTCGCTCAGCTTGCAGCCGCGATTGGTTAATCGTCCCTAGAAGGAACAAATGAGCCCAGTTAAGTTGGCGCCGGGAGTAAACCCACTTCGCGACCCAGAAGATCGCCGCCTCAACCGAATCGCCGGACCAAGCGGTCTGATTCTGTTTGGTGTGACCGGTGACCTTTCGCGCAAGAAGCTGATGCCGGCGGTCTATGACCTTGCGAACCGTGGGTTATTGCCACCGGGTTTTGCGCTGGTTGGTTTTGCTCGTCGAGAGTGGAAAGACCAGGATTTCGGCAAGGTCGTAAAAGAGGCAGTCAAGCAGTATGCCCGCACACCTTGGTCTGAAGAAGTCTGGAACCAGCTTTCAAGCGGCATCCGCTTTGTTTCGGGTGAGTTCGATGATGATGCATCATTCGATCGCCTAAAAGAAACCATCGACAAGCTAGACAAAGAGCGTGGCACCAATGGCAATCACGCTTTCTACCTGTCGATTCCTCCGCGCTCATTTGAGCAGGTATGTCGCCAGCTTTCGCGCAGCGGATTGGCTCAAGCTAAAGAGCACGAGTTCCGTCGCGTTGTTATCGAGAAACCGTTCGGTCATGATCTCGAGTCGGCTCGAGAGCTGAACGAAGTTGTCGAGTCGGTATTCCCTGCAGACAGCGTGTTCCGCATCGATCACTACCTGGGCAAAGAGACCGTTCAGAACATTCTTGCCCTGCGTTTTGCTAACCAGCTTTTTGAGCCACTGTGGAACGCAAATTACATTGACCACGTGCAGATCACCATGGCTGAAGACATCGGTGTTGGCGGTCGTGCTGGCTACTATGACGGCATCGGTGCTGCTCGCGATGTTATTCAGAACCACTTGCTTCAGCTGTTGGCGCTAACCGCAATGGAAGAGCCGGTCTCGTTTGACGCAGCCGACCTTCGCGCCGAAAAAGAAAAGGTCTTGTCAGCGGTTCGCCTGCCAAAGGATCTTGGCAAATACACCGCCCGCGGCCAATATTCTGGCGGCTGGCAGGGTGGCGAAAAGGTTTCTGGCTTCTTGCAAGAAGACGGCATGAACCCTAAGTCTGAAACTGAGACATACGCCGCTATGCGACTCGATATCAACACTCGTCGTTGGGCTGGCGTGCCGTTCTACCTGCGTGCTGGCAAGCGCCTGGGTCGTCGAGTTACTGAAATCGCCATTGTTTTCAAGCGCGCACCGCAGCAGCTATTTGCCGAGAGCCAGACCAGTCAGCTCGGCCAGAACGCGCTTGTTATTCGCGTTCAGCCTGATGAGGGCGTCACTATCCGCTTTGGTTCAAAAGTTCCGGGAGTTGGCATGCAGGTTCGCGATGTGACCATGGACTTCGGCTACGGCCACGCATTTACCGAAGCGAGCCCAGAGGCATACGAGCGGTTGATTCTCGATGTTCTGCTGGGTGACGCTCCCCTGTTCCCACGCCATGAAGAGGTTGAACTCTCATGGAAGATTCTTGACCCGATTGAGAAATTCTGGGCAAAGCAAGGTCAGCCAGAGCAGTATCGCCCTGGAACCTGGGGCCCGAGTTCTGCTGACGAAATGATGGCCCAAGACGGCCGTGCCTGGAGGCTTCCGTGATCCATAATCTGCCAAACACCACGATCAGCAAAGTTTCAAAGGCTCTGGTTCAAATTCGCGAACAGGGTGGCGCTGTTGCCCTCGGTCGCGTGCTGACCTTGATCATCGAAACTGACTTCAAAGGCATCGAACCAGCAATTGCTGCAGCAAACGATGCTTCGCGTGAACACCCTTGTCGAATCATCGTTCTAGCCGACGACAATGCCGTCAGCAAGAAAGATGCTCGCCTAGATGCTCAGATTCGTGTCGGTGGCGACGCTGGCGCATCTGAGGTAATCGTGCTTCGCGCCTATGGCGATGCCGCTCGCGATCAAGAGAGCCTAGTCACCGGACTTTTGCTCCCTGATGCTCCAGTTGTAGCCTGGTGGCCAAACGAGGCCCCTGAGAAGCCTTCAGCGGCTCCGATTGGTCGCATCGCCACCCGTCGCATCACCGATGCGGCAAGCCAAAAAGATGCCAGCGCACACCTGCGCAAGATTGCCAAGAATTATGCTCCCGGCGACAGTGACTTTGCCTGGACTCGCCTAACCCTATGGCGCCAGCAGCTTGCTGCTGTTCTAGACCAGCCACCGTATGACTCAGTTTTGAGTGTTGAAATCACCGGCGCAGCAGACTCTCCGAGCACCGATCTGCTGGCCTCATGGCTTGAACTCAAGCTCAAAGTTCCGGTAAATGTCGTGAAGACCACCAAGGGCAAGATGCCAGCCGGCATTCGCAAGATCAAGCTGACCCGCAAATCAGGTGACGTAATTCTTGACCGCAAGGTTCCTGATGTCGCAACTCTGATTCAGCCAACGCAGCCATCACGCGAAATCGCGTTGCCGTTCAGAAACCTGCGCGACTGCCTAAGCGAAGATCTTCGTCGCCTTGACCCAGATGACCTATTTGGTCAGGTTGTCAAGCACGGATACGGCGCAAAGCGCAAGTAACATGTCTGAATCAATGCGCCCAATTGTCAACCGCCTGCCAGACGCACAGGCTGTGGCAACATCAGCTGCCGAAGCTTTCGTCAACAAGGTTCTTGAGCTTCTGATCAACAAGGATGAAATTCACGTATCGCTTACTGGCGGAACCGTGGGCATCCTGACCCTAAAAATGATTTCTGAACACGCTCGCGTGTCAGAAATCGACTGGGATCGAGTGAACATTTGGTGGGGCGATGAGCGTTTTGTCGACAGTGACAGCGCAGACCGCAATGCAAATCAGGCTGCTGAAGCGCTGCTCGACAAAGTAGACGCCACTCGCCTGCATGAGTTTCCGGCGGCCGACGAGGGTCTTTCGCTTGACGACGCAGCTCAAGAGTTTGCTGACCACGTTGATCTAGTCAAGCCGCACTTTGACCTAACCCTGCTGGGCATGGGTCCAGATGGCCACATTTGCTCGCTGTTCCCTGGCAAGGCTATCCCAGCGGCTGGTGTGCAGATCATTGCTGAGCACGACTCCCCTAAGCCTCCGCCACAGCGCCTATCGTTCACCTACGAAGCAGTTAATGCCTCTGATGAAATCTGGTTCTTGATTGCCGGTGGCGACAAAGCCGACGCGGTCGAGGTGGCTTTCGGCGACACCCCAGAGGCATTGCCGGTCGGGCGCATCCGAGCTGCAAGTAAAACCGTCTGGTATGTCGATTCGGCTGCCGGTGCAAAGGTTTGGGGCTGCTAGCTCAAATCAGCAAAAATGTTTGCAAAATAAAAACCCCCGAGAGCAAATCTCGGGGTTTTTTTGTTGGCTTGATTATTTGGCTTCTGCGGCTTTTGCGGCTTCGGCTAGGCGAATACGACGCTCGCGCACGGCAGCAACTGCCTCTTCAAGAAGCTGAGTTGCCTCTTCTTCGGTGCGTCGCTCTTTGACATAGGCCAAGTGAGTCTTGTATGGCTCGTGCTTGGCAACCACTGGAGGGTTGTCTTTGTCTTGGCCAGCAGGAAGACCGCAGTTTGGGCAGTCAATAAATTCTGGGATCTCTAGTTCGTCGACATTTGCCGCGAAGTTAGGGCTCTGAACGTGACCGTTTGAGCAGTAGTAGTTGCGAACGATGCGATCGGCCTTGAAGCCGCGATCTTGCTCGCCCATTGGGCCTGCGCCGATGCGCGCGCCACGAATTGCTGAACCGCCGTTGCTCATTGGTTAATCCTTAGACCAGGCCGAAGCGAGTGAATAGACCAAGTGCAATGATCACTGCAACCCAGACCACACCAAGGATGATGGTGATTCGGTTTAGGTTTCGCTCTGCAACACCTGAAGTGTTTAGCGAGCTGGTGACACCGCCGCCGAACATGTCAGAAAGACCGCCACCGCGACCCTTGTGCAACAAAATCAGAAGGGTTAGCAAAAGGCTGGTGATCGCCAGCAGCACCTGAAGTGCAATTTGTAGGGCAGCAGCCATTTTGGGTAATCCTTTACTTGGAAAAAGTTCTCAACAAATTATAGAGCGATGTGCTTCTGGAAGCGCGCGATGCCACTGAATTCCTCAGGGTCAAGGCTGGCGCCACCAACCAATACACCGTCTACTTCGGTGCTTCGCAAGAAGCCGGCTACGTTAGCTGACTTGACTGAACCGCCGTAGAGGATTCGGGTAGCAGCTGCAATTTCGGCACCAAACTCGGCGGCGATTGCCTCGCGAATCTTGCCGCAAACTGCTGCGGCCTCTTCTGGGGTGGCAACCTTGCCGGTGCCGATAGCCCATACCGGCTCATAAGCGATAACAAATTCATCCAGCTTGTCGTGACCAGCAAGCGCTGCGAGAGTCTGACGAACTGGCACTGCAGCCTGCCCTTCGGCCTCAAGCTCTTCTAGGGTCTCGCCCACGCAGATAACCGGGATAAGACCGTGGCGGAATGCCGCAGCAGTCTTTGCCTGAACCATGGCGTCGTCTTCGCTGTGATAGGTGCGACGCTCGCTGTGGCCGATCAGAACGTATTTAACGTCAAGCTTTGCCAGGAATGCGCCTGAGATGTCGCCGGTGTAGGCACCTGAATCGTGCTGCGAAAGGTCTTGTGCGCCCAGTGCAAGCTCAAACTTCTCGGCATCGATCAAAGTCTGCACAGTGCGAAGGTCGGTGAATGGTGGGAACACAGCAACCTCGGCGCCACCGAAATCGTGGTCAGCGTCTTTAAGGGTGAAGGCAAGCTTCTGTACCAGGGCGATTGCCTGCTGGTGGTCAATGTTCATTTTCCAGTTGCCGGCAATTAGCGGAACGCGATTAGTCATGATTTTGCTTTCTTGAAGCTGGTTGGAATTAGTTGAGAACTTCTAGGCCCGGAAGAGCTTTGCCTTCAAGGAACTCAAGGCTGGCACCGCCACCGGTTGAAATGTGGCCGAACTGGTTATCGCTGAAACCAAGGATGCGCACTGCCGCAGCTGAATCACCACCGCCGACAACGCTCAAACCTTGAACTTCGGTTAGAGCCTTGGCCACAGCGCGAGTTCCGCCGGCAAACTTGTCGATTTCGAACACGCCCATTGGGCCGTTCCAGAAAACAGTCTTTGAAGTCGAAATAACCTCAGCAAACTTTTTAGCTGATTCCGGACCAATGTCCAGGCCAAGACCGCTAGCACCAAATGGGCTGTTCTCGATTGCGTCGGCTGCGGTGACCGCAACTTCGGCATCGGCACCAAACTTTGAGGCAACCACGATGTCGGTTGGCAAAACAACCTCAACACCAAGCTCTGTGGCGCGAGATAGGTAGTTCTTGCAGGTGTCGATCTGATCAACCTCGAGCAGGCTTGAACCTACTTTGAGGCCCTGTGCGGCCAAGAAGGTGAACACCATTCCGCCGCCGATAACAAGCTTGTTGACATTTGGCAGCAGGTGGTCGATGACACCAAGCTTGTCTGAAACTTTTGAGCCGCCAAGAACAACCGCGTATGGGCGCTCTGGGGTTGAGGTTAGGCGGGTTAGAACGTCGAGTTCTTTCTCGATTAGGAAACCGCCAACACTAGGCAGTGCCTTGGCGAGTTCGAAAACGCTGGCCTGCTTGCGGTGAACGACACCGAAACCATCGCTGATGAAGAAATCGCCGAAGTCAGCAATCTTGGCTGCGAATGCCTCGCGCTCGGCTGCGTCCTTGCTGGTCTCAGCTGCGTTGAATCGCAGGTTTTCAAGAACGGCTACCCCGCCGCGATCAAGGGCCTTGACGGCACCCTGTGCATCTGCCCCGACGGTGTCTGATGCGAATGAAACTGGCTGACCTAGAAGTTCGCCAAGGCGTTCAGCTGCCGGGCGAAGTGAGTATTTAGGGTTTGGTTCGCCATCTGGGCGACCAAGGTGCGAGATCACGATGACCTTCGCACCCTGGTCAACCAAATATTTGATGGTCGGAACCGAAGCGACAATTCGACCGTCATCGGTGATTCGAGATCCATCAAGTGGAACATTCAAATCGCAGCGGATGACGACCCGCTTTCCATCTAGAGAAGGCAGGGTTGAAATTGTGCGCATTTTGGTTCTTTCGGTTTTGTTGAACTGCGGCTTATAGCTTTGAAGCTACAAGTTCAGTTAGTTCAACTAGACGGTTTGAGTAGCCCCACTCGTTGTCGTACCAAGATGAGATCTTGACGGTGCGACCGATGACCTTGATTAGGCCAGCATCAACGATTGATGAGTGTGGGTCGGTGACGATGTCGCTAGAAACGATCTCGTCTTCGGTGTACTTCAAGATGCCCTTCATTGGGCCGCTAGCTGCGGCCTCTTTGTAGGCCTGCTTGATCTCTTCTACGGTGACGTCGACCTTTGAAACCAAGGTTAGGTCGGTGATTGAGCCGGTTGGAACTGGAACGCGAAGTGCGTAGCCGTCTAGCTTGCCCTTTAGCTCAGGAAGAACCAGACCGATTGCCTTTGCAGCACCGGTTGATGAAGGAACGATGTTGATCGCTGCCGCACGAGCGCGACGTAGGTCGCCGTGTGGGCCATCCTGCAGGTTCTGGTCTGCGGTGTAAGCGTGAACGGTTGTCATTAGACCGTTCTCGATACCGAACTTGTCGTTGAACACCTTGGCAAATGGAGCCAAGCAGTTGGTGGTGCAAGATGCGTTCGAGATGATGTGGTGTGAAGCGTTGTCGTATAGGTGCTCGTTAACACCAATGACGAAAGTTGCGTCTTCGCCGGTTGCTGGAGCTGAGATCAGAACCTTCTTGGCGCCTGCCTCGATGTGTGCCTTAGCAGCGGCTGCGTCAGTGAAACGACCGGTTGACTCGATAACGATGTCAACGTTTAGCTCACCCCATGGAAGATCTGCTGGGTTGCGCTCTGCAAGAACCTTGATGACCTGGCCACCAACGATGATGTTCTGACCGTCAACTGAGACGTCCTGTGGCAAGCGACCGGTTACTGAGTCGTACTTTAGAAGGTGAGCTAGCGCCTTTGGGTCGCTTAGGTCGTTAACTGCAACGATTTCTAGTTCGGTGCCCTTTGCAAGAGCTGCACGAAGGTAGTTGCGACCGATTCGGCCGAAGCCGTTAATTCCAACACGAGTTGCCACTTAGATCTCCAAGAGGTTTGGGCGCCAAAAAAAGCGCGTGGTTTTTGATTTGATTATTTGTTGCTAGCCACGCGCCATTGGGTGGAAAATTTTTCGGTATCAGACTACCAGTTGTAAGCGCTTTTATTTCGATACTGCGGCGAATCTGGCCTGGACGTCGGCCCAGTTAATGATGTTCCAGAATGCTTTCACGTAGTCACCCTTGACGTTCTGGTAGTCAAGGTAGAAAGCGTGCTCCCACATGTCTAGCATCAGCAATGGAGTGCTGCCGGCAACCACGTTGCCCTGCTGGTCATATAGCTGTTCGATGATTAGGTTCTTGCCCACGTGATCCCAGGCAAGGAATGCCCAGCCTGAGCCCTGAATGCCCATAGCTGCAGCGTTGAAGTGTGCCTGGAAAGCCTCGAAAGATCCGAAGAATTCGTTGATTGCGGCAGCAAGCTCGCCCTCTGGGCGATCGGTGTTGGCGGCAGTTAGGTTCTGCCAGAAGATCGAGTGGTTAACGTGGCCACCAAGGTGGAACGCCAAGTCTTTTTGAAGTTTGTTGACCCAAGTGAAGTCGTTTTTAGCACGTGCTTCTTCGAGCAAATCCAAGGTCGCGTTTGCGCCGGCAACATAAGCAGCGTGGTGCTTTGAGTGGTGCAGCTCCATGATTCGAGCCGAAATGCTTGGCTCAAGCGCTGCATAGTCGTAGCCAAGCTCAGGAAGAACATACTTAGTCATTTTTTACTCCTAGATTTCGATACTCAGAATAGCTATTTTTGCGGGTCGATTATTCCGCTAGATCGTCAGAAAGATAAGCCTCGGTGGTCGGTATTCCGCGCTCTTCGGCAGTCTTGTCGGCAAGTGCAAGCAGTCGGCGAATGCGACCGGCGATGGCGTCTTTGGTCATCGGCGGGTCAGAAAGGTGACCCAGCTCGTCAAGGCTGGCCTGCTTGTGCTTTAGACGCAACTCCCCCGCATACTTCAAGTGGTCTGGGATCTCGTCGCCAAGAATCTCTAGGGCTCGTTCAACGCGGGCCCCAGCAGCCACCGCGGCCTGAGCCGAACGACGAAGGTTGGCATCGTCAAAGTTAGCCAAGCGGTTGGCAGTTGCGCGAACCTCACGACGAAGGCGCATTTCCTCCCAGCGCAGCATCAGGCTGTGGGCGCCAATGTGGGTCAACATGGCGGCAATAGCCTCACCTTCACGAATAACTACTCGGTATACGCCTCGAACCTCTCGAGCTTTGGCTGTGACACCAAGACGCCTTGCAACACCAACAAGTGCCATTGCGGCTTCGTTTCCTGGTGCCGTGATTTCAAGAGCTGCCGAGCGACCTGGGTCGGTCAGTGAACCGTGCGCCAGGCTTGCGCCGCGCCATACAGCTTGGGCTTCTGCAATCGAGCCCGAAACCAATTGAGCCGGCAAGCCGCGAACTGGTCGGCCACGTGGGTCTAATAGGCCAGTTTGACGAGCCAGGATGTCGCCCTGCTTGATCACACGAACCTGATAGCGGTTGCCTTTTCGGATGCCGCTGGAGCTGATCACAGCTAGCTCGCTGTCGATGCCGTAAAGCTCTTTGAGATCTTTGCTGACGCGTCGGGCGATGGCTGAACTGTCTAGCTCAACTTCGATCACGATCTTGCCCGAGATCATGTGCAGGCCACCGGCGAACCGCAGAATTGTTGCAAGCTCAGCCGCGCGAACCGCGCTCTTGGCGATTTCTACTCTGGCTAGCTCGTCTTTAAGGTCGGCAGTTAGCGCCATGGCTACTCTCTTCCTAGGTCGCGGTGTTTGATGTTGATTGAAATGTCTTCGTTTGCCTGAAGTTCAGCGGCGATGCGTCTAGCAATTGCAACTGAACGGTGCTTGCCTCCGGTGCATCCGATCGCGATAGTCGCATAGCGCTTGTTTTCACGCATGTATCCAGCCAGAACCGGCTTTAGAGCGGTCAGATAACCCTGAATGAACTCTTCGGCACCGTTCTGGGCCAGAACGAAGTCAGACACTTGCTGGTCTTCACCGTTGAAAGGGCGAAGCTCTTCGTTCCAGAACGGATTCGGCAGGAAGCGGGCGTCGGCAACTAAGTCGGCATCGGCAGGAATGCCGTATTTGAAGCCAAAGCTCATCACGTTGACCTGAAGCTTTCTGCTCTGCGCCAGAGAGAACGAATCTGAGATTTTGTTTGACAGCTGGTGCACATTGAGGTCACTTGTATCGATGATCACGTCGGCCGATTCGCGAAGCGAAAGCAGACGAGAGCGCTCTTCGGCGATTCCATCAAGGATTGTGCCGTTGCCCTGAAGTGGGTGCGGGCGACGAACGTTTTCAAAACGACGCACCAGCGCTGCATCGGCAGCCTCTAGAAATAGCAGCCTCAGGTTGACGTTGCGCGAACGAAGCAGGTTGAGGTTTTCGTGCAGCTCATCAAAAAATTCGCCACCTCTAACGTCAATTACTACAGCCAAGCGAGGAAGTGGATTTTTGGCGAGGGTAAAAAGGTCGGCAATCGGCCCAAGCATCTGCGGTGGCAGGTTGTCGACCACATACCAGCCGAGGTCTTCAAGGGCGTTTCCGACGGTTGAACGACCGGCACCCGACATGCCCGTAACGATAAGCAGCTCGTGTTGACGCGCTGGCTTGGAACCCTGGTTTTCTGCGCTCATCACTCCCCTTGCGACCGGTTTTATCCAGAGTCTAGTCGAGCGCGACACGCCGATGCCTAGGTTTTTGGATTTAGTTTTTCGAGAATCTGAGCGGCCAGGATATCTCCAATGCCGACCACTGAAGAAATCTCACCTTCGGTAGCCATTCGAAGTCGCTTTGCCGAGCCAAAATGTCTTAGCAGTGCAGCAACTCGCTTGGCCCCCAAGCCGTCAATTTCTCCTAGCTGACTTGCAATAGCGCTGCTGCGCTTTTGTCTCTGATAGCTAATTGCGAAGCGGTGAGCTTCGTCACGAATGCGCTGCAGCAAAAACAACTCATCGGCGGCACGCGGCAAAATAACCGGATAATCCGAGTTAGGCTGCCACACCTCTTCGAGGCGCTTGGCTAGGCCCACAACGGTTAGCCCCGACACACCCGAGTCAGCGATTGCGCGGGCCGCAGCGTTGACCTGAGGCTGACCGCCGTCGACGATTAGCAGATTCGGCCGATAGCTGAACTTGTTGGCATTGATTTCAGGATTCTCGTTATCGAGCTCGGGCTCACGAAGGTATTTAACTCGGCGACTTATCACCTGATAAATCGACTCGGTGTCATCGGTGGTGTTTTCAATCGAGAATCGTCGATACTGATCTTTTTTGGGCAGTCCGTCTTCAAATACCACCATCGATGCGACCACATTGGTGCCGCTTAAGTGTGAGACGTCAAAGCACTCGATGCGCAGAGGGGCGTCTTTCATGCCAAGGGCATTCTGAATCGCGGCTAGTGCGTCGGCGCGAGCCGTAAAGTCGCTGGTTCGTTTTAGCTTGTAGTTGGTTAGCTCGTGCTTGGCGTTTGTCGCGGCAGTGGCTGCCAATGCGGCTTTGTCTCCGCGCAGGGCAACTCGAAGTTCAACCTTGGCACCGCGAATCTCGCCTAGCCATTTGGCTAGTGCCTCGTGGTCGTCAGGTAGTGCTGGCACCAGAATCTCTTTCGGGATCGACACCGATTCGGCGGACGAGTCGGGCGAATAGGTGCTCTGCAGCACGTATTCGACAATCTCACCAAGGTCGCGCTCGAGCTCTTTGTCGAGAATGAAGTTTCGCGCGCCGCGAATTCGCCCACCGCGCACAACAAAGTGGCAAACGCCAGCAGCTAATTCATCATCGGCGATAGCGAAAAGGTCAGCATCGGTCTGGTCACTGAAAACTACTGTGCTCTTTTCAAGCACTGTCTCTAGAGCGCCAATGTTGTCGCGCAGTTTTGCTGCCAACTCATACTGCTGCGTTTCTGAAGCCTTCAGCATTCGATCTCGCAAAACCTGGATGTGCGAAGTGTCGGAACCGCCCATAAATTCGGCGAACTGGCGAGCTACTTTTTTGTGCTCGCTGGCTTCGATTCGACCAACGCAAGGCGCACTGCATTTGCCGATGTCAGCCAAGAGACAAGCACGATTAGCCTGCTTTGCTGCGTTGAAAACACCTTTTGAGCAACTACGAATCGGATAAACCTTGAGCAGTGTGTCCAGAGTCTCGCGCACCGCCCAAGCTTGGGTGTAGGGGCCAAAATATTTGACCCCTTTGAGTTCGCGATTGCGGGTTATGAAAACGCGAGGCACATCATCCGACATCGAAATAGCTAGATACGGATAGGTCTTGTCGTCGCGAAATCGAATGTTGAATGGAGGGTCGAATTCTTTGATCCAGGTGAACTCAAGTTGCAACGCCTCATACTCGGTTTTGACAATGGTCCACTGCACGTCGACCGCCGTGGTGACCATGCGTCTAGTGCGCTCCATCAGGCTGTCAAGTGGCGCGAAATAGCTCGAAAGTCGAGCCCTCAAATTCTTGGCCTTGCCCACATAGAGCACTCGCCCGTTTGCATCGAGCCACCGATAAACACCCGGATCGGTGGGAATCTCACCGGTCTTTGGGCGCCAGGCTAAGTGTTTAGCCATTTAGCAAAACTTCTTTGATGAACGAACCGGTGAATGACTTCTTGTTGTCGGCAACCTGCTCAGGCGTTCCGATGGCAACAATCTGACCGCCGCCCGCGCCACCTTCTGGGCCCATGTCGATGATCCAGTCAGCTGACTTGATGACATCAAGGTTGTGCTCGATAACGATGACTGTGTTTCCCTTGTCGACTAGGCCGTTGAGCACATGAAGGAGCTTGCGAACGTCTTCGAAGTGCAGGCCGGTGGTTGGTTCGTCAAGAACATAAATCGTTCGACCGTTAGAGCGGCGCTGCAGTTCGGTGGCAAGCTTGACTCGCTGGGCTTCGCCTCCGGAGAGAGTGGTGGCTGATTGACCTAGGCGCACATAGCCCAAACCAACCTCGACCAGTGTCTCTAGATAGCGAGCAATCGCAGAGATAGGTGCAAAGAACTCAGCCGCTTCGGCAATCGGCATCTCTAGAACCTCGGCGATGTTCTTGCCCTTATAAAGCACCTGCAGGGTCTCACGGTTATAGCGCGCCCCATGGCAGATTTCACAGGCAACATAAACATCCGGCAAGAAGTTCATCTCGATCTTTAATGTGCCGTCACCACTGCAAGACTCGCATCGGCCGCCCTTGACGTTGAATGAGAATCGACCCTGCTGATAACCGCGTGCCTTTGACTCTTGAGTCTCGGCGAACAGCTTGCGAATGTGGTCAAACACACCGGTATAGGTGGCCGGGTTCGATCGCGGTGTGCGGCCAATTGGGTTTTGATCGACGTGCACAACCTTGTCAAGTTGAGCTAGCCCCTCGACGCGAGTGTGCTTGCCGGCCACGCCCTTGGCGCCATTAAGTGCATTGGCCAGCACCTCGTAAAGCACGTCGTTGACCAGTGACGATTTGCCCGAACCACTCACGCCGGTCACGGCAGTGAGCACGCTCAATGGGAATTCCGCGTCTACATTCTTGAGGTTGTTTTCGCGGGCTCCGACAACTTTGATTTGTCGTGATTTGTCAATCGCGCGGCGCTTCTTTGGGGTGGTGATTTTTTCGCGACCGGCAACAAATGCGCCGGTGATTGACTTCTCGTTTTTGATCAGGGCATCGTATGGCCCAGAGTGCACAATCTCGCCGCCGTTAACACCGGCACCAGGGCCGACATCTACGATCCAGTCAGAGGCCTTGATGGTGTCTTCATCGTGCTCAACCACCAATAGCGTGTTGCCAAGATCGCGAAGCTTGATCAAGGTCTCAATTAGTCGGCGATTGTCGCGCTGGTGCAAGCCGATGCTTGGCTCATCAAGCACATAGAGAACGCCGGTAAGCCCTGAGCCGATTTGAGTCGCCAAGCGAATGCGCTGTGCCTCGCCACCAGAAAGCGTTGCCGCGGCCCGTTCGAGACTTAGGTAGTCAAGACCAACATCGAGCAAGAAATCTAGACGAGCTTTGATTTCGCGTAGCACCTGGGCGGCAATTTTCACATCGCGCTCATCAAGCACTAGTTTTTCAAAGAACTTTGCGCAGTCTCCGAGGCTCATCGCGGCAACCTCGGCAATCGAGGTGTCGGCAACCTTTACGGCCAGCACTTCTGGGCGCAAACGTGCGCCGTTACAACCCGGGCAGGCAACTTCGCGCAAGAAGCCCGACCACTTGGCGCGGGCATAGTCGTTCTCTGACTCAAGATATTTGCGCTCGATGTATCCGAGCACACCTTCGAAGCCAGTGGCATAGCGCAGTTCGCGACCGTAGCGGTTCTTCCATTTGACCTGCACATCAAAGTTGTTGCCATGCAGCACAGCTTCGCGCTGATCATCGGTCAGTTTGTTCCAAGGTGTGTCGAGCGAGAATTCAAGGTCGCTGGCCAAGCCCTCGAGCATGCGCGAAAAGTAGTGATAGAGACCCTTGCCCGGGGTTGACCATGGCAGAATCACGCCGCCGTTGAGGCTGGCATCCGGGTCGCCGATGACTAGATCGGCGTCGACCGCCATCTTGGTACCCAGGCCAGAACAGGCCTGGCAGGCACCGAATGGTGCGTTGAATGAGAAAGTTCGCGGTTCTATCTCGGTTAGCGAAAGCGGATGCTCGTTAGGGCACGACATCTTTTCGCTGAAAACGCGAGTTTTTGCTGGGCCTTCAGGCAGGTCGACAAAATCAATCAAAATGCGGCCACCGGCTAGCTTAAGCGCGGTTTCGACCGAGTCAACCAGGCGACCTGAAATATCAGACTTGATGACTAGGCGGTCGACCACAACCGCGATGTCGTGTTTGAAGGTCTTCTTGAGCGGCTTGGCCTCGGCTAGCTGAATGGTTTCACCGTCGACAACTGCGCGAGCAAAGCCCTGGGCATTCAGCTCGGCGAATAGGTCGACAAACTCACCCTTTTTTTGGTCTACGACCGGCGCCAAAACCTGAAACCTGGTGCCTTCGCCGAGTTCGATCAGTTGGTCAACAATTTGCTGCGGAGTCTGCTTGACGATTTTCTCGCCACAGGTGGCACAAAACGGAACACCGATACGTGCCCAGAGCAAACGCAAATAGTCGTGAATTTCGGTGATGGTGCCCACGGTTGAACGTGGGTTGCGGTTGGTTGACTTTTGATCAATTGAAACCGCCGGGCTTAGGCCCTCAATGAAATCGACATCTGGGCGATCAACCTGACCCAAGAACTGGCGAGCATAGGCTGAGAGTGATTCAACATAGCGACGCTGCCCTTCGGCAAAAATTGTGTCGAATGCCAGTGAGGATTTGCCCGAACCGCTGAGTCCGGTGAACACCACCATGGCATTGCGAGGAATCTCTAGATTCACATTCTTAAGGTTGTGAACTCGAGCGCCTTTGACGATCAGCTTGTCGTTGTGAGGAATCGATGTAATTGACACTGGGAAAGCCTAACTAGCCGTGGCGCTCGAGGTCGCGCAGGTTGCGCTTCAGTTCAGAAATTTCGTCGCGAAGGCGGGCGGCTAGTTCAAATTGGAGCTCGACCGCAGCTGCCTTCATCTGTTCATCCAACTCAATAATCACCGAAAGTATTTCTTGTTGACCTGCTTTGGCAAGGTTCACTCTTGGTCGCAGTCCTGAGTTTGCCTTAGCTGCGACGCCGCCCAAAATCTCTTGGTGACTCTTGCTCTTGTCGCGGGTTGAGCTCGATGCTGCTCCCCCGCGTTTTTTACCACGCGATGACAGCTGCTCAACCAACGCCGCGGTGTCTTCTTCTTCGCGAAGAATTTGGTCGGTGATGTCTGCAATTTTTTTGCGCAGCGGCTGTGGGTCGATCCCGTTGGCCTTGTTGTAGGCAATCTGCTTGGCACGACGGCGGTCGGTCTCTTCAATTGCGCGTTTCATCGAGTCAGTCAGGTTATCGGCATACATATGCACCGAACCATTGACGTTTCGAGCCGCACGACCGATGGTCTGAATCAGTGAAGTGGTCGAACGCAAGAAGCCCTCTTTGTCGGCGTCAAGAATTGCCACCAGAGAAACCTCAGGAAGGTCGAGGCCTTCGCGCAACAGGTTGATGCCCACCAAGACATCGAAAATGCCCTGTCGCAGCTCGCGCAGCAACTCAACGCGACGAAGGGTATCGACATCCGAGTGCAGGTAGCGCACACGCACGCCAGCTTCGGTCAAGAAATCGGTAAGTTCTTCGGCCATCTTTTTGGTCAGGGTGGTAACCAAGACTCGCTCGTCTTTGGCGGTGCGAACTTGAATTTCTTCGAGCAGGTCGTCAATCTGACCGGCACTTGGCTTGATTACGATTTCTGGGTCAACCAAGCCGGTTGGGCGAATAATCTGCTCAACCGTGCCCGAGGCTACTCCCAGTTCGTATTTGCCCGGAGTTGCCGAAAGGTAAACAGTCTGACCAACGCGCTCTTGAAACTCTTGCCACTTGAGCGGGCGGTTATCCATCGCTGATGGCAATCTGAAGCCGTGTTCTACCAGCGTGCGCTTGCGGCTAGAGTCACCCTCGAACATCGCACCAATCTGAGGAACAGTAACGTGAGACTCGTCAATCACCGTTAGAAAATCCTCTGGAAAATAGTCGAGCAAACAGCTTGGTGCCGAGCCGGCCTCGCGACCGTCGATGTGCCTTGAATAGTTTTCGATGCCTGAACAAAAACCGATTTCGCGAATCATTTCGAGGTCAAAGTTGGTGCGCATTTTGAGTCGCTGAGCTTCAAGAAGTTTGCCCTGCTGTTCAAGTTCTTTGAGGCGCCAAACAAGCTCCTCTTCGATTGCCTCAATCGCGCGACCCATTCGCTCTGGTCCGGTTGCATAGAGCGAAGCCGGAAAAATCGATACGGCGCTTTCGCTGCGGGCAATTTCGCCGGTTAGCGGGTGTAGCGAATACAGGCCTTCAATTTCGTCGCCAAAGAACTCGATACGAATCGCCATTTCTTCGTTGACTGGGATGATCTCGATGGTGTCACCCTTGACTCTGAAATTTCCACGGATGAATTCGTAGTCGTTACGGGCGTACTGCAGCTTCACAAATTCGCGAATTAGCTCGTCACGATCAATGCTTTGACCAACCTGCAGCGTGACTCGACCAGATAAGTATTCTTCGGGAGCACCCAGGCCGTAGATGCATGAAACCGTTGAGACCACAACCACATCGCGTCGGCTGAGCAGGCTTGTGGTTGCCGAATAGCGAAGGCGTTCGACTTCTTCGTTGATCGAGGAATCTTTTTCGATGAAGGTGTCAGTTTGGGCGATGTAAGCCTCGGGTTGGTAGTAGTCGTAATAGCTAACGAAGTATTCAACCGCGTTATTTGGCAGCAGTTGCTTGAACTCGGTTGCTAACTGGGCGGCCAAAGTTTTGTTGTGCGCCAGCACTAGCGTCGGGCGCTGCACGGCTTCAATTAGCCAGGCAGTAGTAGCCGACTTGCCAGTTCCGGTTGCGCCGAGCAAAACAATGTCTTTTTCGCCGTTATTAATCCGCTTGGCTAGCTCAGCAATTGCTGCTGGTTGGTCACCGGCGGGCTTATATTCGCTGACCACCTCGAATGGGGCAAACGATCTAGTTGCCTCCATGGCTACTGCTCCCCCGCGCCGGCTGCCGATTCGCTGCGTTTGGCTTCGGCTAGGGTCAAAATCTGTCGGTATGCCGCATCGACATCCTTGAGCATCAGAACCAGTGGTTGATTCGAGCTGATAATCAGGTCAGCAGCGTTAGCGCGTTCGGCTGGACTGGCTTGTGCTGCAATCACAGCTTGAGCCGCAGCCTCGGTTAGGCCGCGACTTTCAATTAGGCGTTTGACTTGCTCTTTTTGAGGTGCCTCAACAGTGATGACAAAGTCGAACGGAAGGTCAACTTTGGCCTCAACCAGCAGTGGCACGTTGTAGATAACCACTTCAAATTCGTTGTTTTGCTCAATGCGCTGAATAGACAGGGCACGGATTTCTGGATGCGTGATTGCTTCAAGCTTCAGGCGCTGTTGCGGATCCGCGAAAACGATTTCGCCAAGCGCTTTGCGATTTAGGGTGCCATCTGAGTTGATCACGCGCGAGCCGAATTCGGCTTCGATCTTGGCAAGCGCTGGCCGACCTGGTTCAACAACCTCACGGGCTAGTTTGTCGGCGTCGATTTCATAGGCGCCAAGCGACACCAGGTGGGCGGCAACCGTTGATTTGCCGGCTGCGATTCCGCCGGTTAGGCCCACTAAAAACATGAGACAAGCCTAACCGGCAAAGAAAAAGGGCCACACCGAAGTGTGGCCCTTTTTTGAACTAACTGATTACTCAGCGCTCTTTAGCTTGTCGCGAAGAGCTGCTAGAGACTCGTCGTCAGCAAGGGTGCCTGACTCGGTTGACTCTGATGAGTAGCTTGAGCTTGAAGCTGCAGGAGCCTCAGCTGGTGCTGCATCAGGAAGAGTTGCGGCAATGGCGTTAGCCTCGGCAACCTGCTTCTTGTGCTGCTCCCAACGTGCGTGAGCCTCTGCGTACTCCTTCTCCCACTTAGCGCGAGCTTCTTCGAAGCCTGGCTTCCACTCGTTGGTGGTTGCGTCGAAGCCCTCTGGGTACTTGTACTGACCGTTCTCGTCGTAGTCTGCAGCCATGCCGTATAGAGCTGGGTTGAAGTCGGTGCCCTCTGGGTCAACTTCTTCAATTGCCTGCTTTAGCGATAGCGAGATGCGGCGACGGTCTAGGTCGATGTCGATTACCTTGACGAATACATCCTGGTTGACTGAAACAACCTGCTCAGCAAGCTCAATGTGCTTCGCTGATAGCTCTGAGATGTGAACCAAGCCCTCGATGCCATCGGCAACGCGAACGAATGCGCCGAAAGGAACCAACTTGGTGACCTTTCCAGGTGCGTACTGACCAATTGCGTGAGTACGTGCGAATACCTGCCATGGGTCTTCCTGGGTTGCCTTTAGAGACAGTGAGACGCGCTCGCGGTCCTGGTCAACCTCAAGAACCTCAACGGTAACCTCTTGGCCAATCTCAACAACCTCTGACGCGTGCTCGATGTGCTTCCATGAAAGCTCTGAGACGTGAACTAGACCGTCTACGCCACCAAGGTCGATGAACGCACCGAAGTTGACGATAGATGAAACCACACCAGTGCGGATCTGGCCCTTGGCTAGGTCGGCTAGGAAAGTGCTGCGTGAAGCAGACTGTGACTCTTCTAGAAGAGCGCGACGTGAAAGCACAACGTTGTTGCGGTTCTTGTCTAGCTCAAGAATCTTGGCTTCAACCTTCTGGCCTAGGTATGGGCCTAGGTCGCGAACGCGGCGAAGCTCGATTAGAGAAGCAGGAAGGAAGCCACGAAGACCGATGTCAACGATTAGACCACCCTTAACAACCTCGATAACGGTTCCGGTAACGGTGCCGTCAGCTTCTTTAACCTTCTCAACATCGCCCCAAGCGCGCTCGTACTGTGCACGCTTCTTTGAAAGGATTAGGCGGCCTTCTTTGTCTTCTTTCTGAAGAACTAGGGCCTCAACTGCATCGCCAACGGTAACGATCTCTGATGGATCTGCGTCGTGGCGGATTGAAAGTTCACGAGAAGGGATTACACCTTCAGTCTTGTAACCGACGTCTAGAAGAACTTCGTCGCGGTCAATTTTTACAACGGTTCCAGTGATTAGGTCGCCGTCGTTGAAGAACTTCAGGGTAGCTTCTACTGCTGCTAGGAAGTCTTCGGCAGAGCCGATGTCGTTTACGGCGATCTGCTTTGGTGTCTTGGTGGTCATATGTAGTTTTACTCTTAACGGGCAATACTCAGGTCACAGCAAAGTCAAAAAATCGAATGATTTCTAGATTCTCCGCTGAGACAACGGATAAGGAATGCGTGCAAAAACACGCCCTCTAAGCCTAGTGGCTTGCTACCGCACAGACAATGCTTTTTAACTGTTCCAGCAATGTTTCTTCTTGCTCGCCAGAAACCTGAATTAGAAGGCGATCTCCCTGCTTTGCTCCGAGGGTCATAAGTGACAGAACGCTGTCCCCTCGAACCGGATCCGAACCGGATTTTGAGACCTTGACCACCGCAGCAACTCCGGTGCATGCCTTAGCAAACTCGGTGGCTGGTCGAGCGTGAAAACCCTCGACTGCGGCAACGGTGACAATCTCTTGAATCACTAGTGGCCCGCGGCATCCCAGTTGGCACCAATGCCAACGTGCACATCAAGTGGCACGCTCAGCTCAACGGCAGTATCCATTCGGTTCACAACCACCTCACGCATTGCCTCTAGCTCGCCAGGGGCGATTTCAAAAACCAATTCGTCGTGCACTTGCAGCAACATGCGGCTTTTTAGGCCGCGGTCGATAATGTCTCGATCGATGTTGATCATGGCAAGTTTGATGATGTCAGCCGCGGTTCCCTGAATTGGAGCGTTGAGTGCGGCTCGACGAGCGTTCTCGCGAATCTGGAAAATCTTGCTGTTTAGATCGTCAAATGGGCGACGGCGACCAAAAGTCGTCACCGTGAAACCCTGAGTCTTGGCCTGGTCAACCACAGAGGCAAGATAGCGGCGGACTCCCCCGAATCTCGCAAAGTAATCAGCCATCAGCTGCTTTGCCTCGCTGTTTGCGATGCGAAGTTGCTTGGCCAGGCCGTATTCACTCAAACCATAAACCAGGCCATAGCTCATTGCTTTAACTTTTTGACGCATCGGTGTGGTGACCTCTTCAGGCTTCACGCCAAAGATGCGAGCGCCAACAAAGCGGTGCAGGTCTTCGCCGGTGTTGAAAGCTTCGATTAGCCCCTCATCTTCAGAGAGGTGAGCCATGATGCGCATTTCGATCTGCGAATAGTCGGCGGTTAGCAGGGTCTCAAAACCGTCGCCGACCTCAAATGCCTCGCGAATTTCTCGACCGCGTTCGCTCTTAATCGGGATGTTCTGAAGGTTAGGTCCTTCTGAAGAAAGGCGCCCGGTGGCGGTGCCGGTCTGAACATAGTTGGTGTGAATGCGACCGTCAGCGCCAATGGCCTTGAGCATGGTTTCGACGATCTGGCGAATTTTGGTGACTTCGCGGTGCAGCAACAATTTCTCGAGGAACGGATGTTGGGTCTGCTCGAACAGTTCGTTCAGCGCGGCTGCGTTAGTCGAAAAGCCGGTTTTTAGCTGTTTGGTGCCCGTCATGCCTAGTTCGTCAAACAGAACAGTCTGCAGCTGCTTGGGCGACGAGAGGTTGATTTCACGTCCAATTAGCTCAAAGCATTCTTTTGCCACCGCTGCAACCTCGCCGGTGAGGCGTGCAAAAAGGTCTTCGAGCTTGTCGCGGTTGACCTGGATGCCGGCGTGCTCCATGCGAGCCAAGACATCATTCGAGGCCAATTCAATCTTTGAATAAACCTCGAGACTCTCGCTATCGGCCAACTTGGCGTGTAGCAACGGCGCAAGGTTGACCACTATCCAAGCATCGATACTCGAATCAGTTTTTGTTTCGGCGATTAGCTGGTTCGGGTCAGCGCGCTCGACGCTAATTCCAAGATATTCGAGCCCTAAGTCATCGACGCTGAATTCTTTGCCGATCGGGTTGAGCAGGTACGCCATCAGCAGGGTGTCATATTCAACGCCGCGCAAAACGACACCTAGGTCGAGCAACCGCTTGGTGATGTCTTTGGCACCGTGAACCACTTTGATTTCGTTGGCATCGGCCAGCCAGGTCAAAATCTCTGCTGAAAGCTGCTCGCAATAGATGCGCTGGGTCTCGGTGGCAAAACCAACTGCTGCTACTGCGCTCTCGGCAAACTCAAAGGCAACTGCCACCGCACTATTGTGCGATTTAAGCCACTGGTATGCGGCTGCAGCATCGAGATTTTGCGCCGCCGGAGTTTCTAATTCGACAAATGGTGATGAGGTTTCGGCTGGCTCGGCTTGTGCCTCGGCAGGAGCTGACCGCTGCTCTTCTGCACCCTTGGTTGCTCCGGAAACCTGCGAACCGTTGGTGCCGCGCAACTTCAATACACGTTCGGTCAGGCTGCGAAACTGCAGTTTGCTGAAGACTTCGCGAACTTTTGCCTCTGATACTGGCCCGAGTTCAAGTGCGTCAGGCTCAAGACCTAAATCGAGGTCGCGCACTAGGTGATTTAGGCGACGATTGCGAACGGCAAGTTCGCGGTGCTCACGAAGGCTCTCGCCCACTTTGCCGGTAATCTCGTCGGCGGCATCAAGCACGCCCTGAAGGCTGCCATACTGCTGCAGCCATTTAGCAGCTGTTTTTGGGCCCACGCCCGGAATACCAGGCAGATTGTCTGACGTCTCGCCAACCAGAGCGGCAAGATCCGGATACTGCTTGGCGTGAACGGCATATTTCTCATAGACCGCGGCATCATCCATGCGGGCGAGATTGAGCACACCCTTGACCGGATAGAGGATTGTGGTGTTTTCACGAATGAGCTGAAATGTGTCGCGGTCGCCAGAAACCACGTAGACCTGAAAGCCACGATCGGCGTTTTGATCAGCCAGGCTCGCCAAGATGTCGTCTGCCTCATAGTTTTCGCGAGTGAGGGTGACGATATTCATCGCAGCTAGCGCCTCTTGAAGCAGCTCGGTTTGCCCGATGAATTCTGGCGGGGTCTCGCCTCGAGTTCCTTTGTATTCGGGATACTGCTCGGTTCGGAAAGATGCGCGAGATAGATCGAAGGCCACAGCGAGGTGGGTTGGTTTCTCGGCCTGCAAGATGTTCAGCATCATCGAGATGAAACCGTGAACAGCATTGGTGTGCTGACCGTCAGAAGTTTTGAAGCTGTCGGGGCTCAGTGCATAAAAAGCTCGGAACGCCAGCGAATGCCCGTCAATTAGCAGAAGGGTAGGCTGTTGATTAGCGTTCATGAATGTAAAGCCTACTTCTGAAATCAAGCCCAAACGGAGAATCGGATGACCGAATCGAACATCAAAACCAGCCCCGCTGCCCTTGAGCTTTTGAAGCGTCGCGGACTCGGTCCGCTGGCTGACAAGATGGGCATCGAATTGCTCGAGCTGAGCGCGGAACGTGCCGTTGCAAGAATGCCGGTTTCGGGCAATCAGCAGCCTTTGGGAGTGCTTCACGGCGGTGCGCACGTGGTTTTAGGTGAAAGTTTGGGCAGCTTTGCCGCCAACGTTCACGCGTGGCCTGGTGGCTATGCGGTCGGTATCGAGGTCAATGCTTCACACTCGAGATCAGCAACCGAAGGCTATGTGATTGGCACCGCCACTGCGATTACCTTAGGTCGCACTCTGACCGTGCACGAGATTGCAATCACCGATGAGGCTGGCAAAAGACTTTCTACGGTTCGTATTACGAACCTGATTCGGCCTTCGGAGACCCCAGCTGCTCAATAACCGTTTGAGCCACTTCTTGCATGGTTAGGCGACGATCCATAGAAGCTTTTTGAATCCAGCGGAAAGCCTCAGGTTCAGATAGGTTCATCTTCTCGTTTAGCAAGCCCTTTGCGCGGTCGACAAGCTTGCGGGTTTCAAATCGCTCATTTAGGTCAGCAATCTCTGATTCAAGCGCCAGCATCTGGGTGTGGCGACTTAGCGCCAATTCAACTGCCGGAAGCAAGTCATTTGGAGTGAACGGCTTGACGATGTAGGCCATTGCTCCAGCTTCATTGGCGCGCTCTACAAGTTCTTTTTGACTGAAGGCAGTGAGCAATACGATTGCAACTTTTTCGTCTTTGAGTTTCTCGGCGGCGCCAAGACCATCAAGATTCGGCATCTTGATATCGGTGACCAAAAGATCTGGCTTGTGCTCTTTAACTAACTCGACTGCCTCAAGGCCATCTTTAGCCTCGGCAACTACATCGAAACCGGCTTCTTTCAGGGTTTCAACGATGTCCATGCGAATAAGGGCTTCGTCTTCGGCGACGACTACCCTGCGCTGATTCACTGAATTTGCCATGGGCATACTTTATTTGATTTTCTCGGCACCTCGAACCCTTTTCCTAAAGTATGATTTTCAAGTTAGTTCAAGCCGAAGTGGCGAAATGGCAGACGCGGAGCACTCAAAATGCTTTTCCGAAAGGAGTGCGGGTTCAAGTCCCGCCTTCGGCACAAAAAATAGACCTGAAAAGGTCTATTTTTTTTGGCCGTAGGCGTAGACATTAACTAAGTCAAAGCGCGACATGAGGCCTTCGGCACAAAAATTAGCGGACCCAATTTGGGTCCGTTATTTTTTTGCCTAAGAAGGCGAGACAGATAACGGTATCCGCCTTCAATAACAAAAAGACCCCCGAAACCGGGGGTCTTTTTGTTAAAGCACTATTAGCGGCGCTGGTATCCAGGAGCTGCTTCGTTGACTGCATCGCCAACGCGGTGAACGCGAAGTGAGTTAGTCGATCCCGGAATGCCAGGTGGTGTTCCAGCAACAACTACGACCTCGTCGCCAACCTTGCACTTGCCTTCAGCAAGCACGATCTCGTCGACCTGGTGCATCATTTCGTCGGTGTGGGTAACCGGTGAAACTAGGTAGGTGTGCGCTCCCCATACCAGTGAGAGACGGTTGCGAACGGTCTCTGATGGTGTGAAAGCCAGAACCGGAACCGATGAACGCAGGCGTGAAACGCGGCGCAGTGAGTCGCCTGATTCGGTGAACACGCAAACGTAGCGTGAGCCCAATAGCTCGGCGATTTCAGTAGCAGCAAGCGATACTGCACCTGAGTGGGTGTGTGGGCGGGTGCCAAGGCCTGGGATGCGGTCGAGGCCATTATCTTCGGTTGACTCGATGATTCGAGCCATAACAGAAACAGCCTCAACAGGCCATGCACCAACTGATGTCTCGCCTGAAAGCATTACTGCGTCGGCGCCATCAAGAACGGCGTTAGCAACGTCTGAAGCCTCGGCGCGAGTTGGGCGTGAGTTCTCGATCATAGTCTCAAGCATCTGAGTTGCCACGATTACAGGCTTTGCCCAGCGGCGTGAAAGCTCAACTGCTCGCTTCTGAACAATTGGAACCTGCTCAAGTGGAAGCTCAACACCAAGGTCGCCACGCGCAACCATGATCGCGTCGAAGGCGTCAATGATTTCTTCTAGGTTGTCGACGGCCTGTGGCTTCTCGATCTTTGCGATAACTGGCAAGAACTTGCCCTCTTCGCTCATGATCTCGTGCACTCGGGTGATGTCGGCTGCATCGCGAACGAACGAAAGTGCAACCATGTCGGCACCAAGCTGGATAGCCCAGCGAAGGTCGGCCTCGTCTTTTTCTGACAGTGCAGGAACATTCACTGCAACGCCAGGAAGGTTGATGCCCTTGTTGTTTGAAACTGGGCCTGGAATCTCAACCACGGTGGTGACGGTGGTGTCGGTGACTTCGGTAGCACGTAGGCCAACCTTGCCGTCATCGATTAGCAGCACATCGCCTGGCTTTACGTCGCCTGGAAGGCCCTTGTAGGTGGTGCCTGAGATGTTTACGTCGCCAAGAATCTCGTCGATGGTGATCTTGAAGGTCGCACCTTTTTCAAGCATTACTGGGCCGTCAGCAAACTTGCCCAAACGGATCTTTGGACCCTGAAGGTCAACAAAGATACCCACTGCCTTGCCGAGGTCAGCGGCTGCCTTGCGAACGGTGCGGAAGATCTCTTCGTGCACGTCGTAGCTGCCGTGGCTCAGGTTCATACGAGCGACGTCAACGCCAGCTTCGATAATGGCGCGAATGTTCTCATAGCTTGAGGTTGCCGGTCCTAGGGTGGCAACAATCTTTGCGCGTCTCATTGGTTCCTTCTCATTTTCTCCCCGACGTTCGTCGGAAGCTTCTAGCTGTAGACCGAAATTGGTCTATCGGTTGGCTTTACCGGCGAAGGCAGCTCGGTGCTACCTTCGAGGTAAGTATCAATTGCAGCCGCAGCGGCGCGACCCTCGGCAATAGCCCAAACAATCAGGCTCTGACCACGGCCGGCATCGCCAGCTACAAATACACCATCGGCGTTGGTTGACCACTTCTGGTCACGCTTCAGGTTGCCACGAGAGTCGAGTTCTACCTGTGATTGCTCTTCGATGAGATCACTTTCGACTCCGGTGAAGCCAAGTGCTAGAAGCACCAAGTCAGCAGGCAGGATTCTTTCGGTTCCTGCCTTTGGAAGACGCTTGCCATCAACAAACTCGGTTTCGGCAACCTTTACACCGGTCACCTTGCCGTTTTCGCCAACAAATTCAACGGTTGACGCCAAGTATTCACGCTCACCGAACTCTTCGTGAGCCGATGCAACCTCAAACAGGGTTGGCATGGTCGGCCAAGGCTGGTTCGCTGCACGTTCGGTCGGTGGCTGCTTGCCAATTGCCAGTGTGGTGACCGAGATTGCGCCCTGTCGAGTTGCGGTTCCGATGCAGTCGGCGCCGGTGTCGCCACCGCCAAGAACGATGACATTTAGACCCTTTGCGTTGATCTGCTCGGCAACTGACTCCCCTGCCGCAGCGCGGTTTCCTTGGGTCAGGTACTCCATTGCAAAGTGCACGCCCGAAAGCTCGCGCCCTGGCACGGTTAGATCGCGCGGAACAGTTGCTCCGGTCGCAACCAAAACAGCGTCATAACGACTGCGCAGGTCTTCCCAGGTGATGTCTACACCGATGTTTACACCGGCGCGGAATCGGGTACCTTCAGCTTGCATCTGCTCGAGACGACGATCGATGTGCTGCTTTTCCATCTTGAAATCTGGGATGCCGTAGCGAAGCAGGCCACCAATTTTGTCGTCGCGCTCATAAACGGCAACGGTGTGACCGGCGCGGGTCAGCTGCTGAGCAGCCGCAAGACCAGCTGGGCCCGAGCCAACAACAGCAACGGTCTTGCCGGTTAGACGCTCTGGCGCGTGAGATTTTACGAAGCCGGCATCAAACGCATCATCGATGATCGATACTTCGATCTCTTTGATGGTGACGGCTGGCTGGTTGATGCCAAGAACACAGGCGCTTTCACAAGGAGCTGGGCAAAGGCGACCGGTGAACTCAGGAAAGTTGTTGGTCTTGTGCAGGCGCTCAATTGCACCGTGAAGGTCTTCACGCCATGTTAGGTCGTTCCACTCGGGAATCAGGTTGCCAAGCGGGCAGCCTTGGTGGCAGAACGGAACGCCGCAGTCCATACAGCGAGAAGCCTGAGCAACCAGCTTGCCCTTGTCGCGACGCTCGTAAACCTCTTTCCAGTCGAGGATACGAACATCAACCGGACGACGCTTTGCAGTCTCGCGCTCGGTTACTTTTAGAAATCCGCGTGGATCAGCCATTGGTAACCTCCAAAATTTCTTTCCAGACAGAATCCGAGTCTGGGTCAATGCCGGCTTCGGTGGCCTTGGCGCGAATTGCCAATACGTTGGCGTAGTCACGAGGAAGCACACGAACAAAGTTCTCTAGTTCGGCATCGAAGTTTTCTAGCAAACGGCGAGCAACCGATGAATCAGTTTCGGCCAGGTGAGTCTCAAGGATTGACTTGAGTTTTTCGGCGTCAGCGCTTTCGAGTGCCGAAAGTTTTAGCTCGTTTGCAGCCAGTGCCTCGTGGTTTACGCGGTCAGCGCGAAGCTTGTAGACATAAGCCACACCGCCAGACATGCCGGCACCTAGGTTGCGGCCGGTCTTGCCAAGAATTACCGCGACACCACCGGTCATGTATTCAAGAGCGTGGTCGCCCACTCCCTCAACAACAGCGGTGATACCAGAGTTTCGAACCAAGAAGCGCTCGCCCACGATTCCGCGAAGGAAAATCGAACCGCTGGTTGCGCCATAACCGATGACGTTTCCGGCGATGATGTTGTCCTCGGCGGCAAAGCTGCTGGTGCGGTCTGGTCGAACCACAATCTCACCACCCGAAAGACCCTTGCCGACATAGTCGTTGGTGTCTCCTTCGATGGTTAGCTTGATTCCCTTTGGCACAAAAGCACCAAATGACTGACCAGCTGAGCCCTTTAGGTTGATGTTGATGGTTCCGTCTGGCAAGCCAACCGCTCCGTAGCGCTTGGTTAGCTCGTTGCCCAGCATGGTGCCAACCGCCTGATCGACGTTGGTAATAGGAAGTGAAATCTCGACTGGCTGAGCGTCTTCAAGTGCAGAGTTTGCCTTAGCGATCAACTGGTGGTCGAAGTGCTTCTCAAGCTCGTGATCCTGAACGGTGATGCGTCGAGCTGAAGCTGACTGGCTAACCTTTGGTGCCGCAAGAATCGGGGTTAGGTCTAGGCCGTCGGCCTTCCAGTGTTCGATTGCGCGGTTCATGTCGAGCAGGTCTACACGGCCTATTGCTTCGTCAAGCGTGCGAAGACCAAGTGCAGCAAGGTATTCGCGAACCTCTTGAGCCAAGAACTCAAAGAAGTTGACCACGAACTCTGGCTTGCCATTGAAGCGCTCGCGTAGTACTGGGTTCTGAGTAGCAACACCAACCGGGCAGGTGTCTAGGTGGCAAACTCGCATCAAGATGCAGCCTTCGACCACTAGCGGTGCAGTTGCAAAACCGTATTCTTCGGCACCTAGCAGTGCAGCAATGATTACGTCGCGGCCGGTCTTCATTTGGCCGTCAACCTGAACCGAAACGCGGTCGCGTAGGTTGTTTAGCATGAGGGTTTGTTGTGCCTCGGCAAGGCCAAGTTCCCAAGGGGTTCCGGCGTGCTTCAGCGAGTTCAGTGGGCTTGCACCGGTTCCGCCGTCGTGGCCAGAAACCAAAATTACGTCAGCCTTTGCTTTAGCAACACCAGCCGCAACGGTTCCGATGCCAACCTGGGATACCAGCTTGACGTGAACGCGTGCCTCGCGGTTTGCGCGCTTGACGTCGAAAATCAACTGCTTCAAGTCTTCAATCGAATAGATGTCGTGGTGCGGTGGTGGCGAGATTAGGCCAACACCGGCAGTTGCGTGACGAGTGCGAGCGATCCATGGATAAACCTTGGCGCCTGGCAGCTGACCGCCTTCGCCGGGTTTTGCACCCTGGGCCATCTTGATCTGAATGTCGTCTGCGTGAGTCAGATACATCGAGGTGACACCAAATCGACCAGAAGCAACCTGCTTGATTGCACTGCGGCGCTTAGGGTCTAGCAAACGCTCTACGTCTTCGCCACCCTCACCGGTGTTTGACTTTGCACCGATGCTGTTCATGGCGATGGCTAAAGTTTCGTGAGCCTCAGGAGAAATCGAGCCATAGCTCATTGCACCGGTTGAGAAGCGCTTCATGATTGATTCGATTGGCTCAACTTCGCTGATGTCGATGGCTGGGCGAACGCCTTCGCGAAGCATAAACAAACCACGAAGCGTCATTAGGCGCTCTGACTGGTCGTCAACTAGCTCGGTGTACTCGCGGAACAGGTCATACTGCTTGGTGCGAGTTGAGTGCTGAAGCTTGAATACGGTTTCAGGGTTGAAAAGGTGCGGTGGGCCTTCGCGACGCCACTGATATTCGCCACCGGTTTCTAGGCTCTCGTGAACGTTGATTGCCTGCTCAACCGGATAAGCACTGGCGTGACGAGCTGCGATTTCAAGGTGAATAACCTCGATGCCGATGCCGCCAAGCTGGCTAGTGGTGCCGGTGAAATAAGTGTCAACGAACTCTTGGCTCAGGCCAATAGCTTCGAAACACTGCGCGCCTGAATAAGAAGAAACAGTCGAGATTCCCATCTTCGACATAATCTTGAGCACACCCTTGCCAAGACCCTTGATTAGGTTCTTTTGAGCCTGCTCAATGGTTAGTCCGGCAATCTGACCGGTCTTCACCATTTGCTCGCACGATTCCATGGCTAGATATGGGTTGATAGCTGCCGCACCGTAGCCAATTAGGGCAGCCACATGGTGTACTTCGCGAACGTCGCCAGCCTCAACAACCAGACCGACCTTGGTTCGGTTGCCCTTGCGAATCAGGTGGTGGTGAACTGCCGAAGTGGTTAGTAGCGACGGAATCGGTGCTAGATCGCGGTTGCTGTCTCGGTCAGAAATGATCAGATAGCTTGCGCCAGCGGCGATTGCTTCGTCTACTTCGGTGAAAATTTCACGGATGCGCGCGGCTAGAGCTTCAGGACCGCCATCGACGCGGTAAAGGCCGCGAACGGTGAATGGGTGACCCGCGCCAGGCATCTCGTCGATGTGTTGAATCTTGGCAAGTTCGTCGTTGTTGATCACCGGGAAGTCAACGATTACCTGCTGCGCGTGCTCTGGGCTCGCTGACAGCAAGTTGCGCTCTGGGCCAATGCCGGTGCTGAGCGAGGTGACAACCTCTTCGCGGATTGAGTCAAGCGGCGGGTTTGTGACCTGGGCAAACTGCTGAACGAAGTAGTCGAACAGCAGGCGCGGGCGGTCTGAAATCGCTGCGATTGGAGTGTCTGAACCCATTGCACCCAGCGGCTCTGCGCCTGCGCGCGACATCGGTGCGATCAAAATGCGTAGCTCTTCTTCGGTGTATCCGAAAGTGCGCTGACGACGGTTCACTGAAGAAGCGGTGTGGGCGATGTGCTCGCGCTCTGGAAGCTCTTTAAGGGTGATGCGGTTGTCTTCAAGCCACTGACCCCAAGGCTCAAGCGATGCAATTTCGGCCTTGATTTCGTCGTCTTCGATTAGGCGACCGTTTGCGGTGTCAACCAAGAACATGCGACCAGGCTGCAGGCGGCCCTTGCGAACCACCTTGGCTGGGTCGATGTTGGCTACGCCGATTTCAGAAGCCAAAACGACTAGACCGTCATCGGTGATTAGGTAGCGACCAGGGCGCAGACCGTTTCGGTCTAGAGTTGCGCCAACAAGGTTTCCGTCGGTGAAAATCACCGCGGCAGGGCCATCCCATGGCTCCATAAGCATCGAGTGATACTCATAGAAATTCTTGCGGTTCGGGTCGATGTCCGACTGCTTCTCCCAGGCTTCGGGAATCATCATCATCATCGCGTGCGGCAGGCTGCGACCTGACATGTATAGCAACTCGACAACCTCATCGAATGAAGCCGAGTCAGATGCGCCCGGAGTGATGATCGGCAACAACTGCTTGATGTCGCCAATTAGCTCAGAGTCAAGCTGAGCTTCGCGTGCGCGCATCCAGTTTGAATTGCCCTTGACGGTGTTGATCTCGCCGTTGTGAGCAATCATGCGGAACGGGTGAGCCAATGGCCATGAAGGGAAAGTGTTGGTTGAAAAGCGTGAGTGAACCAGAGCGAGGGTGGTTTCAAACAGTTCGTTGCTTAGATCTGGATAGAACGGCTCGAGCTGCAGGGTGGTGACCATGCCCTTGTAGACGATGGTCTCTGATGAGAGTGATGGGTGGTAAGCGCCGAGGGTGCGCTCTGAGCGCTTGCGCAAACGGAACAAACGACGCTCAAGTTCAATGCCGGTGGCGTTGTCTGGAGACGATACGAAAACCTGGCGAATAACTGGCATTGCCTCGCGGGCCAAGTCGCCAAGCTCTTCTGGGCGAACAGGAACGTCGCGCCACCCTAGAACCTGAAGGTTCTCTTCAGTAGCTAGGGTTGCAAACTTTGCCTCAATTGCTAGACGCTCGGCGTCATCGAGTGGCAAGAAAACCAAACCGGCAGCATATTTGCCCTTTGCCGGAAGTTCGGTTGGCGAAACTGAGCGAAGAAATTTGTCTGGAAGCTGAGTCAGGATTCCGGCGCCGTCGCCGGTGCCGGCGTCAGAGCCAACCGCACCGCGGTGTTCAAGGTTGCGAAGTGCGTTTAGAGCGGTGTCAACAATGTCGTGACCTGGAGTGCCGCGAAGGGTGGCAACCATAGCCAAACCACAAGCATCTTTTTCGAACTCTGGGCGATACAGGCCAGTAGCAGATGGACCGGTGCCGAAGCGTTCAAACGGTGACATGCCAGACATGCTTCACTCCAATCATTAAGGTCAGAGGGACAACATTGGCCCAGATAAAAAGCGCACAGCGCGGAACAAGTATTTTGCTTGCGCTTTTGGCGAAGACTAAGCGGGAAAACCCAGTGAGGCTAGTCGTTTTTGGCCGACGAACCTTCTTCAGATTCTAGACCATAGACAATCTCATCGGCCGGCTTAGTTGAATCTTTTTCTAAAGCTGCTGACAGCTCAAGACCGGTGTGTCGCTGGCGTTGAATGTAGAAAACCGCAAGACCAACTGCGATTCCAGCAAGTGCCGACCAAACGTTAATTCGCAGGCCAAGAATTACTTCGCTCGGATCGATTCGAATTGATTCAATCCAGATGCGACCGACTGAGTACCAAACCAGGTAAAGCCCGAAAAGCTTGCCCCAGCGAAGCTCGAATTTGCGGTCAAGGTAAAGCAGAATGAAGGCACCAACGAGGCTCCAGATCATTTCGTAGGCAAAGGTTGGGTGGAAAATCTGCCCCATTGGCAAGCCCTTTGGATAAGCCGCGTTAGAGAAATCGATTTCTAGGCCCCATGGGAGATCGGTTGGAAGTCCGAAAAGCTCTTGGTTGAAATAGTTTCCTAGTCGACCGATTGCCTGTGCGATTAGTACTCCCGGTGCGACAGCATCGGCAAATGACCAGAACTTTACGCCGGCCTGCTTGGCGCCAATCCAGGCACCAACTGAACCAAGGATTAGGCCACCGAAAATAGCAAGGCCACCCTCCCAGATTCTGAATACGGCCAGCAGGTCTGCGCCGTCATAGAAGTAGTCGTTTGGGTGAGTAAGCACGTGGAAAATTCGGCCACCGATGATGCCGAACGGCACCGCCCAAAGTGCGATGTCAACGGCTGCACCGCTAGTGGCACCGCGCTTGGTTAGACGGTGGTTGGCGATCCAAACCGCAACGGCAATGCCGATCAAGATAAACAGCGCATAAAAGTGAACGCGCACCGGCCCGAGGTCGATGTAGCTAATCGACGGGCTAGGAATGCTGGCGAAAAGAGTGTTCATGATTTTCCTATTACTGCTATCGGTTTAGTTCACTGGTTAGTTCAATTACTTTTGCGGTCAGGGCGTCTACCCCGCCGCTTTGATAAGCCTTCACGAACGCTGAGCCAACAATAGCTCCGTCTGCATACTCATTAACTTCAGCCACCTGCTTGGCAGTCGAAATTCCAATGCCAACCGCAGTGGTCTGCTCGCTATCGGCAGCTCTAACACCGGCGACAACTTTTCGAGCGAGTTGGTCAACCTCATCACGAGCGCCGGTAATGCCCATAGTTGACACCGCATAGACAAACCCCTGGCTGTTGGCACATGCACTTTCCAGTCGCTTAGGGCTTGAAGTTGGTGCGGCAAGAAACACGCGATCTAGGCGCTTGTCGATTGCGGTTTGAATCCAGTCGGCACCCTCATCAGGAATCAAGTCAGGTGTGATTAGGCCTGCTCCCCCGGCATTCTGCAAATCATCAGCGAATTTTTCGACACCGTACTGAACGACCGGGTTCCAGTAGGTCATCACTAAAACAGGGGTGTCTACCTGCTCTTTGATTGCGCGAACCACATCGAAAACGTTCTTTAGTTTGAAACCATTTGCCAGGGCAACCTCGGTTGCCTCCTGAATAACTGGGCCGTCCATCACTGGATCGCTGTAAGGAACGCCAAGTTCGAGTACGTCGACTCCGTTTTTGCACATCGCAATGGCAGCCTCAACCGACTGCTCGATGCTTGGGTATCCAGCCGGAAAGTAGCCAATTAGTGAACCGCGACCGTTTGCGCGGTTATCTTTCAAAACCTCGTGGGTTGTCTTGGTCAAACTAGTTGTCCTTTGCGTCTAGAAGCCCGAAGTATTTGCCGGCGGTCTCCATGTCTTTGTCGCCGCGACCGCTGAGGTTGACCAGAATTGACGAACCGGCTGGCAAGTGTGCACCTAGTTTGATTGCTCCGGCAAGCGCATGCGAGGTTTCGATAGCTGGGATGATTCCTTCGGTTCTGCTCAAGAGACGCAGTGCGTCCATGGCCTCGGCATCGCTTATGCCCCAATACTGAGCACGACCTAGGTCTTTCAACCAGGCGTGTTCTGGGCCAACGCCCGGGTAGTCAAGACCGGCTGAAATCGAGTGCGATTCCATGGTCTGGCCATCTTCGTCTTGAAGCATGTAGCTGCGAGCACCGTGCAAGACACCTGGGCGGCCATAGTTCAGGGTTGCTGCGTGTCGCGGGGTGTCCATGCCTTCGCCGGCAGCCTCAAAGCCATAAATCTGAACGGCTGGGTCATCAAGGAAAGCGTGGAAAAGACCGATGGCGTTAGAACCGCCACCTACACAAGCCGCCAAAGCTGTTGGCAAGAAGCCGTATTGATCGAGCATTTGCGCACGCGCCTCATTGCCGATAACCGAGTGAAAATCGCGGACCATGGTCGGGAAAGGGTGCGGTCCGGCAACAGTGCCGAGCAGGTAGTGAGTGTTGTCAACGTTGGCAACCCAGTCGCGTAGGGCCTCGTTGATCGCGTCTTTCAGCGTGCGGCTGCCGGTCTTAACCGGCACAACAGTTGCACCCAGCAGCTGCATGCGGGCAACATTTAGAGCCTGTCGTTCGGTGTCAACCTCACCCATGTAGACCACGCACTCGAGGCCAAAAAGCGCGGCTGCGGTAGCACTCGCTACGCCATGCTGACCAGCGCCAGTCTCGGCGATGATTCGGGTTTTGCCCATGCGCTTAGTTAGTAGTGCCTGACCCAAAACGTTGTTAATTTTGTGTGAGCCGGTGTGGTTTAGGTCTTCGCGCTTCAAAAAGACCCGAACATCGCCACAGTGCTCAGCAAAGCGCTTGGCTTCGGTGATGATCGATGGCCTGCCCGTATAGGTTCGGTGCAGTTCAGCTAGTTCGGCCTGAAAGCTAGGGTCAATTTTGGCCGCGTTGTAAGTGGCCTCTAGTTCATCGAGCGCTGCGATTAGTGATTCAGGAACGAATCGCCCACCGAACTCACCAAAATAAGGGCCTACGTGATCACGTAGTTGCTGATTCGACATGCTCATAATCCTAAATTGATTGATTGTGCGAAGAAAACGACGGTTAGCCCACGCTCAGAAAACTCTTGAGCATATGTGCAGGGTCATTGGTGACCAAAGCCTCGCCAACCAATGCAACATCGGCACCGGCGCGACGATAGTGAGCAACGTCCTCGGCAGTGCGAACGGCAGACTCAGCGACTTTGATTGAGTCGGCCGGAAACAAATCGATTAGTTTGGCGAACAAATCGCGATCGGTCTCAAAAGTTGAAAGATCGCGAGCGTTGACACCGATCATCTTGCCACCAACGTCGGCGGCCAACTTAAGTTCGTCAGCTGAGTGGGTCTCAATGAAGGCTGTCATGCCAAGCTCTTCGGTGAAAGTCTTTAAGCGAACAATTTCAGCCTCTGGCAAGCCGGCAACAATCAACAGGATGATGTCAGCGCCAGCTGCTCGGCCCTCAAGAATTTGATACTCGCTAGCAATAAAGTCTTTGCGAAGAAGTGGAACCTGGACTTTCGCACGCACTGCACGAAGGTCGTTTAGAGAGCCTTTGAAGCGACGCTCTTCTGTTAGAACTGAAATTGCCGAGGCGCCGTTATCGGCATAAATTTCAGCCAACAAAGCCGGATCTGGAATCTCAGCCATTTGGCCTTTTGATGGACTGGCGCGTTTGACCTCGGCCAAAATTTTGATTTGTGCTGCCGGAGCAAGAAACTCAAGCGCGTTTAGTGCTGGCGCGGCTGAAAGAGCCAGTTGCTCAACTTGAGTAAGTGAAACCGTTTCACGCCGGGTTTCGGCGTCGGCAATCGAACCCGCGTAGAGTTCAGCGAGCACTAGTGCTTGCTCTTGCTGTTCTTGCCGCCTACGCCGTATCCTGCGCGCTTTAGAACCAAACCGGCAACTAGACCAAGAACGGCAAGGCCAGCAGATGCATAAACCAGAGCAGGCTGGTCAAGCCAGAAGAACAGGGTTCCGGCAGCCGATGCAGCCATGATTACGATTACGGCGGTCCAAGATGCGATTGAGTCGCCGTGGCCGGTGTCGTTTAGGTTCTCTGACATTGATTTGCCTTTCATAAAAACTTTTAAAATTCTATCAATTACACGCTGTGCATACTCGCATCAGCGGCAAATGACTATTGGCGTTGTTGGTCCCATAGATCAAAACTCGAGGCCTCGGTTTTCTTGCTGACTTCAGATGAATTCCCAGAAATCGAAGCGTTGCGTTCTGCTTTTGAATTTCGCTTGGTCTGCTTCCAATTCCAAGCTGCGACCGAAGCGGCAAGCGAACTAAGTCCGTTTGCAAACAACAGGATTATTGCCGAAAGATAAGTGGGACTAACGGCAAGGTTTCTAAGCAGTGGCGTGATCTCATCAACGGTGCCGGTTTGCCCGATAGCTTTTTCGAGTTCACCGCTGTCGATAATCGTTTGAATTGGTGAGTCAAAGTTTTGAATGAGAGCGAACGCGCTGAAAAAAAGCAACAGGCCGACTGCAGCAAGCAAGACAGCTGTGACCTGGCCTTTGAAATAGAAGCCGACCATAAAAGTTAGCAGTGCAAAAATCAGAAGCGGGCTAAGCAGGGTTGATACTTCGGTGCCCAACAATTCAATAACTGCCGCACCTTCTGTGGTTTCTGCAGTGATCCAATTTTGATTGGCCAGCACTAATCCAACCAGCGCCATCAAGGCCAGCAGGATTAGGGTTCGAGATTTTTTCAATTTGATTTTCTGGCTAGCGTTGACGCCAAGGCGACAGCCCTTAGTGGCGCACCTGCTTTGGCAATGGTCTCGCGGTATTCAGCTTCAGGATCTGAATCTAGAACTATGCCCGCGCCAGCCTGCACGTGCGCCATCCCATCTCGAATCACTGCGGTTCTAATCGCGATTGCTAAATCGGCGCTGCCGGCAAAATCAAAGTAGCCAACTACCCCACCGAAGATTCCACGGTTTGCCGGCTCAAGTTCTTCGATGATTTCGAGGGCTCTTGGTTTTGGTGCGCCAGAAAGTGTGCCAGCCGGGAACGTCGCTTTGAATATGTCGATTGGCGAAACCTCGGCAAGTGCTTCACCTTCGACGGTTGAAACCAAGTGCATGATGTGGCTAAAGCGGTGAATCTGCATGAATTCGGTGACAGTTACAGTGTTTGGCACGCAAACCTTGAGTAGGTCGTTTCGAGCCAGGTCAACCAGCATTAGGTGCTCAGCGGTCTCTTTTTGATCCCCTAGCAATTCGTTCTCGAGCGCTAGATCAGCATCGATGCTCGATCCGCGTGGGCGTGAACCAGCAATCGGATGCGTGATTACGTGGCCGCCTTGAACTTTGAACAATGCCTCTGGAGATGACCCCACGATGGCAAATTGACCATGACTGTCTTCAAAATTGAAGAGATACATGTATGGGCTTGGATTCAGAGCTCGCAGAACCCGATAAACATCTAGTGCCGAAGCATCTGTTTCGTGGTCGAAACGCTGAGACAAGACCACCTGAAACACGTCACCGGCGCGCACATATTCTTTTGCGCGCTCGACTGAAGACTTAAAGACCGAACTTTCAATTCGGTGCTCGGGCTTAGCAACGGCATCGTTATCGACGTCGGCCAAAAAGACCGCTGAAGGCTTTAGCAGGTCTTGGCGCATCTTGGTGATGCGCTCGAGAGCCTCAGAGTAGGCAAGGTCAATATTGGTTTCGGCATGGTTGAAAATGTTGGCAACCAGCAAAACAGTGCTCTTTAGGTGGTCGACAACCACCAAATCAGAAAACAGCGACATCGCGATTGTCGGGCTGTTGAAATCCTTTGGTTTCGCCGGCGCAAGGCGCTCAATCTCGCGAATCGCATCCCAACCAATGGCGCCGACCAGGCCTGATACCAAGGGTGGTGCATCGGTAATCGGCTCTGAACTCCAGGCTTTCTGAATCGCACTAACTGCGTCGAGACCCGAGATTCCTTCGGGCAGGTCGCCCGTTGGCAGTGGTGCTGATCCTTGGCTAGAAAGCCATTGAACCACGCCATCTTCTTCTTGAAGAAGGGTGCCGCGATTGTTTACGCCGATAAAGCTGAAACGTGACCAGACACCCTGCTCGGCAGACTCAAGCAGAAAGCTGCCTGGCTTTTCGCCGGCTAGTTTTTCAAAAATCGAAAGCGGAGTTTCAGTGCCTGAAAACAGCTCCTCGATTACAGGGATAACCGCGTGCTTTTGCGCCAGGGCTTGGACATCGGTCAGGCTGGTGATTGCCATTAGTTGCCCTCACTCACTGAATTCTTGAAAGCGAAATTGCCGGTGTCGAAACAAGACTCAGTGCCGTTGTGGCAGGCTGGCCCGGCTTCAGTGACCTGGATCAAAAGCGTGTCGGCATCGCAGTCATACTCGAGCGAATCAATCTTCTGGGTGTTTCCCGAAGTTGCGCCTTTGTGCCAAAGCTCCTGGCGGCTGCGCGACCAAAATACTGTCTCGCCAAGTTCAAGAGACTGAGCCACACTCTCGGCGTTCATCCAGGCCATCATTAAAACTCGTTTACTGCTTGATGACTGAATGATTGCAGGGATCAAACCTTGAGCGTCGAACTTTAGTTGACCAATTTCAAGCGTCATTAGCGAACCTCGAATCCTGCAGTTTTTAGAGCATCTTTGGCGTCGGCAATCGATACCGATCCCTCGTGAAAAATCGAAGCGGCCAAGATCGCGTCGGCTCCGGCGGCAGCGGCGTCTGCAAAGTCTGCGGCTTTACCGGCTCCACCTGATGCAATTACCGGAACCGAGCTAATCGCGCGAATCTCGTGAAGCATCTCTACGTCGAATCCTGAGCGGGTGCCATCGGCGTCGATACTGTTGACCAGCAATTCTCCTGCACCAAGTTCGATAGTGCGCTTTACCCAGTCCAGGGCGTCTAGATCGGTTTCGTTTCGGCCGCCGTGGGTGGTCACAACATATCCAGATGGTGTTTTTGTTGAGCGCTTGAGATCAAGCGAGATAACCAAAACTTGATTGCCAAATCGATCGGCAATTTTGGAGAGCAACTCTGGATTTGCGATGCCCGCTGAACCAACCGAAATCTTGTCGGCACCAGCGGCAAGCAGTCGAGCAACGTCATCAACCTCGCGGATTCCACCACCCACGGTCAACGGGATGAATACCTGCTCGGCACATGCTGAAACAAGGTCATACATGGTTGAGCGATTATCGACTGTTGCGTGAACGTCTAGAAACGTCAGTTCGTCAGCGCCGTCTTCGTAGTAGCGCTTTGCCAACTCAATCGGGTCACCGGCGTCACGCAGGTTTAGAAAGTTGACACCCTTAACGACTCGACCGTCTGCAACATCCAGACACGGAATAACTCGAATCGAAAGTGACATCTTGTCTCGCAGCCCTTTTAGATTCTTGCTGCGTGAATTGCGCTGACCAGAATCGCTCTTGCGCCAAGCGCATACAGCTCATCCATCTTTGAGTTGATTTCGTTTGCCTTGACCAACGAACGAACTGCAACCCAGTCGGTGTCGCGAAGTGGAGAAATAGTCGGAGACTCGATGCCAGGGGTGATTGCCGAAGCCGCCTCGATCAAAGCGCTTGGGCAGTCGTAGTCAAAAATCACGTATTCGCGAGCGACCAGAACACCCTGCATGCGACGAAGAAGTTGCTCGTGGTCGGTCTTTTTGCCCGGGGCAACGATTAGGTGTGCTGAGCTCTGCAGAATCACCGGTCCAAAAATCTCTAGACCAGCCTGACGAAGGGTGTTGCCGGTTGAGACAACATCGGCAACTGCGTCGGCAACGCCCAGACGAACCGCAACCTCGACTGCGCCGTCAAGTTGAACTAACTCAACCTGAACGCCTTCACGCTTTAGAAAGTCTTCGACTAGGTTCGGGTAGGCAGTCGCAACGCGCAAACCAGCTAGGTCTTGAAGGCTCTTGAACTTGCCAACTGGACCAGCAAACCTAAAAGTTGACTCTCCAAAGCTAAGGTCAGCCAAGCTCACCGCTTTTGAACGGCTGTCTAGCAGCAGATCCAGGCCGGTGAAACCGACATCTAGAGAGCCTGAACCAACATAGGTTGCGATGTCGCGTGGGCGAAGATAGAAAAATTCAATGTCGTGCTGTTGGTCGACAACGTGCAAATCTTTAGGGTCACGACGGGTGGCATAGCCAGCCTCTTTGAGCATGGCAATGGCCGATTCTGACAGGATGCCTTTGTTTGGCACTGCTACTTTGAGCATTTTTCTCTCTTACTAAAAGTTTTTTTCTAAATCTTCAATGGTGATGCCCTTTGCGGCCATCATTACCTGCAGGTGATAAATCAGCTGAGAAATTTCTTCAGCTGTGCGCTCGTTGCCTTCGTATTCGGCAGCCATCCATACTTCTGCAGCCTCTTCGACAATCTTTTTGCCGATGGTATGCACGCCAGCCTCCAGCCACTTTGTGGTCTCTGACCCGGCCGGACGACTGGCTGCCTTTTCGGAAATTTCAGCAAAAAGCTGCTCGAAGGTTTTCATCCCTCTAGGTTACCGCTAGCCAGAAGGACTTCGGCGACGTTTGTGATTGAGGCTAGTGACCGAAATGTCCGTGTTGAACAGCATGCTGATGGCCAGCTTCAGCAAGCTCACGCAATTCATCAATCTGTGCAGCACGATCCGGTGCCTTGAAAACGGCGCTTCCAGCAACAAAAGTGTCGGCTCCAAGCTCGGCAATTCGAGCAATGTTTGACTCCGTGACTCCCCCGTCGACCTGCAACCAAACATCCAGTTTTTCAGCGTCTATGCGGCGTCGAGCCTTGGTGACCTTTGCTAGGCAGTCTTCGATTAGTGACTGTCCGCCAAAGCCAGGTTCAACGGTCATGACCAAAACCTGATCAAATTCGCGCAGGTCATCCAAAATTGATTCGACGTCAGTGCCCGGTTTGACCGCAACGCCGGCTCGAGCTCCGGCAGCACGAAGTGTTCTAGCGACAGCAACCGGATTCTCGGTTGCCTCAGCGTGAAAAGTCACAGAATAGGCCCCAGCCTCGGCATAACCAACTGCCCATTTGTCGACATCAGAAATCATCAGGTGAACATCAAGCGGCTTTGGGGTGATTTGTTGCATGCGCGCCACCATTGGCAAACCGAAAGTGAGGTTTGGCACGAAGTGGTTGTCCATGACGTCAACATGGATCAAATCGCAATTGGCGATGCTTTTGAAATCGCGTTCAAAATTCACAAAATCAGCAGACAGAATGCTCGGGTTGATTCGCATGCCCATAGCTACTTCTTCTTTCTCTTGGTGATAAGTGCAATGTACATCGCATCAGTGCCGTTGGCGTGTGGCCATAGCTGTACGGTTTTGCGATCGGTGTTGATTTGAAGTTGCGGACTGATGGCTTTAACCACAGATGTAGCATCAATCAATTCAAAATCAGCGCCGAGTCTTTTTTGTGCCCAGTCGACAATTGCATTGGTCTCAGCTTGGTGCGGGGAACAGGTGACATAGGCCAGAACTCCACCCGGTTTTAGGGCTCTAAAAGCTGCAGAAAGGAGCTGTTCCTGAAGTTTCGAAAGGTCGGCCACGTCGTTCGAGGTTTTGCGCCAGCGGGCTTCAGGCCTGCGACGCAGGGCACCTAGACCCGTGCACGGTGCATCAAGCATGATGCGATCAAAGGCTTCGGGCTTCGAGGTGCAGAAATCTACACCGTCGCCAACGTGAACTTTGATTTGGGGTGCAACGGTTCGCAGTGCTGATTCGACCAACTTTGCACGGTGAGGCTGAAGTTCGTTAGCCACTAGAGTGGCGTGGCCCATGCTTGCCTCGGCCGCCAACAAGGCTGCCTTGCCGCCCGGCCCGGCACAAACATCAAGCCAGGTTTCACCCTCTGAAATCGGCTTTGCACGCGACAGTGCCAACGCTGCTAGCTGAGACCCTTGATCTTGAACTCTTAGGCCGCCGTTTTGGACTCCGCGCAAAAGCTGCGGATCTCCGGAATCAAGCTCGAATCCGATTGGGCTAGCCTTTCCGGCGATTAGCCCGACGGTGTCATCAGATTTAGCCAGACCTGGCAGGGCAACTAGGTTTACCAGCGGCGGGGTGTTGTCAGCTGCAAGCAACTGCTCGATTTCGGCCTCTCGACCATCCAGTTTCAGCGAGTGCTCAAGCGCGCGAACAACCCAAATCGGGTGTGAAAATTCAACGGCTAGTCGTTCGGTTTTGCTTTCGCAGCGCGCTAGAACAATTTGGCGCCACTGGTCAATCGACTTCTCTGACACTCGACGCAAAACTCCATTAACGAAGCCAACGCCGCCGCGTGAAAGATAGTGCTTGGCTAGCTCGACTGTTTCGCTCAGTGCTGCGTGTGCAGGCACTCGCATGTTGAGGATCTGGTGTGCGCCAAATCGCAGAACGATTAGCGCATCGAGCTCGATCTCATCGGTATATCGCTTGGCGCACTCCTCAACAATGCGGTCATAGAACAAAGCCCAGCGCAGCGTGCCGAAGCTCAGTTCTTGGGCAAAGGCAGCTTCGCGCGAATCGAGTTTTGCAGCAGTGATTAGCTTCGGCAGAAGCAGGTTGGCATAGGCGTCATTTGCCTCGACCTGCATGAGCAGGTCAAGTGCAACAGTTCTTCCGTTGTGTCGCATTAGTTGAGCACCGGTGCAATCTTTAGTCCGCGAGCCCAATCTTGAGCTGCCATTGGATTCTTGCCGGCTGGCTGAACCTGCTTGAGTTCGAGGGCCGTTTCGTCAGCGCACAACACATATACTCGGCCATTCTCAATTAGCACCTGGCCGTTCGCGGCACCAGCGGCGAACGATAGTTTGTTGGCTACCGAGCCTAACGCTGATGCTTCAAGGATTCGAACCGGAGAGTCATCGTGCTGCGCCCAGGCCATCGGCTCAGGGTTAAATGCGCGAACCTTCAACTCGATCACGCGCGCCTTTTCTTGCCAATCTATGCGAGCATCGGCACGGTTTATTTTGTTTGCGGCACTGACTTCGGCAGTTGTCTGTTCTGTTGACTTAGCGACGCCCGATTCAATTGACGGCAAAATCTCGAGAAGACCCGAGATGCCGAGGTGAGTGAGTCTGCCAAGCAACTCACCAGAATTCTCACCCGGCTCAATAAGCGTTTTTACCTGCGACAGAATCGGGCCGGTATCCATGCCCTCATCAAGGGCAAAGATTGTGACACCGGTTTCTGGATTGCCACTCAAGATTGAGTGCTGAACTGGTGCTGCGCCTCGCCAAGCTGGCAACAGGCTGTAGTGCAGGTTGATCCAGCCAGAGCTTGGCACCTGAAGAGTATCGCTTTTGAAGATAACACCGTATGCAACCGCGATGCCCAGCTCGGGTTGATATTCAGCAATCCGCTGGTTCACCTCAGGCGTGATTTTGTTCGCCTTGATTAGTGGAATGCTCGCCGACTCGGCAATCAGTGCTACTGGTGAAGGCGTAAGAACGCGCTTGCGGCCAACCGGAGCGTCTTCGCGGGTCAGCACAGCAACCACATTTTGGCCAGACTTCAGCAGGGCCTCGAGTGTGGTTGCGGCATTCAATGGCGTGCCCGCAAAAATAATTCTCAAATCAAACCGTTCGTTAGAAACCTAGATTACTTCGGGGTCGTCAATCTTGATTCTCAGCGCGCGTTGCGCTCGCCCAGATTTTTGATTCAGTATGGATCCGCCAGCGGTTTGAGAAAGAGCTAATACCCTAAGTTTTTCTGATACTTCTTGCCCAGCTCGATAACTGAATTTGATCAGTAGCCTCAAGTCGCCATTTCTGGTCGAAGGCCCAAATACTTCAACTGATTCGATGCGCGCCAAAGCCTCAGCACACTGCTCTAGTCGGGTCGAATCGGCCGTGATGGTTGCAACGCGGACCGCAGGTGGAAGCTCTAGTTCAGAACGTGAGTCGAGCTCTCTGTTGGCGATTGCAGCATGATTCCAAAGCGCAAAATCCGTCGCCAGTTTTCCGGTGAGACCAACCAGCAACGCGCGCCCCTTAGGCGAGAGCAAAGCAATTGCGTTTGCCCAGGCACGAACAGCATCTTCTGTTGCCCTGAGGGTGTCGCGTCGAAGCAATTGATCAGCATCGAGAATCACAACGGCCGAATAGCCGCCTGCCGCGATGGGTTCGGCACCGACTGTTGCAACGACCACCTTGGGCTTTTCGTCAACCGTAAATAGTCGTTCTGATCCGCTCGAGGTAAGTATTTTGACCCCGGGGAACATTTTTCCGATTTCGGTAGAGGTTCTAGTGGCACCTGCACGGCCCTGACGAAACTTGACCGAACCGCATTCGTTGCACTGCGCATCGATGCTGATGCGGTTGCACCAGCGACAAGAGTTTTGATTGCGCTCGTTTACCCAGAGTGGACCATTGCAATCTGAGCAACTTGCCCTAGTTGAGCAAGACGCGCAGTAGAGCGAAACGCTTGCGCCTTTGGCGCCAACCTGCACTAAAACCGGCCCTGCGTTGCTGGCCTCGCGGATTGCAAGCCAGGCTGCAGTATCAAGCCTTTGACCAGACTCTGAAACTGCGACTTTTGGTGGAGCAAACGCCGCAGTCACATCGGTCAGATATCCGATAGAAATCAGCCTTGCCGTCTCAGCCGATCGAACATGCGAGGCAAAGTGAATCGAGCAACCCTCGATTTGTTGACGCATAAGTGCGATATCGCGCGAGTGAATATACGGAGACTGCTGCATGATGTGGCTGTGGTCGCCATCGTCCCAAAGCAGAATCAATCCGAGGTTTGGCACTGGAGCGAATAGCGCGTTGCGATTGCCAACCACAATTAGCGGCTGACTCTCGAGGCAACGAAGAAAAACACCGTAGCTAGCTGAATTCTTTTGATCCGAGTGCTGAACTCTGAAGTCAACATCTCTCGATGCCAGCAATCTCTCGATAACTTGAATGTCAGCCTGATCTGGAACACAAATAATCGTGGAAGCGCCCGATTCAAGTGTTGAGATCGCTCGGTTCGCAAGCTCTGATGCCCAAGTGGGCCACTCATCGCAGACCGGCTGCACAATTTGTGTGGTTTTGGTGGCGTTGGATCTATCGAGAACAAGTGGATTGTTTTCTAATTGCGCGGCGCTTTCGCTTTGGGCCACCAACCACTTTTTTTCAACGGCTACCGAGCGGTTTGGAACTGCAAGCCGGATTACATCGCTGAGTGAGGTGCACTGTCGGTCTGCAATTTGGCGGGCCAACTTATAGACGCGAGTTTGCAAAACCGGCACTGTCGAAACCAATTCGGTTATTTGCGACAGTTTGCCGTCGTGGTTGCTGGAATCTGAAATCTCGACCACTAGAGCGGGTTGGCTGACTTTTGAGCGCCCGAAGGCAACTTTGACTCGCTGACCTACTTTGATTTGATCCGCAAGCTCAGGCGCCACGGCATAGTCAAATAGACGATCGAGCTGAGGAAGCGGTGACTCGATCGCAACTCGCGCAATTAGCTGGCTAGACACCAACAGCAGCGCGCAGGGCCTCGGCTTTGTCAGTGCGCTCCCAGGTGAACTGAGGCAGCTCGCGGCCAAAGTGACCATAGCTTGAGGTCAATGAATAAATTGGGCGAAGCAGATCAAGTTCTTCGATGATTGCCTTCGGGCGCAGGTCGAAGACCTTTGAAATAGCCGAAGCAATCTTGTCTTCGTCAAACTTGGCAGTGCCGAAGGTTTCTACATAGAGACCAACTGGGCGTGCCACACCAATTGCATAGGCAACCTGAACTTCGGCACGGTCAGCTAGGCCGGCGGCAACCACGTTCTTGGCAACCCAGCGCATCGCATATGCAGCCGAGCGGTCAACCTTTGAAGGGTCTTTGCCTGAGAAAGCGCCACCACCGTGACGACTTGCGCCACCGTAGGTGTCAACGATGATTTTGCGGCCGGTTAGACCTGCGTCGCCCATCGGGCCACCGATAACGAAGTTTCCGGTTGGGTTGATGAACAGCTCGGCGCCCGAGAATTCAAGACCAGATTCGCTTAGAACCGGGTTGATCACGCGCTCGCGCATTGCTTCGACGATTTGACCATGCTCAACGCCTGGATTGTGCTGGGTCGAGAGAACAACGGCTTCAACGGTCTTCGGCACTGTGCCTTCGTAGCCAATGGTGACCTGAGTCTTGCCATCTGGGCGCAGGAAGCTAACTTCGCCAGACTTGCGCACCTCGGCAAGCTTCTCGCTTAGGCGGTGAGCTAGAGAAATCGCAGTAGGCATCAGGGTCTTGGTCTCGTTGGTGGCATAACCGAACATGATGCCCTGGTCGCCAGCGCCCTGTGAATCAAAGCGATCGCCAGAGTCGCCGATGCGCTGCTCTAGACCTGAATCAACGCCCTGGGCGATGTCAGGAGATTGCTGGCCAATTGAGACTGATACGCCACAGCTGTCGCCGTCGAACCCGATATCTGAAGAGGTGTAGCCAATTGAGCGAATCTTTTCGCGGATAAGTTTAGGAATTTCGACATAGCCCTCGGTGGTGACCTCGCCGGCGACGTGCACTAGACCGGTGGTGACCATGGTTTCAACCGCGACTCGAGAGGATGAGTCTTGTTCGAGCATTGCATCGAGAATGGTGTCTGAAATTTGGTCACAGATTTTGTCTGGGTGACCTTCGGTCACAGATTCAGAGGTGAAAAGTCGAAGATTGCTCATAGGCGCCAAGTTTACTTGAGGCCTCAGACAAGGGCGAACCGGCGTCTATTTGAACGATTCGACGAGCATGTCTAGCAATTGGTTTGCAGTTGCTTTCTTGCTTCCTGAGCGACCGGTGGCCGAACCGGTGGCAGTCAAAATTAAGACCGAGTTGCTGTCAGAGCCGAACACTGCTCCCCCAGAAACATCATTTGCAACCAGAATGTCGCAACCTTTTTCGATCAGCTTTCGCTGCGCGAGCCTGGTCAATGCGTCTTCACTGCCGGCAGTCTCGGCTGCAAAACCCACCGAAATAACCTTCAACCCCTCGGCTTTAATACGCTCTACTGTGGTCGTCAGAATGTCTGGGTTAGCCACTAAATCTAAGCTGATGCGAGTGCCCAATTCGGCCCGCTTTAGCTTGAGATTTGATTGGTTTTCAATTCGATAGTCGGCAATAGCCGCGGCCATAACTAAAACATCGTGTTTGGTCAGTTGTTCATTGACTGCCTGTGCGACATCAAGCGCCGTTCTGGCTTCAATGACAGTGCCAACGCCCTCAGGGATTTCTTCGATGTTAGAAGCTATAAGGGTGACTCGAGCACCGCGTCTGACGGCTTCAGATGCGATGGCTAGGCCCTGTTTGCCAGACGAACGGTTGCCGATGAATCGAACCGGGTCAATAGCCTCTTGGGTGCCACCTGCAGTGATCAGGATGCTGCGCCCGGTTAGGTCGCCCGCCGGCAAAGCGCGTAACGCCTGTTCGACGATTTCTTCTGGCTCAGGTAGCCGGCCAACACCGCTGTCTTCACCGGTTAGTCGACCTGAAGCAGGCTCGATGACTGTGATTCCGCGTTCGCGCAGGGTCTGAATGTTGTTTACGGTGGCTGAATTTAGCCACATTTCTGTGTGCATCGCAGGGGCAATAACTACCGGAGCGTTGGTCGCCAACATTACGTTTCCGAGCAGGTCATCGGCAATGCCAGCCGCTGTGCGAGCAATGAATGAGGCGGTTGCAGGCGCGACAATGACCAGATCAGCCGACTTGGCGATTTCAATGTGCTTTACGTCGGCAACATCCGTGAATAAATCTGGATCAACCGCGTTGTGTGAAAGAGCTTCGAGCGTTGCAGCACCGATAAAACGAAGCGCGTTTTGGCTCGGAACAACTTTGACAGTGTGCCCAGCCTCGGTTAGCAGGCGAACAATTGACGTGGCCTTATAAGCGGCGATACCGCCGGTTATGCCAACGACAACGCGCATAAATTATTCAGCGGTTGAGGTCTTGACCAATTTGTCTTGGTCGATCTCGTGCATCGCGATGGTTAGTGGCTTCTCGTCAACGGTGGTCTCGACTAGCGGACCAACGTTGTTGAAAAGTGAACCCTCGTGCAGAGCTGAGTAGTAGTCGTTGATCTGGCGAGCACGCTTTGAAGCAAAGATGACTAGTTCGTACTTTGAGTTGACCTTCTGCATGAGTGAGTCAATTGCAGGGTTAACGATTCCAACTAGCTTTTCAGACATGAAATTACCTTTTACTTTCGGGGGCTTATGGCCTCGATATCGCGAAAACGTTCGCTAAGACTGGATCAATTCTACGACTTTGGCAGCGCATTCGGCTACCTCATTGTTAATAACCGTCACATCAAACTCAGATTCGGCGGCAAGTTCAACTTTGGCGGTCTCGAGACGCTTCGTCATCTGTTCTTCGGTTTCGGTGCCACGACCGCGAAGGCGGCTAACCAGTTCATCCCAGCTCGGTGGCGCAATAAAGATGAACTTGGCGTCTGGCCAGGCTTGTCTGACCTGACGAACACCTTGCAAATCAATTTCAAGGATGACCGATTGGCCGGCATTGAGAGCATCGAGAACCGGCTGCTTCGGGGTGCCGTAGTAATTGTCGCCGTGCACCTGAGCCCACTCGAGCATCTCGCCCTGGGCAATCTTGCTTTCAAACTCAGGCTTGGTCATAAAGAAATAGCTGACCCCGTCGACCTCACCAGGGCGCGGTGCACGAGTGGTGGCTGACACTGAAAGTTTGATTTGCGGGTTGTGCTCAAGAATGTGCTTGATTACGGTGCCTTTGCCAACTGCGGTTGGCCCAGCGATCACTGTGAGATTCGCGGTCATGAATTCAATCCTGCTGCAAGTTCAGCCTTGGCAGAATCAATTGCTTGAGCTAGCCCGCTAGGCCCGGCGCGCAAAACGCTGCGCGAAACCGAGGCAATCACGCTGTCGGCTGATGCGCCGAAAAGTCTTGAAATGTCACCCAGTTCAGCTCCTTGAACGCCAAAACCTGGAGCCAGAATCGGGGTTGCAACTTGCTGGCGCTTGGCTTGGATTTCACCAAGCCCAAAGCCTGCAAGGTTCAAAGTTGCGCCAACTACTGCGCCAAATGAACCCAAGGTGTCGTTTGGGCCTGCAGTAATTGAGTTGATTTCACCAAGGCGACGCCAAATGTCTGATGCCAAAGTCGAACCCGAAACGGTAGCTTTCTGCAGCGCCGCACCCTCTGGGTTTGAAGTCGCAGCCAGAACAAACAAGCCTTTGGCGCGCTCGGCTGAATCAGACATAACCTGCTTTAGTGAATCGAAACCCAGGTATGGCGAAACAGTCAGAGCGTCGCAAGGCATGCTTGCCTGCTTGCCTAGCCATGCTTCGTAGTAAGCCGCCATCGTGGTGCCGATGTCACCGCGCTTGGCATCCATGATTACAACTAGATCGCTTTGCTGCGCTTGCTGCGCAAGGTGCTCTAGAGCCTCGAAACCTTTTGAACCAAAACGCTCAAAGAATGAAACCTGTGGCTTGATCATGCCGACGCGACCAATGCTGGCTTCTAAAACTCGATCGGCAAACTCGCGCACGCCCGCTGCTGAAACTTCAAGATTCCACTCGAGCAAAAGCTCTTCGTGTGGGTCAATGCCCACGCAAAGTTGCCCATAGCGTTCAAACGCAAGTGCGAGTTTGCCACCGAAGGTTTTAGACAAGTGCTGCCGCCCTGTCTGCCGAGTGCTCCTGAAGAGACTTCACGTCAAAGCCGCCCGCAATAACGGTTTCGAAAGAGCCAATTGCAGCGCTTAGTTGTGCGATGGTCGTGAAGATTGCCTTGTCGGCCGCCGTGGTTGCCGCACGAATTTCATACCCATCCTTGCGCGCACTTGAACCCGAAGGTGTGTTCACAACGACATCTACCTGACCCGCATTGATTAGGTCAACGATTGAAGGCGAGTCTCCCCCGGCGCTGTCATCGCTGTGCTTGCGAACGGTGCTGACTTCGATACCGTGGCGCAGCAGAATCTCTGCGGTGCCTGCGGTGGCCAGAATCTTGTATCCAAGTTGCTGAAGGCGACGCACTGGCAGAAGCACCTGTGGCTTGTCGCGGTCGGCAACTGAGATGAAGATTGTGCCAGAGGTCGGTAACGCGCTTGATGCGGCAGCCTGGCTCTTGGCAAACGCCTTCGGAAAGTCAACATCGATGCCCATAACCTCACCGGTTGAGCGCATTTCTGGACCAAGCAGTGAGTCGACAAAACGACCATCCTTGGTGGCGAATCGCTTGAATGGCAACACCGCTTCTTTCACCGAAATCGGTGATCCAGCTGGAATATAGGTGCCGTCAAGTTTTGGAAGGTGACCCTCGGCAACAAGCTCTTTGATGGTCTTGCCGACCATAACCAGTGAAGCCGCCTTAGCTAGCGTGATGCCCAGCGCCTTAGAAACAAAAGGAACCGTGCGCGATGCACGAGGGTTTGCCTCAAGAACATAAAGCACGTCTTGGGCGAGCGCGAACTGAACGTTAATCAGACCCTTTACGCCAATGCCCTTTGCGATCTTGTAGGTTGCCTCGCGAACGCGCGCAATCTGAGCCTCGCTCATAGTCACCGGAGGCAGAGTACAGCTTGAGTCTCCTGAGTGAATACCGGCCTCTTCGATGTGCTCCATTACGCCGCCGACATAAAGGTCTTCGCCGTCAAATAGTGCATCGATGTCGATCTCGATGCCGTTGTCCAAGAATCGGTCAACCAAAAGTGGAGTGGTTGGGCCAACAATGCCTTGATCCTTGATTCGGTCGAAGTAGTCAACCAGTGAATCCTGGTCGTAAACGATCTCCATACCGCGACCACCAAGTACGAAAGATGGACGAACCAAAACCGGATAACCAATTCGAGCAGCCACGTTCTCGGCCTCAGCCAAGGTGATTGCGGTTCCGTTAGCTGGTGCCAGTAGCCGGGCGTCGTCAAGAATCTTCTGGAACAAACCGCGCTCTTCGGCTAGGTCGATAGCGTCTGGGCTGGTGCCCAAGATTGGCACACCGGCTGCCTTTAGGCCCTGAGCTAGGCCCAAAGCGGTCTGGCCACCGAGCTGAACAACAACACCAACAAGCTCGCCGCTCTGCTGTTCTGCATGGATAACCTCAAGCACGTCTTCTAGGGTTAATGGCTCGAAATACAGGCGGTCAGAGGTGTCATAGTCGGTTGACACGGTCTCTGGGTTGCAGTTGATCATGATGGTTTCATAGCCTGCATCGCTAAGTGCAAATGATGCGTGCACACATGAATAGTCGAACTCAACACCCTGGCCAATACGGTTCGGGCCCGATCCAAGAATTACTACCTTTTTGCGGTCTGAAGGAGTGACTTCAGTCTCTTGCTCGTAGGTGCTGTAGTGATAAGGAGTTTCAGCTGGGAACTCACCGGCACAGGTGTCGACGGTCTTGTAAACCGGGCGAAGACCAATGCTGTGGCGGAATGCGCGAACTTCGGCCTCGGTTAGACCGCGCAGAGCAGCGATTTGCGAGTCGCTGAATCCGTGTTCTTTGCCAAGTGAGATTAGTTCGGCATTAAGTTCTGCGCCTGAGGCAATCTGGTCGGCAACTTCGTTGATCAGCACCATCTGGTCGATAAACCAAGGGTCAATCTTGGTTGACTCAAAGACCTGTTCTGCGGTAGCGCCGGCACGAAGTGCCTGCTGCACCAAGACGATTCGACCATCGGTCGGGGTCTTGATCTGCTCTAGCAACTCGTCGACGTTAGCCGGTGAATCATTCCAGTGGAATGAGCTGCCGCGTCGCTCAAGTGAGCGCAGAGCCTTCTGGAGTGCCTGGGTGTAGTTGCGGCCGATAGCCATGGCTTCGCCCACCGACTTCATCGTGGTGGTCAGGGTTGGGTTAGCAGCCGGGAACTTCTCAAATGCAAAGCGCGGAACCTTAACCACGATGTAGTCAAGGGTTGGCTCGAACGACGCTGGTGTCACTTTGGTGATGTCGTTTGGAATCTCGTCGAGGGTATAGCCGATAGCTAGCTTGGCTGCAATTTTTGCGATTGGGTATCCGGTTGCTTTTGAAGCCAAGGCCGATGAACGGCTGACGCGTGGGTTCATTTCGATAACAACAACGCGACCGTTCTCTGGGTTGACTGCAAACTGAATGTTGCAACCACCGGTGTCGACGCCAACGGCGCGAATGATGTCAATGCTGATGTCACGCAGGTTCTGAAATTCGCGGTCAGTCAAAGTCAAAGCAGGCGCAACGGTGATCGAGTCACCGGTGTGCACACCAACTGGGTCTACGTTTTCGATAGAACAAACCACGATGCAGTTGTCGTTCTTGTCACGCATCATTTCAAGTTCGTACTCTTTCCAGCCAAGAATTGACTCAGAAAGCAGAACCTCGGTGACCGGTGAGGCTTGAAGGCCAGAGCTAACGATTCGACGCAGGTCTTCTTCGTCATAGGCGAAACCAGAACCCAAACCACCCATGGTGAATGAAGGCTGAACCATCACTGGATACTTCAGGTCGACAACTGCGGCCAGCGCCTGATCAAGAGTTCCACAGATTACCGACTTGGCGACATCCGCACCGGCATCAAGCACAAGCTGCTTGAAAATCTGGCGGTCTTCGCCCTTTTTGATGGCATCCACCTTGGCGCCGATTAGCTCAACGTCATACTTCTCGAGAATTCCGCGCTCGTGAAGAGCCATGGCTGCGTTCAGAGCGGTCTGGCCACCTAGGGTTGGCAAAACGGCGTCTGGTCGCTCTTTCGCGATGATGGTTTCGATTACCTCTGGGGTGATTGGTTCAACATAGGTTGCGTCAGCAAAGTCTGGGTCGGTCATGATGGTGGCCGGGTTTGAGTTGACCAAAATCACACGGATGCCCTCTTCGCGCAATACGCGACAGGCCTGGGTTCCTGAGTAGTCAAACTCACAGGCCTGACCGATAACAATCGGACCAGAGCCGATAACTAGAACGCTTTTGATGTCTGAACGTTTTGGCATTAGTTGGCCTTCTTGCTTGTCTGGATCATGTCAACCAGGCGGTCGAATAGATAGCTTGAGTCGTGTGGGCCAGCTGCGGCCTCTGGGTGATACTGAACCGAGAAAGCCGGGATGTCTAGACACTCCAAACCTTCGATGCAGTTGTCATTTAGTGAGCGGTGGCTAACTGCAACTCGGCCGAAACCAGCCGGGCTCTGTGCTTCGTCGCCGTCGATTTTCACGGCAAAACCATGGTTGTGTGCGGTGACTTCGACCTTTCCGGTCTTGCGGTCTAGCACTGGCTGGTTGATGCCGCGGTGGCCAAAAGGAAGCTTGTAGGTGTCAAAACCTAAAGCGCGACCGAGCAGCTGGTTGCCGAAGCAGATGCCAAAGAATGGAACACCAGCCTTTAGAACCTCTTGAAGCACTGCCACTTGCCCCTGAGCTGCCTCTGGGTCACCTGGGCCATTGCTATAGAACACTGCGTCAGCGTTGGCGGCAAGCAAAGTCGAAGCCTCAACCTTGGCCGGAAAAACCTCTACTTCAAGGCCACGCGCAGCCATGTGCTCGATGGTTGATTTCTTGATTCCTAGGTCAACAATGGCAACTTTGCCCACCTTGTTGCCTTCGGCGGCAACTAGATAGCTGTCGCCAGTGGTGACAGCATCGCTCAGTGAAAGGCCCTGCATTTTGACCGAACTGCGAACTTCAGCAAGCAGCTCTTCAGCACTGCGCTCGGCTTCGGTGCCAGAAAAAATTCCGGCGCGCATTGAACCGGCAGTGCGCAGGTGGCGGGTAAGTGCGCGGGTGTCGATATTTGAAATACCGACCACGTCATACTTGGCTAATTCGTCGTCAAGTGAGGTTTCTGCTCTGAAGTTGCTGACCACGCGAGATGCGTCGCGCACAACATAACCGGCCACCCATATCTTGCGAGACTCTTCGTCGCGAGTGTTCACACCGGTGTTGCCGATATGAGGAGCGGTCTGCACCACAATCTGCCCTGCATAAGACGGGTCGGTCAGTGTTTCTTGGTATCCGGTCATGCCGGTGGCGAAAACCGCTTCGCCAAGAGTTTTTCCGACGCGACCATATGCTCGGCCCGAAAAGCTTCGGCCGTCTTCGAGCATCAAAATTGCCTTAGTCATTTGCATTTTCCTTACTTACTAAACCCTTTAGCTCTGAATAAAACTCGGCACGTGCGGCGCGATCGACGACGCGAAGGCTGGTTTCGACCTCGGTTGACCCGAGTTTCCAAGTGATTGCAATCAATCCTTCTGATTCAACAACTCGATCGATTGTGCCCTGAACTAGCGACACTGCTGAGATGACAGCCTTCGCGATCGAGAACGAGCGCTCCCCTTGGCGTTCGATCGAAACTCCGGTGGAACCGATTGAAAAAGCTGCGCGACCGCGGTGCGCTAGGCCAAATGCCGAAACTCGGTTTAGAGGCTGACCCGAAACGGTCGTGGCTACATAGAAGCCATCGAATTTGCGACCGGTATCTTCTAGCGGCGCTGACGGTTCGGCAAATAGCTGTTCTTGTTCAGTTCGCTTCGCGAGCCAAACGCGAACCACTAGTGCCACCAGTGAAACAAAGGCAACTAGCAGCAGCGCCGAAACAACATACTTTTGCATTAGTTCTTAGCCTCGGCAATCAGCTGGCCATCCTGAACAGTTAGTCGACCATTGAACACGGTGTGCACGACTGTGCCCGGCAGCTCGAGACCGGCATACGGGTTGTTTAGGGACTTGGATGCGGTCTTGCTCACAATCTTGCGCTTGGCTTTTGGATTGATAAGCGCAATGTTTGCTGCGGCGCCTAGCTCAATCGCCTGACCCTGACCTTCGTCGCCACCAATGGCGGCTGGGTTGTGTGACAGGACCTCTGCAAGGCGCTGCCAGTTGGATTTGCCTGACTCGATTAGTACTAGCTGAGCAACCGATGCGGCGGTCTCAAGCCCAACCATTCCAAATGCCGCAGCAGCCCATTCGCAGTCTTTAGCTTCGATTGGGTGTGGCGCGTGGTCGGTCGCGATGATGTCGATGGTGCCGTCGATAAGCGCCTCGCGCAGTGCCTCAACGTCTTCTTGGGTGCGAAGTGGCGGGTTGACTTTATAGGTCGCGTCATAGCTGCGAGCAAGTTCTTCATTCAGCAGCAGGTGGTGCGGTGTGACTTCTGCGGTCACCTTGATGCCGCGAGCTTTTGCCCAACGAACGATTTCGACCGAACCCTTAGTTGAAAGGTGGCAGACGTGCAGACGAGAACCTACGTGCTCGGCTAGCAACGCATCGCGAGCAATGATTGACTCTTCGGCGACCGCAGGCCAGCCGGCAAGGCCGAGGTCTGCAGAAACCTGACCCTCGTTCATTTGCGCACCTTCGGTTAGGCGTGGCTCCTGTGCGTGCTGAGCGATAACCCCGTCAAAGGCCTTCACGTATTCAAGTGCGCGACGCATGATCAGCGGGTCATGCACGCACTTGCCATCATCAGAGAACACACGAACTTTGGCTTTTGAGTTTGCCATTGCGCCAAGCTCGGCCATCTGGGTGCCATTTAGCCCAACGGTGACAGCGCCAATCGGATAAACCTGAACAAATCCGGCTTCGTCACCAAGAGCCTTGACCTGCTCGACGACACCGGCGGTGTCTGCCACTGGGCTGGTATTTGCCATTGCGTGAACCGCAGTAAAACCGCCAAGCGCGGCTGATGCGGTTCCGCTGTATACCGTTTCGCTCTGCTCAAAACCAGGTTCGCGTAGGTGGGTGTGAAGATCTACAAATCCAGGCAGTGCGATCAATCCGGTGCAGTTGATTTGCTTCGCGGCGTCTGATTTCAAGAATCCTGCGCTTGCAATTTGGCTGATCTTGCCCTCGGTGATTTCGATGTCGACCACAGTGTTGTCGGCCAGGGTTGCATTCTTGAGCAATAAGTTAGGCATTTGAGCCCCTCTCGGATGACATCATTTGGAATAGAACCGCCATGCGAACCGAAAGGCCATTTGCCACCTGTTCAAGCACGGTTGAGTTTGGGCTGTCTGCTGAAACCGCATCGATTTCTAGACCGCGGTTCATTGGACCTGGGTGCATCAAAAGCGTGCGGTCGCCAATGACAGCGAGACGGTCGGCATTGAAACCCCAGATGCGGCTGTATTCACGCTCGCTCGGAAAGAATGATGCGCTCATTCGCTCAAGCTGAATGCGCAACATCATGACAACATCGGGCTTCACGGTAGCTAGGGCAAGATCAAGGTTGTGGTGAAGTGTGGCATTCCAGGTTGCCGGGTTAGCTGGAAGCAATGTCGGTGGAGCCACAAAGTGCACTTCTGCGCCGAGCGTGTTTAGCAACCAAAGATTAGAGCGTGCCACGCGCGAGTGCAGGATGTCACCGACAATCACAACTTTGATGCCGTCTAGTGCTTTGCCCTTTGAGGCGCTGCCGTGAATGCGTTTGCGCATCGTGAATGCGTCTAGCAAAGCCTGCGTTGGGTGTTCATGGGTGCCGTCACCGGCATTCACAATTGAGCCGTTGATCCATCCGCTGTGAGCAAGAACATTCGCTGCTCCGCTAGCTGAGTGGCGAATCACCACCGCATCGGCGCCCATGGCTTCGAGGGTCTGAGCGGTGTCTTTTAGGCTTTCACCTTTAGAAACTGAAGAGCCTTTTGCTGAAAAGTTGATTACATCGGCCGAAAGACGCTTCGCCGCAAGCTCGAAAGAGATTCGGGTTCGAGTTGAGTCTTCGAAGAATAGGTTCACGACAGTGCGACCGCGCAGAGTCGGCAGTTTTTTGATGTCGCGGTGATTCACCTCGGCCATTTCTTCGGCCAAATCGAGCAGCGCAATTGCCTCGGCGCGACTCAAGTCTTTTGCAGAGAGAAGATACTTCACGATGCAATCACCACCGAATCATTGCCATCGACTTCAACTAATTGAACCTGGATCCGCTCATCGCGACTGGTTGGAAGATTCTTGCCAACAAAATCAGCACGGATCGGCAGTTCGCGGTGACCACGATCAACTAGTACAGCCAGTCGCACCGCGCGTGGGCGACCGTAGTCACGAAGTGCATCCATGGCTGCGCGAATAGTGCGACCGCTGTACAGGACGTCGTCAACCAGAACCACAACGGCATCTTCGATTCCGTTGGTAGGAATCAGAGTTTCGGTCACGCTACGGGTTGGATTTGAACCAAGATCATCGCGATACATGGTTATGTCTAGGCGGCCAAGCATCGCATCGCGATTAGCCGATGGTTCATTTTTCTGAATTACGTCAAAGATGCGCTCGGCTAGCAATACTCCACGAGTCGGAATACCTAGGATTACGAGGTTGCCAACACCTGATTTTTGAAGTGCGGTGTTTGACTCAAGAATTTCGTGAGCAATGCGCGTAATAGCACGCTTCATGTCGTCGCTGCTCAAGACGGTGCGTGAACTCACGCTCGCCTCCTTCTCTGCCTCTCTGGACAGCTTTAAAGGATGTTTTGACTACTTTACTCGAGCTAGACGTTGAAGCTAGCGCGAATGGCCAGATTTCTGGCTATTTAACTGATTTAGTGCTTGAAATTCTTGATAGCAAACCGTTGATGAAAGAACCAGACTCATCGGTTGACAGTTCTTTGGCAAGTTCAACTGCTTCATTGATGGCAACCGGATCCGGCACATCATCGTTGTGCAGAATTTCCCAAACGGCAACGCGCAGAATCGCGCGGTCTAGATTTGGCATGCGATCAAGTGACCAGCCCTGCGAGTAAGTCTCTAGAAGATCATCTATTTCTTCGTTGTGCTCGATGACTCCGTCGACGATGGTGCGCGCGTAGCCAAAAATCTCATCTTGGTTTTGGCGATCAGCCACCAAATCGGCGGTGTTTTCAAGAAGGGTCAGCGGCGAAATCTTGCGCAAATCAGCGGCAAATACCGCATCAATCGCGCGCTTTCGGGCTTTAGTTCTGGCGCTCAACTTAGTCGGTCACGCGGCCGAGGTATTCGCTGGTGCGAGTGTCAACCTTGACCTTGGTGTTCTGCTCAACGAAAAGCGGAACCTGAATGACCTTGCCGGTCTCAAGAGTTGCTGGCTTGGTGCCGCCGGTTGAGCGGTCGCCCTGAAGGCCTGGCTCGGTGTAGGTGATCTCAAGGATTACTGAAGCTGGAAGCTCAACGTAGATTGGGTTGCCTTCGTAAAGGGCAACGGTGACATCCTGGTTTTCTAGCAAGAAGTCTGCGCCATCGCCCAAAACGGCTGGGCTAACGGTGAACTGGTCGTAGTTGTCTTTGTCCATGAAGACAAAGCCTTCGCCATCGTTGTAAAGGAACGACATGTCGCGCTTGTCTACGTTTGCGGTCTCAACTTTGACGCCAGCGTTGAAAGTCTTGTCGACTACCTTGCCCGAAAGAACATTCTTCATCTTGGTGCGGACGAAAGCTGGGCCCTTGCCTGGCTTTACGTGCTGAAATTCGATAACAGCCCAAAGCTGGCCTTCGATGTTCAGAACCATTCCGTTTTTGAGGTCGTTTGAAGTTGCCATGACAGCGCTACTTTCATCTAAGAATTTTGATTTTTCGCTCAGGAATACGCTGAGCAACCTCGTGCAAGTTTAGTGCCTAGGCGTGGATACCGCCTGAAAAGTTGGCTATTTTGCTAGCTGTGACAGAGCTAAACGGTATGAATCGACACCGAAACCGGCAATCACGCCGGTTGCCACGCCTGAAATGACGCTGGTGTGTCTGAATTCTTCACGGGTGTGCGGGTTGCTCAGGTGCACTTCAATCAGGCGCTTGCCGCCCTTGGTCACCATCACCGCAGCATCGCGAATTGCGTATGAGTAGTGAGTGAAAGCTGCTGGGTTGATTACGACATCAATTTCAGCGTCTACAGCCTCGTGAAGCCAGGTGATCATTTCGGCCTCTGAGTTGGTTTGACGAGTGTCTACGTCAAGCCCCAGAGCGGCACCCTCTGCCTTCAGTGTTGCCACAAGTGTTGCGTAATCGGTTGAGCCATAAATGTCTGGCTCGCGCATGCCAAGGCGGTTCAAATTTGGGCCATTGAGAGTAAGAACTTTGCGCATGTTTAAAGGCTACCGTTAGCCGGCAACAATCTCTTGATAGGCAGTGTGCAGAAGTTCAACCGGAGGTGCGGCCATAATGGTCGGTTTGCCAATGGCGTCGAGCACCACAAAACGCAGACTTCCCGCTCGTGACTTCTTGTCTCGCTGCATGGTAGCTAGCAGCTGCTCCCACTTGTCAGCAGCATATTCAGTCGGAAGTCCGAGCAGCTTGAGAACGCTGCGGTGGCGATCTAGCTCTTGATCAGACAGCTTGCCGGCAAGGTTTGACAGTTCGGCTACGAAGACCATGCCAATCGCGATTGCGGCACCATGACGCCACTTGTATCGCTCGGCGTGCTCGATGGCATGTCCAAGCGTGTGGCCATAGTTCAAAATTTCACGCAGGCCGGATTCTTTGAAGTCTTCACCGACTACGCGAGCCTTGATGGCCACACTGCGCTCGACAATTTCGGCAAACTCTGCCGAGTTTGGGTCTGTGGCCTTTGCAACATCTTCTTCGATCAATTCAAGGATGCGTTCGTCGGCAATGAATCCATACTTAGCCACTTCGCCAAAACCGGCAAGAATCTCGTTCTTGGCCAGTGAATTCAAAGTGTCGAGGTCAATCAACACTGCTGCTGGTGCGTGAAATACGCCCACCAAGTTTTTACCTTCGCTCGTGTTGATCCCGGTTTTGCCGCCGATAGCCGCGTCGACCATGCCAAGCAGGGTGGTCGGAATCTGAATTAGCTTCACTCCGCGAAGCCAGGTTGCCGCCACGAATCCGGCAAGATCTGTGGTCGAGCCACCCCCGAAGCCGATTACCGCATCGCTTCGGGTGAAGTCAGACTGCCCCATGATGCCCCAGCAGAATGCGGCAACCTCAACGCGCTTGGCGTCTTCACTGTCCGGCACTCCGGCAACAATTGCTTCATAGCCAGCCGCGACAAGTTCTTCGCGAACTGCCTCAGCACTAGCCGTCAGGGCAACCGGATGAATAATCAGCACTTTGCGAACGGCAGTGCCTAGCGCAGGGGCAACTTCATGCAACAAGCCGCGTCCGATTAGAACGTCGTATGGGCTGTCACCTGAAACGTGAATTCGGCGAGTTTCGTTCAAGTGTCGAGCTCCTTCTTAATTTCATCAAGTATCACAGCCAGCGGCTTGCTTGAGGTATCAATGGTCACGTTTGCAACCGCTTCATAAATCGGCTTGCGCGCCTGGTAAATCGCTTTCCAGCTCTCTATGCCATCGGTGATCAATGGTCGATTGCCGTGGGCCAGTCTCGATGCCATGTGTTTTCCGTCGGTAGCTAGGTAAACCACAAACGCCGCGTTTTTTAGCGCTTCTTGAGTGTCTTCACGAAGCGGTGCTCCACCGCCAGTTGCAATAACACCAGGAGTCTTGACCGCTTCCTTCACGATCTGCGCCTCGATATCGCGAAACTTTTGTTCGCCGTGCTCCGCAAAGAAATCGGCAATCGGCCCGTGCTCGGCAACAAAGATTGTGTCGGTGTCTCTGAAGGTCGAATCAATCGTCCTGGCTAGCTTTTTTCCGATGGTGGTTTTGCCAACCCCCATCGGGCCGATCAAAACAATCGTGCCAGAATTCTTAGGCATCCCAAGAGCTGCTGTCATAGCTAGCCAAGACCGGTGGAATGTGCTCGATGTAGCTGCGCATGTTTCTCTTCGTCTCGGCTACTGAGTCGCCACCGAACTTCTCGAGAACAGAATTGGCAATCACCAAGGCAACCATTGCCTCAGCTACAACACCTGCAGCCGGCACGGCACAAACGTCACTGCGCTGGTGGTGAGCCTTGGCGGCTTCACCAGTGCTTACGTCAATCGTGGCAAGTGCACGCGGAACAGTAGAAATTGGTTTCATGGCGGCACGAACACGCAGAACTTCACCGTTGCTCATGCCACCTTCGATGCCGCCTGCACGGTCAGTAAGTCGCTTTACGCGACCAGATGCATCGCGTTCAATTTCGTCGTGTGCGACTGATCCTCGGCGCTTTGCGGTTTCAAAGCCGTCGCCAACCTCAACACCCTTGATTGCCTGGATGCCCATCAGCGCAGCGGCGAGCTGTGAATCAAGACGACGATCCCAGTGAACAAAAGTGCCAAGACCAGGAGGAAGGTTGTAAACCAAAGTTTCTACGACGCCACCGACGGTGTCACCTGCAGCGTGACAGTCGTCAACCTCGGCAACCATCGCGGCCGAAGTCTCTGGGTCAAAGCAGCGCAACGGGTCGGCATCTAGATATTCGAGGTCAGCCAAAGTTGGCAGCGGCTTGTTGCCGGCAACCATAACCGGGCCAATTCCAACGGTGTGGGTGACGATCTCGATACCCAGTTCTGAAAGAAAACTTGCGGCAACTGAACCTAGAGCAACTCGGGCTGCGGTTTCACGCGCGCTCGCGCGCTCAAGAACTGGGCGTGAGTCTAAGAAACCGTATTTCTGCATTCCGGTGAAGTCTGCGTGTCCAGGACGAGGGCGGGTTAGCGCTTCAGCACGTGCGCCGGTTAGTTTGTCTGCATCTACCGGGTCGGCTGACATGACATCTTGCCACTTTGGCCATTCGGTGTTGGCAATAGTGATTGCAACTGGGCCACCCATTGTTGAACCGTGGCGAACACCACCGCTGAGTGATACCTGATCCTGCTCAAACTTCATGCGTGCTCCGCGACCATAACCAAGGCGGCGACGAGCCAATGCATCTTGAACTTTTTCAGTGGTAATTGGAACCCCGGCAGGGAGCCCCTCAACTACCGCAACAAGCTCAGGGCCGTGTGATTCTCCTGCAGTTATCCAGCGCAACATGGGCCTAATTCTATTCTGAAGCGATGCGCATAGCCTCGACTACGGCAATTTCATTAGGAAGTTCAACGCTAGGGTCGCCGGTTCTAAAGATTCGAACCTGAGCTACTGCTTGCCAAATCAACATCTCGATTCCGCTGATTACCTGAATCTCGCGACTCGACCATGCCGAGGCTAGTTCACTAGGCCATGGGTTGTAGGCAACGTCGAGTAGCACACCACCTGGCTTCCAGAGTCGAGCCGCCGCCAAAGATTTCGCTTCGTAATCTAGTGCGTGCGCAGGTAATGCAGAAATCGTGATCTGAGCCTTTTTGCTGGCGCGAGCAAGGTTCTTGGCGATGCTCGCCTTGAGTCCACGCTCTTTTGCAAAGGCAACAAGTTTTTTGGCCGTGTGTTGGTTGCGAGCATAAACCTTGACTTTTGCACCCGGCGAATGCAGGGCAAGCGCAGCGGCAGCAGACACTGCGGTCGCACCCGAGCCCAAAATCATAGCGTGGTGAACGCTTGAGACCCCGGCGTTCTTCAGTGCACTAACGATTCCGAAAACATCGGTGTTGAAGCCAATCCACTTGCCAAACTCGTTTTGAAAAAGCGTGTTTGTTGCGCCGGTCACCTTGGCACTGTTGTCGAGCTCATCGGCAAATCGCGTGGCGTCCTCTTTTAGCGGCATGGTTACACTGAAGCCGCTCCAGCCCGGCTCTAGCTCATCAATGAACTTGCGCAAGCCACCGCGAAGAACCTCAGCGCGACCATATTCCCAGTCGTTGCCAAGCACGCGATAAGCCGCCAAGTGAATAGCCGGAGACTTTGAATGGGAAATCGGCGAGCCCAGAACTGCAAACTTTTTACTCATAACCAGGATTCTCTTTCATCCACTGTCGCCACTGCGCAACAGCAACTTCATGCTTTGCATAGGTGCTGCTAAATACTGTCTCGCCGGTAGCAAGGTTCACCGCGCAGAAGTAAATCCAATCGCCCTTTGCTGGATTAAGTGCGGCATCAATCGCAACCGAACCAGGTGAGCTGATCGGCCCAGCAGGCAATCCAACGTGCAAATACGTGTTGTAAGGGTTGTCATTCGCGCGATCTGCTGCACTGGTGCTCACCGTTGTTCCGTTTACACCGTATGAGACGGTTGCATCAGACTGCAGCTTCATGCCTTTTGCGAGGCGATTCTGGAACACGCTAGAAACCTTGTAGAAGTCGGCTTCTATGCGCGCCTCTTTTTGCACCAAACCGGCGATGGTCAGCACTCGGTGGATATCTTTTTCAGGGATCTGGAACTTTGCGATCTCTTCATCCATGCGAACTCGCATTGACATAAGTGCCTGTTTAGCGGTGATGTCTGGGCTAAATGAATAGGTGGCCGGGAATAGATAGCCCTCGAGGCTTGGTGCTCCAGATGGCAAGTGCCAGAGCGACTCATCATCGGCGAGTCTGGTCAATTCTGACTTGTCGAGACCGGTCTTATCTGAAATTAGTTTGATGATGGCATTTAGTCGCATGCCTTCTTTGACGACAATCTTTTCGACTACGGTTGCCGATCCACTAGTAAGAGCATCGATTGCGTTTCTCGAGCTTTGCTCAAGAGCCAGGTTGTAGGTGCCCGGGTGGAATGTCGGATCAAGTTCAAGAATCAATTTGTAGGTGGCTCTGAAATTTTTGACCACACCGGCTTCTTCGAGCTTCAGTGCAACTATTTCGCCGGTATCCCCCGGTGCAATAACGATCTGAACTGAACCGTGACCCGAGCCCGAAAAGTCATTGCCGATTAGCTGCTCGATCGAGTCGCGAATAGCTGATCGGTTCGCGAAAGCTATGACACAAAAAGTCACAGCGAGAACCGCAATCACGGCCACAAGTCTGCGACGTTTCTTGAAGGTTGATTCAGATCTCATCGATTGATACACCAGCCCATGATTCGAGTTTCTTCTCTGACGCCATTGCCTGCTCGAGAATTACTGTTGCGGCTATTTGGTCAATTATCTGACGGCCAGCCTTGCTGCTTTTGTTTGAAGACCTCAACGCCGATGCGGCGGACACGGTGGTTAGGCGCTCATCAATCATTCGAACCGGGATGCTGGTTCTAGACTGCAAAGCTTGTGCTACCTGCTTGGCATCTTCGGTCGATGCGGTCTCGCGACCCGACAGAGCAATCGGAAGACCTACGTAAATGATTACCGGCTCGACTTCAGTGACTTCAGCAAGAATCGCGTCTGCTGTTTCTTCAACTGTTTCGCGTCTGGCAACGGTTGCTAGACCAGAAGCCAGAATTGAGTGAAAGTCAGAGGCGGCTACGCCTACTCGCACTGTTCCGACGTCTAAAGCAACTCGACGCCCTGCTTGCACTAGCTGACCAGTGCCTTCGCAATTGCGCTCAATGCATCGTTGATAGCCGCAACATTTTGGCCACCACCCTGAGCAATGTCGTCTTTGCCGCCACCGCCACCGCCGAGCACGTTCGATGCCTCGCGAACTAGCAAACCGGCCTTAGCGCCCGCAGAACGTGCTCCCTCGGTGGTAGCAATAACCACAGCAGGCTTCTCGTTTACGACAGCCAAAATTGCGATTACCGCTGCCTCAGCTTGAACACGGTCTCTGATCTGAGTCACGATAGAACGAACATCATCGATGCTTGCAAGCTCACCCAGGTTGGAGCTAATTAGTTTGTAGCTGCCAACGGAGGTCGAATTCGCTGAAATCAATTCAGGAATACGCTGCGCAAGACGTTCCGCTTCGAAAGCAGCAAGTTTCTTCTGTGTTGACTTTAGGTCTTCTGACAAACCAGCGATGCGCTCTTCGAGTGAGTCTTTAGAAACCTTGAATCCGTCGGTCAATCGCGCGATGATTGCGCGCTCTTGAGCCAGACTTCTAAACGCTTCAATGCCAACTAGAGCCTCAACGCGACGTGATCCCGAGCCGACCGAAGTCTCGTTGATAAGCGAAATTAGCCCGATTTGTGAGCTGTGTGAAACGTGGGTTCCACCACAAAGCTCGCGAGACCAAGGGCCACCAACTTCGATAACGCGAACACTTTCGTCGTAGGTTTCGCCAAACAGAGCAACCGCACCCCAGGCTTTAGCGTCAGCTAGAGACATGAACTGTGCCTTTACCGGTAGGTCACGACGAATTGCTAGGTTGGCGACCTCTTCGAGTTCGCTTCGAGTTTCGGCCGAAAGTGCGCTGGTCCATGAGAAGTCAAGGCGAAGGTATCCAGGCTTGTTGTATGAACCGCTCTGTAACGCGTTTGGACCGAGAACCTCACGAAGTGCTGCGTGCATGACGTGGGTTCCTGAGTGGGCCTGGCAGGCGCCAATGCGCCAGTTTGCGTCAACTTGAGTAGTTGCCTTCGCGCCAAGCTCTAGAGAGCCCCTGCGCAAAATTGCCTTGTGGCTAATTAATCCCTTGATTGGCTTTTGTACATCAAGCACTTCAAGTTCAAAACCATCGCCGATGATTAGACCGGCATCTGAGTCTTGACCGCCTGACTCGGCATAGAACGAGGTTTCGCCGAGGATAACTTCGACAATCTCGCCGCTGTTGGCTTTGTTGACTTCGCGACCGTCTGAAATCAAACCGATAATGCGAGATTCAGTTTGTAGTTCTTCGTAGCCAGTGAACTTGGTTTCACCTTTGGCACGGAAAGCAGAGTAAACCGAGAGGTCAGTGCCACCTAGCTTCTTTTCGCGTGCATCAGCCTTTGCACGATCGCGCTGCTCGGCCATTAGGGCTTTAAAGCCATCACGGTCAACAGTTAGACCGGCCTCTTCAGCGATTTCTAGGGTCAGATCAATCGGGAACCCGTAGGTGTCGTGAAGCAAGAATGCAGTCGAGCCGCCAAGCTGCTTGCTGCCGCTTGCCTTGACTTCGTCGAGTGCTTCCTCAAGTACTGAGGTTCCGCTGGTTAGAGTGCGCAAGAACGCCTCTTCTTCAGCAACCGCAATGCGGTGAATCCGATCCCAGTCAGTCTCTAGTTCAGGATAAGCAGCCTTCATTGCATCGCGAGAGGTTGCAAATAGCTGACTGAAAGTTGTGTCTTCGACGCCGAGCAGGCGCATTGCGCGAACGGTGCGACGCAACAGGCGGCGCAAAACGTAGCCGCGACCGTCATTGCCTGGGGTGACGCCATCGCCGATAAGCATTAGGGCTGAACGAACGTGGTCTGCGACTACGCGCAGGCGAACATCGTCTTCAGTCTTGGCGCCGTAGGTCTTGCCAGAAAGCTTGGCGGCAAGGTCTAGAACCGGGCGAACCTGGTCGATTTCGTAAAGGTTCTCAACGCCCTGCATCAAGAACGCAACGCGCTCAAGTCCCATTCCGGTGTCGATGTTCTTCTTTGGCAGTTCACCAAGGATTTCGAAGCTGTCTTTGCCGGTGCCCTGGCCACGCTCGTACTGCATGAAAACCAGGTTCCAGATCTCGATGTATCGATCTTCATCAGCCTCTGGGCCACCCTCGCGACCATAAGCTGGGCCGCGGTCGTAATAAATCTCTGAACAAGGGCCAGCAGGACCAGGCTGGCCAGTCGACCAATAGTTGTCCTTCATTCCGCGACGCTGGATGCGTTCCATAGGAATGTCGGCAATTTCACGCCAGATGCCGATTGACTCGTCGTCGTCTTGGAATACGGTCACCCAAAGGAGCTGAGGGTCTAAGCCGAGGCAGCCGTCATCCTGCGAACCGGTTAGAAATTCCCAGGCGAATGCGATTGCCTCGCGCTTGAAATAGTCTCCGAAAGAAAAGTTTCCGTTCATCTGAAAGAAGGTGCCGTGGCGGGTGGTCTTGCCAACTTCTTCGATATCTAGTGTGCGAACGCACTTCTGAACGCTGGTTGCGCGACCATACGGTGCAGGAACTAGACCGCTCATGTATGGAATGAAAGGCACCATTCCGGCGACGGTGAAAAGTAGTGAAGGGTCTTCACTGATTAGAGACGCAGATGGAACAACTGTGTGACCGTTGCGCTCAAAAAAATCGAGCCAGCGACGGCGAATTTCGGCGGTCTGCATTACTTGGTAGCAGGCTTAGTTGCCGGAGACTTCTTTGCCGGTGCACGCTTTGCGGCAACAGGCTTCTTTGCAGCCGGCTTTTTGACCGCAGGCTTCTTTGCGGCAGCAGGCTTTGGTGCGTTTGCAATAGCTAGCTCTGCCTCACGCTCACGGAAACCCTCGCTAACCGCAGCGCCAAACTCTTTTGCGCGCTTAGTTGCGTCATCAACTAGCTCTTGAGCCTGTGGGTTCTCGCGAAGCTGCTTAGCGGCGAATAGACCAGCGGCAATACCGCTTGCAAACCAAATTAGCTTTTTCATCTATTTCTTCTTTCCGAGCAATGAGTCACGAAGACCCTGGGTTAGGCCGGCAATTTTGACCAGTGGTGAGCCAACAGTCGCCGAGAAAACGGCAACCAGAGAGCTGATGTTTGTGGTCACTTCAGACACATTCTCGGTGATTACATCAACACGAGCCAACTGCTTGTTGGTGGCCTGGATGGTTTCGGTTAGTTCAGAGAGTAGCGGAGCACTGCTGTCATTGAGATCGCGAATAGCTACGCGAGTCTCGTCTAGCACGCGACCGAGCTTAACAAGTGGCACGCCGATGAAAACCACCAGCAATACGAATCCTGCTGCAGCAATAATTGCCGCGATGTCTCCGCCACTCATCTGAACCCCTTTTAGTTTTTAGCGAGCTGCGTAGTACTCAACCACGAGCTGGACTTCACAGGTTACAGGAACCTCTGCACGCTTTGGACGACGAACTAGAGTCGCGTGAAGCTTGTCTAGTGAGACGCTTAGGTAGCCAGGAACTGGAGGCAGAACGTCTACGTGTCCGCCAGCAGCTGCAACCTGGAAAGGCTCAGTCTTCTCGCTCTTTTCGTGAACGTGGATCAGCTGTCCAGGCTTTACGCGGAATGATGGGCGGTCAACGCGCTCACCGTTTACCAGGATGTGACGGTGCACAACCATCTGGCGAGCCTGTGCCATGGTGCGGGCAAAGCCAGCACGTAGCACTAGAGCGTCGAGACGCATCTCTAGAAGCTCAACTAGGTTTTCACCGGTTAGGCCCTCAGAGCGCTTTGCCTCTTGGAAAGTCTTGCGAAGCTGAGCCTCACGAATGCCGTACTGGGCGCGAAGACGCTGCTTCTCGCGGAGACGAACGGCATAGTCGCTGTCAGCCTTCTTCTTGGTGCGACCGTGCTCACCTGGAGCATATGGGCGCTTTTCTAGATATTTTGCAGCTTTTGGAGTTAGGGCTAGGCCTAGCGCACGAGACATACGAGTCTTGCTGCGAGTACGTGTGGTTTTAGACACGTTTTCCTTTCGGGAGGTCACTGACCTCAATAGCGGTTTGTTCACAAGTCGGATCTATTGATCCTCTGCCACGGACCTTCTGGCTATTCGAAGGTCGCACCGTGATTGAGCACACACACAGCCGCGAGTGAGTGCTCCAGTCGGCAACCTTAGAAGTCTAACAGTGAATGCCGCCCAAGCCCAAGACTTACTTGCTGTTTTTAAATGCTCGGATGATTGCCCTAAGGCGAGACCAGCGCTCACCTAGTTCGCGCTCGGTTCCGACGTTCTTTGGTCGGTAGTACTTCTTGCCAAGCAGTTCACGACTTAGATACTGCTGCTCAACCACTGCCCTGCTGTCGTCATGTGGGTATAAATAGCCCTGGCCAAGACCACGCTTTTTTGCGCCAACGTAGTTAGAGCTACGCAGCGGGGTCGGAATCTTTCCGATTGGCGAATTTCTAACATCCTCGATCGCCTCGTTGATCGCCAAATACGTTGAGTTTGATTTGGGGGCGAGCGCAAGGTAGACCGTTGCGTTTGCTAGAGGAATTCGACCCTCAGGCATTCCGACCAGTGAAACCGCATTGAAGGCCGATACTGCAATCTGAGTGGCATTCGGGTCAGCCAGGCCGACATCTTCAGATGCCAAGATGATCAATCTTCGAGCTATAAATCGCGGATCCTCGCCGCCCTCTAGCATCCTGGCTAGATAGTGGATTGCTGCGTCTGCGTCGGAACCGCGAATTGACTTGATGAAGGCGCTGATTACGTCATAGTGCTGATCGCCTGATTTGTCATAGGCAACGAAAACACGGTCTGTCGCAAGTTCGACCGATTCTCTGCTGATGGCAACCTGTCCCATTATCGACTGTTTCTTGGTCGCCTTGTCTGTTGCCTTGGTAGCTTTTGACGTTTCTGGTGAACTGGCCAGTTCAGCCGAAGCTGAAGCGGCAGCCTCAAGAATGGTCAGGGCTTTGCGCGCATCTCCTCCACTCATACGAGTGATTTCGGCCAAAACTGAATCTTCAATCGTGAACTTGCCATCTAGACCGAGCTCAGATTTCAATGCTCGATTAAGCACTTCAAGAATCTCATCTTCAGAAAGCGCCTGAAGTTCAATCAGCAGCGACCTAGAAAGAAGTGGCGAAATGACCGCAAACGAGGGATTTTCTGTGGTTGCGGCTACTAAGACCACTACCCCGTGCTCAACCGCTGGCAATAGAGAATCTTGCTGCGACTTAGAAAAACGATGAATCTCATCTAGAAAAAGAACCGTCTTTTTGCCGTAAGTGTCGTTGTCGAGACGAGCTCGTTCGATTACATCTCGAACGTCTTTAACTCCTGCGGTGACGGCGCTCAACTCGACAAATTTTCTGCCTGCACTGGTGGCAATTGCCTGCGCAATTGTGGTTTTGCCGGTGCCCGGTGGACCAAACAGGATTACGGAGGTCAGTGAGCCCTGTCGGTCTTCGCGTGACGCGAGAGCCATTAGCGGTGATCCAGGTCTAAGAATTGACGCTTGGCCCACTATGTCTTCAATGCGCTTTGGGCGCATGCGAGCAGCGAGCGGCATTTGACCCGAAACAAGAGATTGTGCGCTGCTCACCACATCAGGCTAGCTCAGCTGGGTAAAATCAGATGACATTCACTCGAAGGAATCACCTTGGCATCTAAGAAAAAGCAGCAGAACCTGTTCACCACACCTGAAGCACGCCTAAAGGCGTATCAAGAATCACAGGTATTGGTTGAAGCTGAAAGCAAGCACAAGAAATCAGACAATCGTCTGGCAATCATTGCCGCGTTAGTGACCTTGATTTTGGTTTCAGCCGGACAAGCTGCCTATTTCGGTTTCGGCCCTGGTAAGACCTCAGCTAGTGCGTCACCTTCAGCTAGCCCAAGCAGCACCCTTGTTCCAGATGCGTCTCTATCTGAGGGTCGCACTTGGAACGGTGAGATGCAGATCGGCGCAGAAAAACTTGCTATTTCTCTAGATGGCGCAAAAGCGCCGCAGGCTGTCGCCAACTTCGTATCGCTGGTCAAGTCAGGTTTCTATAACGACATCAGCTGCCACCGTCTAACCACTGAAGGAATCTTCGTTCTACAGTGTGGTGACCCTAATGGCGACGGCACAGGAGGCCCTGGTTATAGCTGGGGTCCAATCGAAAACGCACCTTCAGACAACGTATACAAGAAGGGTGTTCTAGCGATGGCTCGTCAAGGAAACAATGCCGAGAGTATGGGCAGCCAATTCTTCATCGTTTACGAAGATTCAGTCATTCCATCTGACAACGCCGGTGGATATACCGTCTTTGGTGCAGTTGAATCGGGCATTAAGACTGTTTCTGACATCGCTAAAAAGGGTGTTGAGGGCGGCGGCTACGACGGCATTCCAACCGCAAAGCCAAAGCTAACCAGCATCACCGTAAACTAAGCATTGGTTCGACAGGCGAACCTTCACACCCAGGAGCTACCATGCCTACCTCTACCCCGTTTGGCCGCGTTGACGCGGATAACTTCGTCTACCTAATTGAAGGCGGTGCAGAGCGTCAGGTCGGACAGTATCCGGGCGTCTCTCAAGAAGAGGCTTTGGCTTATTTTGAGCGTAAGTTTGCCGATCTAGAGGCTCAGGTTCGCATTCTTGAGCAGCGCGTTGCCAACAAGGTTGACGCACAGAACCTTCGCAAGGTTGCGACCAAGCTGACAGCCGATTTAGTTGAGCCAGCTGCAATTGGCGATTTAGCAGACCTTCGTCGCCGCGTTTCCAACCTGGATACCAAGATTGACGCTTTGGGTGCAGTGAAAGCTGCCGAGAACAAAGAAGCATCTGCCGCTGCACTTGCCGCTCGTGAGGCAATCGCTGCAAAGGCTGAAGCCATTGTTGCTCAGGACTCAAGCAAGATTCAGTGGAAAAACTCAAGTGCCGAAATGGCAAAGCTATTCGAAGAGTGGCAGGCAAGCCAAAAGTCTGGAGCACGCGTTTCTAAGGCAGACTCTGACCCAATCTGGAAGCGCTTCTCGGCTGCTCGCACCAAGTTTGAGGGTGCCAAGCGTCAGTATTTTGCAGGCTTAGACAATGCCAACAAGGCCGCCAAGCAGGCTAAGAACTCAATCGTTGAAAAGGCTGAGGCTCTTGTTGCTAAGGGTGCAGGAGCATCTGCTGACTATCGCAAACTGCTCGATGAATGGAAGGCCTCTGGCCGCACTCACGGCAAGGGTGACGATGCACTCTGGGCTCGCTTCAAAGCGGCCGGCGACGCAATTTATGCCGCTCGTCAGGTTGTTGAAGCTGCCGAGAACGTTGAGTTCTCTGCGAACCTTGCTGTCAAGCTCGAGCTTTTGAAAGAGGGCGCAAAGATTGACCCAACCAAAGACCTTGCCGCAGCCAAGAAGCAGCTTCAAGACCTTCAGAGCAAATGGGAAAAGGCTGGCAAAGTTCCTAAAGACAAGATTCGCGAAGTCGAAGACAAGCTGCGTGCCATCGAGGGCAAAGTTCGTCAGGCTGAAGAAGACAACTGGCGCAAGACCGATCCAGCTGCTCAGGCGCGTGCAAACGACGTACTTAGCCAGCTAGAAGACTCAATCAAGAAGCTCGAGGCAGATCTGGCTGCGGCTACCGCTTCGAAAGACAAGAAGAAGATTGACGACGCTAGCTCAGCTCTTGCCGCCCGCAAGGCTTGGCTAGAGGTAGTCAAGGCTTCACAGGCCTAAGTAATTCAAAAAAAAATAGCCCGCAGGATAATTCCTCCGGGCTTTTTTCTTCTAGCCGTTGCTGACTCGATAAACGTCGTAGACCGCTTCGATTCGGCGAACCGCATTGAGCAAGTGCTCAAGCATCGATGGGTCTCCCATTTCAAATACAAAGCGGCTGAGTGCCACACGGTCAGAGCGCGTGCTAACTGATGCACTCAGAATGTTTACGTGATGTTCGCTTAGTACGCGAGTTACATCTGAGAGCAATCCAGATCGATCCAGTGCCTCAATCTGAATTTGCACCAAGAAGATCGACTTTGCGTTCGCAGCCCAAGAGACATCCATTAGTCGCGCTGGCTCGAGCCGTAGCTGTTCCACGTTCTTGCAGTCGTCTCGGTGCACCGAAACTCCGGAGCCGCGAGTCACGAACCCTATGATCTTGTCGCCAGGAACCGGCGTGCAGCATCGGGCTAGTTTGACCAAGACGTCTGCATCGCCCTTCACTAAGACGCCTGAGTCGTTTGAGCGACTGCGATTAACGCTTCTTGGTGTCGGAGGAAGCTGAAATTCAACCTCGTCGTTCTCGTGATCGTCAGCAACCGCAGAAGATAGCTTCTCGACAACTGATTGAGCAGAGATGTGGTTATCTCCGATTGCGGCATAGAGCCCATCAAGATCCGGGTAGCGAAGTTCTCCGGCTAGCTTGACCAGCGCATCCGAGTTCATCAGGCGTTGCAGCGGAAGATTCTGCTTGCGCATTGCCTTAGCGAGATTCTCTTTGCCGCTTTCGATGGCCTCTTCGCGGCGACCGGCCGTGAACCACTGCTTAATCTTTGCTCTAGCACGAGGAGACTTGACGAAGTTCAGCCAGTCTTTGCTCGGGCCAGCATCGGTAGATTTCGAGGTGAAGATCTCTACTACGTCACCAGATTGCAGTCCGGTCTCAAGAGGCACAAGGCGACCGTTGACTTTGGCGCCCATTGTTCGGTGCCCAACTTCGGTGTGAACCGCATAGGCAAAATCAACCGGCGTGGCTCCCCCAGGCAATCCGATTACGCGGCCCTTTGGCGTGAATACGTAAACCTCTTTGGCGCCGATTTCAAAGCGAAGAGAATCTAAGAACTCAGATGGATCTTGAGTCTCAGCCTGCCAATCGGTTAGGTGCTTTAGCCAGGCCAAATCTTCTTCGGCGGTGACATCTTTTTTGCCAGCTTGCTCTTTGTATTTCCAGTGAGCTGCAACACCGTATTCAGCACGTTGGTGCATTTCGTGGGTGCGAATTTGAATTTCAACTGGTCGTCCGTTTGGGCCCATCACTGTGGTGTGCAGTGATTGATACAGGTTGAACTTGGGCATCGCTATGTAGTCTTTGAAGCGACCAGGCATTGGGTTCCAACGAGCGTGAATAGCACCGAGTACTGCGTAGCAATCACGCACTTCAGGAACCAATACACGGATGCCGACTAGGTCATAGATGTCATCAAACTCACGACCCCTAACCACCATCTTTTGATAGATGCTGTAGTACTGCTTTGGTCGACCGGCAACCTTGCCCTTGATTCGGTTGGTCTTGAGGTCATCTTCGATGGCGCCGATAACCTGCTCGATAAACTCTTCACGCTTTGGTGTGCGTTGCTTCACCAGATTGACGATCTCTTCGTAAACCTTTGGGTAGAGCACACCAAATGAGATGTCTTCAAGCTCCCATTTGATGGTGTTGATTCCGAGACGATGAGCCAATGGTGCATAAATCTCTAGCGTCTCTTGAGCCTTGCGACGAGCCGACTCCTCAGGAACGAACTTCCAGGTTCGTGCGTTGTGCAGACGGTCAGCCAGCTTGATCACAAGAACACGAATGTCTTTAGACATCGCAACAACCATCTTGCGAACAGTTTCGGCTTGAGCGTTTTCGCCGAACTTAACTTTGTCCAGTTTGGTTACTCCGTCGACCAACATAGCGACTTCATCGCCGAAGTCGCTCTTCAGTTCGTCGAGTGAGTAGTCAGTGTCTTCTACGGTGTCATGCAGCAACGACGCGGCGAGTGTGACTGGCCCGATGCCAAGATCAGCAAGAATCTTTGTGACAGCAAGAGGATGGGTGATGTACGGCTCGCCACTTTTGCGATTCTGATTACGGTGAGCGTGCTCAGCTGTCAGAAAAGCGCGATCGATAATCGATAGATCAGCTCTTGGGTGGTTAGCTCTAGCAACCTTGAGAATCTCTGAAAGTTCGGCTCCATAGGCGCCTGGTCGACTGAACAGCCTCGGCAGCCTACTTCGAAGACTTGCGATGCTCCCTGTGGGCGTTACGTCAGTCATTCGAGAACCTCGAAACTAGTTCGCTAGAGCCTTTGCTGCGGCCTTCTTGTACTTCGGCTCATTCTCACGAAGGTGAGAGTAGACCGGAGCTGCAATGAAGATGGTCGAGTAAGTACCTACGATAATTCCGACAAACAGTGCCAGCGAAATGTCGCGAAGAGTTCCGGCGCCAAGCAGAGTGCCACCAATGAACAAAATTGCCGCTACAGGCAAAACTGCAACTACTGAAGTGTTGATTGAACGAACCAAGGTCTGGTTGATTGCTAGGTTCACGCGCTCTGCAAAGGTTGCGGTTTCGCTGAACTCAACCTCGAATGTGTTTTCTCGAATCTTGTCGAAGACAACAACGGTGTCATAGAGCGAGTAGCCAAGAATTGTCAAGAATCCAATAACGGCAGCCGGGGTGACTTCAAAACCAAGAGCACCGTATACACCGGCAGTCAGAATCAAGTCGTGAATCAGAGCGATAATCGCGGCTGCGGACATTTTTAGGGTTCTAAAGTAGAGCGCCATCAAAACTGCGGCTAGTGCAATAAATACGATCAGACCAGTTAGGGCCTTCTGAGTTACGTCTGCGCCCCAGTTAGCACCGATGAACGAACTAGCAACGGCCGAGCTGTCAACATCGTAAGCCTTAGCAAGCGCTACGCGAACCTCTTCTGACTCGGTGTCACCAAGCTGTTCGGTCTGCACGCGAATTGCGTCGGTGCCTACATTGCTCACTAGTGGATTAGCTTCTGCATTCACCGTGTGAACCGCATCAATAGCAACCTGCTGTGACGTGCTCGAAACTCCTGAAACACGGAATTCTGAACCACCGCGGAACTCAATTCCGAAGTTGAAGCCGTTTTGGGCAGTAAATGGGAGTACAACAGACAGCAGAATCATTGCTGCTGCAATTGAGTACCAAACTTTGCGTCGGCCAATAAAGTTGAATGAACGCTCGCCGCTGTAAAGGGCGTTTCCGAAGTCTGCAAACTTTGACATTACTGATCCTTCTTATCTGCAGCTGGAGCTGACTTGCGGTCGGCTAGTGCTTGACGCTTGGCAGCCTCTTTTGATGCCTTTGCAGCCTTAGTTTCGTTGATGCTGTCTGAGACACGGAAAGTACCGCGACCGGTGTATTTGTTGTTTCCGAGCGACTGAGAATCGAAGCCAGACCACTTGCTTCGAGAAGCAAAGAAGTTGGTGCGGGCAAGGATCTGAAGCATTGGGTGCGTAAATAGCGCTACCACTGCAAGGTCAATCAAAGTTGTTAGACCAAGGGTGTATGCAAAACCACGAACGTTACCGACAGTTAGCGCGAATAGAGTCACAGCAGCAAGAATGCTGACACCGTCAGAAACGATGATTGTGCGTAGTGCGCGCTTCCAGCCCTGATCAACAGCGCTGTCAAGGCCGCGACCATCGCGCAGCTCATCGCGAACGCGCTCGAAGTAGACGATGAATGAGTCAGCGGTGATACCGATTGCAACAATCAAACCGGCAACACCTGCAAGTGACAAGCGGTAACCCTGGCGCCATGAGAGAACGCTGATGGTTAGGTAGACCAGGATTGCCGCGACCACCAATGAACCAATGGTGACAATCGCCAGGCCGCGGTATTGGAAGACCGAGTAAATAACCACAAGAATCAGACCGACTAGACCGGCAAGCAGACCGATGTTGAGCTGTTCAGAGCCCAGTGTCGCGGAGATGTTCGCCTGGCTCTGAACTTCAAAACCAATTGGCAGTGAGCCATACTTCAGCTGATCAGCAAGTGACTTAGACGAAACGCGATCGAATGAGCCGGTGATCTGAGCTGAACCATTTGTAATCACTGCATTTGTCGACGGCGCGGTGATTACGTAGCCATCAAGGGTGATGGCAAAACGGTTGTTTGGTTCAGTTAGCGGGAATAGGCGCTTGGTGACCGCAGCGAACTGCTCAGTGCCCTTGTTGTTGAAATCAAGGTTCACGGCCCAAGTATTGGTGCTTGCACCACTTGAAGTGGTGACGGTGCCTGCGTTCGCATCTGAGATGGTCGAGCCCTCAATTTCAACCGGACCAAGGATGTACTTCTCAGAGAAGAAAGTGTCACAGGTGATAAGTGGCTGAGTTGGGTCATCAATCTGACCTGGCTGGCGGAATGAAGTGTTGCAGTCAAGGGCGTCGAATGCTGCGATAACTGAGCTGTCGATGCCTTCAATTGGGCTTGATGAGGTAGCAGGAGCCGGAGTGGTCTTGCCGTCTTCACCAACGGTCGCGGTCGCACTTGCCGATGCGGCTAGAACTGGACGGAACTCTAGCTTTGCGCTGCTGCGAATTAGCTTGAGTGTGTTCTCATCTGGGGTTCCAGGAATTGAAACAATGATGTTTCCGTTTCCTTGGGTGTTGATCTGAGCTTCGCTAACACCTGAGGCGTCAACACGCTGGCGAATAATTGATACCGCCTGGGCTAGCTGCTCTTCTGAAATCTCTTTGCCGTCTTCAAGAAGCGGAGACAGAATTATTTCTGTTCCACCCTGAAGATCAAGGGCTAGTTTCGGAGTGAAAGAGGCGCCTTGATTGGTTGCCGCGCCAAGGCCGATGATGCCGGCTAGGCCAAGAATGATGACGACAAGCCAAACGAGCTTTTTGCGCGCAGACTTCAGAAAAGCGTTTTCAGACAAAGGTATTCCTTGGTTTACTTAGCGGCTGGCTTCTTAGCAGCAGGCTTTTTGGCTGCTGGCTTTGAAGCTGTGGTCTTCTTTGCAGCTGGCTTGGCTGCGGTCTTTGCGGCAGCCTTAGGGGCTGGCTTTGCGTTGACATCTACGCCACGGATTGCTGCCTTGGCTACTTCAATCTTTGAGCCTGCAGAAACGATGACAGCGCGCTCGCTATCGATCGACTCAATGACGCCGTAAATGCCGCTGTGCAATACAACTGCGGTGCCTTTAGTCAGCTGACCCTGTAGCTGCTCGGCCTGCTTCTTGCGCTTGCGGCTGTTCCAAAACATCATGAAAATTAGGGCTGCTAGCGCAACTAAAAGAATTGAATCTTCTGGCTTCATTATTAAAGTGCCTGTTCTAAAAAAGGAATGCGCCAAACGGCGCTCCCTAGATTATAGGCGAACGGCGTGGTTATTTAGCGTGTTTGGTGAGGTGAGCCACAGCTAAATCCGTGGCAACGCGGCCGCGTGGAGTTCGAGCGATAAGGCCCTGTCTAACCAGATATGGCTCAACCATTGCCTCAATGGTTTCTTGCTCTTCGCCAACCGAAATAGCGATAGTAGATAGACCGACTGCCCGCCCGGCAAACTTGTTGACCAAGACGTTTAGAACATCGCGATCGAGTCGGTCGAGTCCGAGTTCATCGACCTCAAAAAGATCCAATGCCGTATCAGTTGCGGCGGCAGTTATCGACGGGATCTCGTTTACAACGGCATAGTCACGAACTCTTCTCAAAAGTCGATTGGCAACTCGTGGCGTGCCTCGCGAGCGGCGCGAGATTTCAAGAACCGCTGACTCGTCGATGTGCAGATTAAGAAGTGCACTGGCTCTGCGAATAACGCCCGAGAGCTCTTCTTCTGAATAGAACTCCATATTTGCAGTGAAGCCGAATCGGTCGCGCAATGGTCCTGGCAGCATGCCTGCACGGGTTGTCGCGCCCACAAGGGTGAATGGCGCAATCTCTAGGGGCAGCGATGTTGCGCCGGGGCCTTTGCCAACCATTATATCGACACGAAAATCTTCCATTGCCAGATAGAGCATTTCTTCGGCAGCTTTGGACATGCGATGAATCTCATCGATGAACAGAACCTCACCAGGCTGCAGCGAGCTCAAGATTGAGGCTAGGTCACCGGCACTCTGGATCGCTGGACCGCTCGAAAGTCGAAGTGGCTGGTTGGCTTCAGCTGAAACAATCAGGGCAAGGGTCGTTTTTCCGAGTCCAGGAGGACCGGCGAGCAGAACGTGATCAGCGGTTCTCCCCTGTTTTTTTGAAGCCGCCAGAACCAGACGCAGCTGTTCTCTGACTTTTTGTTGACCGATGAACTCGTCTAGCGACTTCGGTCGCAAAGCAGACTCGAAAACCAATTCGCTGGTCTCGGCTACTGGGTTGGTTAGGTCGGTCATGCCTAGTTAGATACCTTCGCGGTTGAAACTGATGCCAAGCTCGCCTTCAAAAGTTCTGCTGCACTCATTCCGGGCAGTTCTTCGAGCGATGCTTTTACGGTCTTAGTAGCCGCCGCTTCATTCCAGCCCAGGCCAACTAGAGCCTTGATTACGTCGTTGGCGATCGGAGATGCACCTGCAGAAGTAGCTGAAATCTTGCCGGCCAGTGTAACGCAGATCAACTTTGCGGTCTTTGGGCCAATGCCTGAAACGGCACTAAACACTTTGTCGTTGCCATCGGCAATTGCTTCAGCGATGACCTCGGCATCCCAGTGCGAAAGCACTGCGATTGCTGACTTTGGCCCGACTCCCGAAACGCTGTGAAGTGAGGCAAACAGTTGTTTAGATGCCGCATCTTCAAAACCAAACAATGTGTGAGCGTCTTCGCGAATTACCAGAGCAGTCTTTGCGGTCACAACATCGCCGATTCTTAACCCAGCAAACTGTTTTGCTGGCGTGATTAGCTCGTAGCCGACGCCGTTGACGTCAATCACTAGACGCCCAATTGAGCTTTCCAGGATTTTGCCAGTTAGTTGAACAATCACCAACTAATGCTAACTAGCTTCGCTTCTTGCTCTGGGATGCCGCTATAGCTGATTTCCATGCTTGTTGAGCGTTAGTCGCTCCACCAACTTCGACAATTCCTTGGCGCCAAGCGTTGCAGATCGCGATTGCCAAGCTGTCGGCAGCGTCTGCAGGTTTCGGGATCTCGTCGAGTTTGAGAATCTTCTTAACCATTTCACCCACTTGCGGTTTCGCCGCCCTGCCTGACCCGGTTACTGCAGCTTTTACCTCGGTCGGCGTGTGCATTTCTACCGGTATGGAGTGCTTACTGGCGAGGTAAAACACCACACCGCTGATCTGCGCGGTTCCCATAACGCTGCGCAAATTCTGTTGCGAGAAAACTCGCTCTAGGGCTATTCGATCAGGTTTGTGTTCAACAATCAGAGCCTCGAGGCGAATCGATATTGCTCCGATACGATCGCGAACATCAGCCTCTTTTGGGCTTACTAGCGTCTCTACTGCAATGTAGCTAACGCTTCGAGAGTTTCCTGCTTCGATTACTCCGACACCACAGCGAGTTAAACCAGGGTCAACTCCCATGATGCGAATCATGCTTATTCGGCTTCTAGCTGCGCCTGAACTTCGGCTGACATGTCGAAGTTGGTATAAACATTTTGAACGTCATCGCTGTCTTCGAGTGCGTCAATTAGCTTCAAAACAGTTCTAGCGGCATCAACTTCAGTCTGAACCGGCATTGACGAGACGAACTCAGAGTCGGCAGATTCATAGTCGATGCCGGCACTCTGAAGCGCCGTGCGAACCGCAACCATGTCGCTTGGGTCGGTCGTGATGATGAACTGGTCGCCACGGTTCTCGATGTCTTCGACGCCAACCTCAAGAACTGCCTCAAGAATTGCGTCTTCCGTGACGCCACCTTCGGCAGAGACTACGATTACGCCCTTGCGGCTAAACATGTATGAAACGCTTCCTGGGTCAGCCATGGTTCCGCCGTTTTTAGTGACGGCAAGACGAACCTCAGCCGCCGCGCGGTTCTTGTTGTCAGTTAGACACTCAACTAGAAGAGCTACACCGCTAGGGCCATAGACCTCATACATGATGTTTTGATAATCGACAGCGTCTTGACCAACGCCGGCACCGCGCTTGACCGCACGATCGATGTTGTCGCTAGGGAGCGAAGACTTGCGACCCTTTTGAATTGCGTCATAAAGAGTCGGGTTGCCGTCGATGTCAGGGCCACCAAGACGGGCCGCTACTTCGATGTTCTTGATTAGCTTCGCGAATAGTTTCGCGCGCTTGCCATCAATAGCTGCTTTTTTGTGTTTGGTGGTTGCCCATTTGGAATGGCCTGACATCAGAACTCCTGTGCTTGGTTATAACTCAACGAGTTTACAGAATTGAGTCAACGAAAAGCTGGTGAATGCGGTTTTCGCCGGTCACTTCGGGGTGAAACGAGATTCCCATTAGGTGACCCTGTCGAACGGCAACCACTTGCCCATCATCTAGTTGCGAGAGAACCTCTACGCCTTCGCCGACCGACTCAACAATTGGTGCCCGGATAAACGCCGCGTGAACTGCCGATTCGATGCCCGCAAAACTTAAATCGGCTTCAAATGAATCAAGTTGATTGCCGAAAGCGTTTCGACGAACTGAGATGTTCAGACCACCGAAGCCCTGCTGCCCTGGAATGCCGTCAATAATCCGATCTGCAAGCATGATCAAACCGGCACAGGTTCCGAATGTTGGCAGGCCGTTTAGAATTCGAGTGCTGAGCTCGTCGAAAAGATCGAACGCCACAGCAAGTTTTTGAATAACAGTTGATTCGCCACCGGGAATGATGAGCCCTCGACAGCGGTCAAGATCGGCAATTGTGCGAACTTGGATGTTCACGACATTAATCGAGTCCAACGTTTGCTGATGTTCCCTGAAGTCTCCTTGCAGCGCGAGAACTCCGATTGTCATCGGCTATTACCAGCCGCGCTCAGCCAATCGGTGCGGTGCAGGCAGGTCGCTGACATTGATGCCAACCATTGCTTCACCGAGACCGCGCGAGACGTTGGCTAGAACATCTGGGTCGTTATAGAAAGTTGTCGCCTTGACGATTGCTGCAGCACGAGCTGCAGGGTTGCCTGACTTGAAGATGCCTGAGCCAACAAACACGCCATCGGCACCAAGTTGCATCATCAATGCTGCATCTGCCGGAGTAGCGACGCCACCTGCAACGAACATAACCACCGGAAGTTTGCCGGTGCGTGCTACTTCGTGAACGAGCTCGTATGGTGCCTGAAGCTCCTTAGCGGCAACATACAGTTCATCTTCGGTCTTAGCTGCTAGTGCACGGATTTCACCGTTGATGGTGCGAATGTGCTTCATGGCTTCAGAGACATCGCCGGTGCCGGCCTCGCCCTTTGAGCGAATCATGGCTGCACCCTCGGTGATGCGGCGAAGAGCCTCGCCTAGGTTGGTGGCACCGCAGACAAATGGAACATCGAAGTTCCACTTGTCGATGTGGTTTACATAGTCAGCAGGGCTCAGAACCTCAGACTCATCGATGTAGTCAACTTTTAGCGCCTGAAGGATTTGTGCTTCTACGAAGTGGCCGATACGTGCCTTGGCCATTACTGGGATTGAAACCGCTTTGATGATTCCGTCGATCATGTCTGGGTCGCTCATGCGAGAAACGCCACCCTGAGCGCGAATGTCAGCTGGCACACGTTCTAGAGCCATAACAGCTACGGCACCGGCATCTTCAGCAATCTTTGCCTGCTCAGGAGTGACGACGTCCATGATTACGCCACCCTTCATCATCTCGGCTAGGCCGCGCTTGACTAGTGGGGTGCCAACTGCTTTTTGTGAATTCTGCGAAATGCTCATGCTCAAATTCTACGGGTGAGCCAGCGGCTTAAGAATCCGAGTCTTTAGGCCAGGCATTGGCAATCTCTGCTCTGACCTCACCCAGTAATTTCGGAAGAGCCTTGGTTTCGGCGATGATCGGAAAAAAATTCGCATCGTGAAGCCAGCGAGGAACAATGTGCTGATGAAGGTGACTGGCGATTCCCGCCCCGGCTAGCTGCCCCTGATTCATTCCTAGATTGAATCCTTGTGCCTTTGATACTTGGCGAAGTACCTTCATCGCAGTCTGGGTAATCTGCCCAATTTCAGCAACTTCTTCAGGGGTTGCATCGTCATAGCTTGCTACGTGTCGGTATGGGCAAACCAACATGTGACCAGAGTTGTATGGAAACAGGTTCAGCAGAGCAAAAGCCGTTTTGCCACGGTAAACAATCAGAGTTTCGTCGTCAGGCTTGCTTGGCGCAATGCAGAACGGGCATTGATCGTCGCTTGGCTGCTGACCATGCTGAATATATACAAGTCGGTGAGGCGTCCAGAGGTGTTGAAAAGAATTCGGAACACCTGGAAGTTCGCTAGAAGACTGCAAATCCGGCCCGGTCACGGTTAGACCTGTGCTTTGGTGCGGATTGCTTCGAGAATGCGCTCTACGGCCTCGTCGATTGGCACACCGTTGTCTTGCTGGCCGTTGCGGTATCGGAAGCTCACAGCACCAGCGTCTCGGTCTTCGCCACCTGCAATCAGTTGGAACGGAACTTTATCCATAGTGTGCTTGCGAATCTTCTTTTGCATGCGGTCATCAGAGTCGTCGATTGTGACTCGAACACCGTGACTGCGAAGCTTGGCGGCGACATCGTGCAAGTAGCCAGAGAACTCATCGGCAACCGGGATTCCAACTACTTGAACAGGGGCAAGCCATGGCGGGAAGTGGCCGGCGTAGTGTTCAGTAAGGACTCCAAAGAAACGCTCAATTGAACCAAATAGGGCACGGTGAATCATGACCGGACGCTGCTTGGTTCCGTCTGCTGCGGTGAACTCTAGGTCAAATCGTTCTGGCAAATTGAAGTCGAGCTGAACTGTTGACATCTGCCAAGTGCGACCGATTGCATCACGCGCTTGTACCGAAATCTTCGGGCCATAGAATGCGGCGCCACCTGGATCTGGCACCAGCTCGAGACCGGTAGCAGCTGCGACTCGCTCTAGTGTCGCGGTTGCCTTATCCCAGATTTCTGGAGCGCCCACGAATTTCGGATTGCCTTCTTCGCGGGTCGAAAGCTCGAGGTAAAAGTCGTCTAGACCGTAGTCGCGCAAAAGGCCGAGTACAAAGTTGATGACATCGGTTAACTCTTGCTCCATGTTGTCGGGGGTGACAAATAGGTGGGCATCGTCTTGAGTCATTCCGCGAACGCGAGTCAAGCCGTGCAGAACGCCTGACTTCTCGTAGCGATAAACGCTTCCGAATTCAAACATGCGCAGCGGAAGGTCGCGATACGAACGGGCCTGTGACTTGAAAATCAGAATGTGGAAAGGGCAGTTCATCGGTTTCAGGTAGTAATCCTGACCCTGTTTGCGCACCACGCCATTTTCATCGACTTCTTCATCCATCTTCATCGGCGGGAACATACCGTCGGCATACCAGCCAAGGTGACCGCTGATTTCGAACAAATTCGACTTGGTGATGTGAGGTGAATAAACAAACTCATAGCCAGATTCTTCGTGGCGCTTGCGGCTATAGTCCTCCATCACGCGGCGCATGATGCCACCCTTTGGGTGGAATACGGCAAGACCCGAACCGATTTCGTCAGGGAATGAGAAAAGGTCTAGCTCTTGACCGAGGCGACGGTGGTCGCGCTTTGCAGCCTCTTCAAGGCGCTCCTGATGAGCGCGCAACTCATCCTTGCTCGGCCACGCGGTTCCGTAGATGCGCTGAAGTTGCTTGTTGTTTTCGTTGCCGCGCCAATAAGCTGCTGCGCTGCGAGTAAGAGCGAAGCCATTGCCAATCATTCTGGTATTTGGCAGGTGCGGACCGCGGCAAAGGTCTCGCCAAACAGTTTCACCAGTTTGCGGGTCGACGTTGTCATAAATAGTGAGTTCGCCGGCACCCACTTCTGCAGAACCCTCGCCAAGATCTGAGCCCTTGAGCCCGATTAGTTCTAGCTTGTATGGCTCTGCTGAGAGCTCGACCGTCGCGTCACCCTCATTGGTAACGCGTCGAATGAATCGCTGCCCCGATTGAATTATTTTCTGCATCGCCTTTTCAAGCGACTTCAAATCCTCCGGGGTGAAAGCGTCAACTACATCGAAGTCGTAGTAAAAACCATCCTTGATCGGAGGGCCGATTCCTAGTTTTGCTTCTGGGTTGATGTTTTGAACTGCTTGGGCTAGCACGTGCGCGGCAGAGTGGCGCAGGATGTTCAGTCCGTCTGGTGATGAAATCTCGATGGCTTCAACTTTGTCGCCATCGGCAAGTTTGTGAGCTAGATCGCGAAGTTCGCCGTTGACTCGCATCGCAACGATTGTGCGTGAAGTGAATAGTTCGAATCCAGAGCCACCGTCGGCCAGCTCTGTGGCGGTTGAATCTACGAGAATTTGCATGGTTTTTCGTGCCCTATCTGAACTACTACCGAGTCAGTCTAATGACTGGTTTAGGCGAGCCTTGCTAGAAATCGCTGGCAATTGTGGTGTTGTGTAACCAGTATGAAGAACTCGAATCTCAATGAACTCGATGAGCAGATTCTGATCAATCAAGAGTTTCAAAGAAACGCGATGGCAGCAAAACTCAATTGGTTGCGTGCCGGCGTGCTAGGCGCGAATGACGGCATCGTCTCAACAGCCGGCTTGGTTATGGGTGTCGCCGGTGCAACCACAGACTCAAATGCCATTTTGATTGCCGGCGTTGCAGGCCTGGTTGCAGGCTCGATTTCAATGGCCGGCGGAGAGTACACATCTGTTTCTGCCCAGAAAGATTCAGAAAAGGCTTCGCTCGAGAAAGAGCGCAAAGAACTAGCTGAGCAGCCTGAGGTCGAGTTGCGTGAACTCGCTTGGTTCTACGAACAAAAGGGTCTGTCGTTTGAACTAGCAACAAAGGTTGCCGAAGAACTAACCGCAAAGGATGCGCTCAAGGCGCATGCTGAGGCTGAGCTCGGAATTGATTCTGAGCAGCACGTCTCACCTTCGCAGGCCGCGCTTGCTTCTTTCGTGGCCTTTGCCGGAGGTTCAGTGCTTCCACTTCTTGCTGTGACTGGCCCATGGGTTGATTATCGTATCCAGGTCACAGTTGCGGCCGTAGTTGCTTCGCTTGCCATTACCGGCTACGTGGGCGCAAAAATTGGCGGCGCCCGATCAGGTTTTGCGATTGTTCGAAACGTAATTGTGAGCCTATTGACTATGGGTATTACTTACGGCATCGGAATGTTGGTTGGCACCTCGGTTTAGTCGGCTGTATCAAGCTTTCAAAGTTATGCTTTACCGGTGAGTATCTCGAAAAAGTACGACGTAGTTCTTATCGGTGGTGGCGTAATGAGCGCTACTCTCGGCACATTCATCAAGCTCCTTGCTCCTAAGACGTCAATTCTGACGCTAGAGCGACTCGAGGACTTTGCTCTAGAGAGCTCAAATGCCTGGAATAACGCAGGAACCGGACACGCCGCTCTTTGTGAGCTCAATTACATGCCAGACGCGCCAGACAAGGGCGTGCCGTCAGCCGCCAAGGCGATTGACATCAACGAGCAGTTTCAGCTGTCTCGTCAGTTTTGGTCACACCTTGTATCAGTTGGAATTCTTAAGAATCCGTCTTCATTCATAAATTCCACTCCCCACATGACTTTCGTTCAGGGCGACAAAGACGTTGATTACCTTTCTCGTCGATTTAGTGCACTGAAAGATCAACCGCTATTCGCGGGTATGGAATACAGCGAGGACTATTCACAGATTGCTAAGTGGGCACCGCTACTTATTGAAGGGCGCAGCAAGGGCCAGAAAATCGCTGCCACTCGCCTCGAGTCGGGTACCGATGTTGATTTTGGTGAAATTACTCGGCAACTATTTCAGTTCCTTGCTAGCCAGGGTGCCGAACTTAAGACCTCGCACGAGGTTGTCGGTGTGCACCGTCTAACTAACTCAAACTGGCAAATTGTTGCAAAGAATCTGAATGGCGGTCGATCTTTAAAGGTCGAAGCAAAGTTCGTTTTTGTCGGTGCTGGCGGTTGGGCATTGAAGCTTCTGCAAAAGTCGGGCATTCCTGAGGCTAAGGGCTACGGAACGTTCCCAGTCGGTGGCCAATGGCTAAAGACTTCGAACCCTAAGTTGGTGGCCGCGCATCAGGCCAAGGTCTACAGCCAGGCTTCGGTTGGTGCTCCCCCTATGTCAGTTCCTCACCTAGACACCCGTGTCGTTGACGGTGAAAAGAGCTTGCTATTCGGTCCTTACGCGACTGCAAACCCTAAGTTCCTTAAGAACGGTTCGATTTTTGACCTGCCTAAATCCATCAGGCCGTCAAACTTGCTTCCATATTTGGCCGTTGGCCTCGGAAACTTTGGTTTGATCAAGTATCTGATTGGTGAACTAGTAAAGACCAAGGCGAAAAAGTTCGAGTCGCTTCAGGCATTCATGCCAACTGCGAAAATTCAAGACTGGCAATTGCTAAATGCTGGCCAACGCGCACAAATCATCAAGAAAGACGCCAAAAAGGTCGGTGTGCTTCAGTTTGGCACCGAGGTAGTTTCTGCTTCAGATGGCTCAATTGCTGGCCTTCTAGGCGCCTCTCCTGGTGCCTCCACAGCCGTATTTGCGATGTTGGGCGTGCTTGAAAAAACTCAGCCGCAAATCATTGAGGGCAACTTGTCGACACTCCAGAGTATTTTGCCGAGTTATCGCAATGCGCTTTCAAAAGACCCGGATCGAGCCGCTGCCTCGCTTGCTGCAACAGCAAAAATCCTCAAGCTTTCCAAATAAGAAAACCCCGACTTAGGTCGGGGTTTTTACTTTCAATGGTCAATACTGGGATCGAACTAGCGAGCGAGAGTTACTGGTTCGGTTAAACGAAAAGGGCTCACATTGTGAGCCCTGTCAGTGGTCGATACTGGGATCGAACCAGTGACCCCTTCCATGTCAAGGAAGTGCGCTACCGCTGCGCCAATCGACCGTGGTAATTCTGGAGGTGGAGACGGGATTTGAACCCGTGGGTTTACAGCTTTGCAGGCTGTTGCTTTGGGCCGCTCAGCCACTCCACCAAGCTATTCACAACTTACGCTATGAAATTTGAGGCTTGCGCCCATGCGAGCGGATGACGAGATTCGAACTCGCGACCCCAACCTTGGCAAGGTTGTGCTCTACCAACTGAGCCACATCCGCGTTGCTTCATCACTGAAGCCTTGGCTACTCTACATCAAAATTGTGAGACTTTGCAAACTGCGCCACGCCTTCAATTTTCATCGAGCTAGCCCTTCCAGCTCCATCGAGGATCCGCCTGCGAATAGGCAGTCTCACCATGTTGCACAAGGTCAACTCCGGCAATTTCATCGGTGCTAGTGACTCGGAAGCCAATCGTCTTTTGAATGAGCCAAGCAATTGCATATGCCAACACAAAGCTGTAAACCAAAACCACGGCAACGGCGAGTGCCTGCTTGCCCAATTGATCAAAACCGTTACCGAAAACGGCGCCAACGTTTGTTCCAAATAGACCCACCCAAAGAGTTCCGACTATTCCGCCGACAAGGTGGATGCCGACAACGTCCAATGAATCATCGAAACCAAGTACAAACTTCAAATCGATCGCCAATGCACATACAACTCCCACTACAGCTCCGAGCAGTAGCGCCCAAATTGGGTGCAAGTAAGCGCAAGAAGGAGTAATTGCTACCAATCCCGCCACCGCACCGCTCGCACCACCTACGGAAGTTGGTTTTCCGTGGACAATTTTTTCGAATATCATCCAGGTGACCATTGCGCCCACTGGGGCTGCAAGCGTATTGACGAAAGCAAGTGACGCCACACCGTCGGCTGCCAACTCTGAACCAGCATTGAAGCCAAACCAGCCGAACCAGAGAATCGCTGCGCCGATAAGTGTCAGCGGCACGTTGTGCGGCGCGTGCATGCCTTTGGTGAAGCCGAAACGCTTCCCCACTACCAATGCAACCGCAAGGGCCGCCGCACCGGATGACACCTCAATTACAGTTCCACCAGCAAAGTCCAAGAGCCCAATGTTATAAACCAGCCAGCCACCATCAACGACTTTTCCGTCTTTTGTCGTGAAGTTGAAGACCCAGTTCGCCACTGGAAAGTAAACGACCGTTGCCCAGATGCCGGCGAAAATCATCCAAGAGCCGAACCGGGCGCGATCGGCAATTGCGCCTGAAATTAGCGCAACCGTGATTACTGCAAATGTGCCCTGAAAACCGGCAAACGAGAGACCAAAGGCTTCGCCGCTTTTGGCTTGATTGGTTAGGTCTGCAAGAAAAATGTTGTTTAGGTCAATTCCGAAAACGCCATCAATTCCGAAGAAGTTTCCCTGACCGGCATTGCTAAATGAAATCGCGTAGCCGAAAACGATCCACATAAAAGCGATGAGGCCCAGCGAACCGATGCTCATCATCATCATCGATACAACACTGGATGCTCGAACTAGTCCACCATAAAAAAATGCGAGGCCAGGAGTCATGAAAAGCACCAATGCGGTGCAAATCATCAAGAACAAGCTATTGTCTGATGTCATTTCGATTCTTTCTATTTGTGGTGATGCATTTAACGCCGGACAGCACTAAACAGGAGCTCCAATGGAACCCCTGTTTAGTGGCTGCTGAAAACTAGCCTCGGTCAGCCCCGAATGCATAAGCCTCTTCTCCGTGAACCACGGTGTCGATACCGGCAATTTCGTCTTCTGCCTTGACTCGGAATCCAATGGTCTTCTCGACAATGAATCCGATGATCAGGGCCATAACGAATGAGAACACTAGTACTGCACCGGCGCCGATTGCCTGCTTTGCAAGCTGATCGAATCCGAAACCGAATGCTGCGCCTACTCCGTTGCCGAAGATTCCGATCCACAGGGTGCCGACGATTCCACCCACAAGGTGGATGCCGACTACGTCAAGTGAGTCGTCGAATCCAAAGCTGAACTTTAGGTCAACTGCAAGTGCACAGAGGATTCCGGCAACTACGCCTAGAAGAAGAGCCCAAACTGGATCAAGTGAAGCACAGGCTGGAGTGATGGCAACCAAACCGGCAATTGCACCCGAACCGGCCCCGATTGACGTTGCCTTGCCGTGCTTTAGTTTCTCGACGAAGATCCAACCGAGCATCGCCGCTGCAGGTGCACCAATGGTGTTGATGAATGCAACCGATGCAAGACCGTCAGCTGCTACCTCTGAACCGGCGTTGAAACCGAACCAACCGAACCACAGCAGCGCAACGCCAAGAAGGGTTAGTGGCACGTTGTGCGGCTGAGTGATGCCTTTGCTGAAGCCAAAACGCTTGCCAAGGATGATCGCCAGAGCCAAACCAGCAGCACCGGCATTGATGTGTACGGCGGTTCCGCCAGCGAAGTCGATTGCGCCTAGATTGTAGACAATCCAGCCACCGTCAACGACTTTGCCGTCTTCAAGAGTGAAGTTAAAGACCCAGTTTGCGACCGGAAAGTAAACCAAGGTTGCCCAAAGTCCGGCAAACACCATCCAGGCACCAAATTTTGCACGGTCAGCGATAGCGCCAGAAATTAGGGCAACGGTGATGATGGCGAAGGTTGCCTGGAACGCAACGAATGCCAGTGAAGGGAATGCACCCTGCGGGTCTGCTGATTCGGCTACCTGAGCCTCAAGACCAAGGAAAGATGTGTCAATTCCGAACCATCCGTCGATTCCAAAGAATGTCGCGCTTCCAGCGTTAGCGAATGCAATTGCATATCCATAAAGAATCCATAGAACAGCAATTAGTGCCAGCGAACCGAACGAAAGCATCATCATGCTTACAACGCTCTTGGCCTTCACCATTCCGCCATAGAAGAACGCCAATCCTGGCGTCATGAGCAACACAAGTGCTGCTGAAATTAATACAAATGCGGTATTTCCCTGATCCATTTGTTTACCTCTCTCTAAATAAACAACGACGCCACGAATGCGCTTGCGTCTATTTTGAGAGGCTTGTATTTCAGTTTTGGTGTTGGTTATGTTTCGCGTTTGTTAACAAATTTATTAGCGCGAGCTTAATGAGCCAGCCCGCGAAATGGCTCGAAGGTACTTCTTGCGATAGCCGCCATGTTTCATTTCTTCTGAGAACATCTCGGTTACTGCTACCCCACTGGCCTGAAGTGCGATCTGATTTTCATATAGTCGATCAACAAACGCTACCCACCGAAGTGCCTCGACCTGGTCATGCAGCTGTCGGGCATTCTTAACTGCGATTGCATTCACTCCGTCAAGAAGGTTTACATAGCGGCTTGGATGAAGCTTTGAAAGATGCTTTAAGAGCGCGTCGAAGTCATCCACAGCGACATCGCCCTCGTGCTCGTTCGCCCAGGCAGACAGTTCAGAATCGTTTAGTACTGCAACATGTGTGTCTGATGGTCTGTGTCGATAGTCTTCGCCGTCGATTGAAATAATTTCGAAACGACCTGCCATTGCACTAATTTCGCGTTGAAAGTCAGCCGCAGCAAAACGGCCTTCTCCGAGTGCGTTCGGCGGAGTATTGGAAGTAGCCGCGAATCGAACTCCCTTTGGCTGCAACTCGGAAAGCAGGCGAGACATCATCATGGTGTCACCTGGGTCATCTAGCTCAAACTCATCAATGCAGATGAAGTCATACTTGGCGAGCTCTTCAACGGTCTTTGAGAAACCAAGGACACCGATTAGGTCGGTATAGCCGAGGAACGAGCCGAAAAGCTTTTTGCCGCGGAATGAATGGAATAGCGAGGCCAAAAGGTGGGTCTTGCCAACGCCAAAACCGCCGTCTAAATAAATTCCAGCTTTCGGTTCAACGCGCTTTGCGAATAGTCCCGACTTTGATTTGCCAGACAAGAACGTGTGGCAGTGTGCAACAGCCCTAGCTTGGCTTGTGAAGTTCGCATCAGGCCGATAATTATCGAAACTTGAGGTTCTAAATTCTCGAGGAGGTACAAGCTGCGAAAGCAGCTCACTGACCGATACAGAGGGCGTGCGTGTTGTCAGTGTGATTTGATTTGCAGTCATTTTTTTTCTGATTGTTACGAATTGGGAGACACGCACGATTTGACGAGTTAACCTTGAAGTAAGTCTAAATCAAGGAGAAGAAAGCAGTCATGTCTATTTCATTCGACAGCGACCCAAAATTTGCGGAATATGCGCACCCAGAAGTTCTAGTCAGCACTTCATGGCTCGCAGATAACCTCAACACCGCCGGCCTGGTTGTAGTCGAGTCAGACGAAGATGTTCTTCTTTATGAAACCGGCCACATTCCAGGTGCCGTAAAAATAGACTGGCACACCGATCTAAATGACCCAGTCACCCGTGACTACGTTTCTGATGAAGCTTTTGCGCAGCTGCTTGGCTCAAAGGGCATTTCTCGTGACACCACCGTCGTGATCTATGGCGACAAGTCGAACTGGTGGGCTTCTTACGCTTTGTGGGTATTCAAGCTGTTCGGTCACGCTGATGTGCGCTTGCTTGATGGTGGCCGCGATAAGTGGATTGCTGAAGGTCGTGAACTTACTAAAGATGCCACTTCGGTGACCGCAGTCGAGTATCCAGTTATCAAGCGTGACGACAGCACTCTACGAGCTTTCAGGGACGATGTCCTTAAGCACTTCGGTAACCCTCTAATCGATGTCCGCTCCCCAGAAGAGTATTCGGGTGAACGCACCCACATGCCTGCCTACCCAGATGAGGGTGCACTTCGCGGCGGACACATTCCGAGTGCAAAGTCTGTTCCTTGGGCTAAGGCTGCTGGCGAGAACGGAGTTTTCAAGACGCGTGCCGAACTTGAGGCAATCTACTTGGATGGCGCTGGTCTTCGTAACGGTGACAACGTAATTGCCTACTGCCGCATCGGAGAGCGTTCAAGCCACACCTGGTTTGTGTTGAACTACCTTCTTGGTTTCACCAATGTTCGCAACTACGACGGCTCATGGACTGAATGGGGCTCATTGGTGGGTGTTCCTATCGTCAAGGGTGTTGAGCCTGGCGTTGCGCCAGCGCCTAAGGCTGCCTAATTGACCGCTGTCGCGAGAGCTACCGAGCTCGCTGAGGACTTTCAATCCTTTGCCTTGAAGGATCGCCTACAACTACTACTCGAGTTCAGTGAAAATCTTCCGGCGCTACCGGATCGATACCAAGATCACCCGGACCTTCTAGAGCGAGTCGAAGAGTGTCAATCGCCGGTGTTTCTGTTCGTAGAGGTGCATGATTCAAAAGTAAATTTGTTCTTTACCGCACCTGAAGAGGCTCCAACCACCCGTGGTTTCGCGAGCATATTGCACTCGGTGCTAGACGGGGCGAGTGTCGCTGAAGTATCTAGCTTCGACGACGATTTTCCTAGCACGCTTGGTTTAAGCGAAGCTGTTTCACCACTCCGCATGCGCGGCATGCGTGCCATGCTTGCGCGTATCAAGCGACAGACGGCTGAGAAAAGCGCCTAGTGCCAATCAGAGCCATTTTTGTCGCATTGAATACAGGCGAATGGCGTGATCGAGCTGGCAGCAGCAAGGGCATTTCTAACGCATCCGACTTTGCGCACCTGCTTGCCTCACGAGAGTGGGCTGATGTGATTGTTAGCTCCGGTGAAACAGTGCGTGCCAACAACTACAGTCCGACCAGGAAGCCACTGCGAATAATTAGTTCGCGCAGCCGTTCCGACTTCGCCAGGCTCTGCCAAAGTGAACAATTTCAAGTAATCAACGGTTCGGCTTCGGATTTGCTACATCGACTTCGGCTGGAATTTGACAACATTCTTGTTGAATTCGGGCCCACGCTTTTGAGCGAGGCGCTTGAGAAGAACTCACTGGATGAGTTTGATTTGTCAATCACAGGTGATTTTGATTTAGATGACCTTCGAGAACTGCTAATTGACCTTCCTTTTGAACTCGGGTTCTCTGATTATGAAGTACTTAAGAAGAGTGCTCAATTCACTCTTGTTCGCTTTTATCTATAGCCAAACGGCGTGGCAGCCTCATGTATTTCAGGCGCAAACTAACCTCTAACTAGATGTTTGAATTCGAATCCCAAGAAGCATGGTCGGCAAGTTTCAAGTTGGCGACCAATAGTCTGCGCGCCTCTGACGTGCGCGATGAACTAGATGTTCACCAAATCGCCGCACCGAAAGATCTTGCTGCAAACGCAATGGCGGCATGTGCCAACGTTATTGCCGGTCAATTACACTCGGCTGACGCGGGCGAAGGGCGAATCGTATTCTTGCGAGACGATAAGCAGGTTGAGGCTTGGGGTGGCTCAAGCCGCGTAATCTGCTTCATAAAGTCATCGCTAGAGGCGCATATCGCCAATGATGAACGCCTGGCTGAAATTGCCTGGAACTGGCTCTCAGAAGCGCTCCGTCAGCGAGGCGCTGATTACTTTGCCGAAGCAGGAACTGCAACCCGCATTCACTCAACCGGCTTCGGCGGCTTGTCAAATGATCCTGATCATGCAGAGATAGAAATTCGCGCTTCATGGTCGCCTAAGGGCGACAACCTAAGACCACATCTTGAGGCATTTCAAGACCTGGTCTGCATGGTTAGCGGTCTGCCGCACCTTCCAACTGGAGTCGGCAGCATTGGCAGATAGTTCAGAGCAGCTTGAATCGGTAGATCTGCCGGTTCTTGGCTCACCACGCAACCCTGTTGTTTTTGTAGACACTGTAGATAGCCTTAGTGATGCCGTAAGCAGTCTTAGAGCGGCCACTGGGCCATTTGCATTAGACGCAGAACGCGCTAGCGGATTCAAGTACAGCCAACGGGCCTATCTAATTCAAATTTATCGTCCGGGCTCCCCCATTTTTCTGATTGATCCAGTGGCTATTTCACCAGACGGTGAAAAAGGACCGTTTGCAGACCTAGTAAAAATTCTTGCTTCTGACGAATGGTTGCTGCACGCCGCCTCGCAAGACATTCCTTGCTTGGCGATGTTGGGGCTCATTCCTACCAAGCTTTTTGATACCGAGCTTGCGTCTCGGCTTGCAAATCTCGAACGAGTCGGGCTGGGCAGCGTATGCGAATCGCTAATCGGTTTAAAGCTTGCCAAAGAGCACTCAGCAGTCGACTGGAGTCAACGCCCTCTCGCCGATGATTGGCTAAATTACGCCGCGCTAGACGTGGACGTACTGCATGAGCTTCGCGATGCCCTCGCGATTCTGCTTGAATCACAGGGCAAAACGCAGTGGGCACAGCAGGAATTTGATGCACTGGTGCACTTTCAGCCAAAACCGCCTAAGCCAGATCGCTGGCGTGGCACTTCAGGTGCAATTGAGCTCAAAGAACAGCAGCAACTTGCCATTCTCAAATCTCTTTGGGAAGCCCGCGAGACGCTGGCTCAAAAAATGGATGTCTCCCCCGGACGAATTCTTCCGGATCGCTCGATTATTGCCGCAATTAAGGCCAACCCAAAGACAAAACCTGAGCTCGCGTCACTAAAGACTTTCATTGGCCGGGGCAGTCGAACATTCATCGACATTTGGTTTGCTGCCCTTCGTGACGGTGCTCAAGCTAGGGAGTTGCCGCCAAAGAGATTGCCTCAAGAGGGTATTCCTAACCATAGAAACTGGCCAAGTAAGCACCCTGAAGCTGCTGCTCGTTTGCAAAAGGCCCGAGAGGCGGTAATTGCCAAGGCCGCCGATCTTGAACTTCCGCAAGAGAACCTAATTTCACCTGATCATGTCAGGCAGGTTTGCTGGGATCTGAACCTATGTGAGAGCGCCACGATAGCCCTGAGATTGCGCGAGGTTGGCGCACGCGAATGGCAAATTGCAATAGTTGCTGAACTGCTAGCTAGTTGCTTTGCGGGTTCTGAAGACCAAAATCAGAGTTAATTTTCGTTTCATCAAGCGGTCTTGCGTGTGGCACTTTAGCGCCTAGAACCTGGGCGACAATGTCGTGAGCAATTGATTTAGCCGTTAGTCCGGTTCGTTCCAAAATTTGATCGCGACTTGCATGTTCAAGAAACTCGTCAGGCAGACCAATCTCGTTAAGAGCAGTGTCGACGCCAGCTGCGCGCATGTCCTGCCTGATTCGGGTGCCAATGCCACCCACCTTTATACCGTCTTCAACGGTGACCACGAGGCGATGTTCAGCGGCCATCTCTAAAATCGATTTCTTGACCGGAACCACCCATCGCGGGTCAACAACCGTAGCGCCAATGCCCTGGGCCGCTAACAGTTCAGCGACCTTAAGAGCTACGTCAGCCATGACTCCAACGGCAACAATTAGCACGTCTTTGCTCGCATTTTGAGCGAGTATGTCTACGCCATCTGAAGTGCGAGAAATCTGACTAATTTGATTCGAAACTGTGCCTTTAGGAAAGCGAACAACAGTAAGCGCGTCATCAACCGCAACCGCTTCACCCAGCAACTCTTCAAGGCGTTGCGAATCTCTTGGTGCAGAGATTTGAATACCTGGGATGATCTGCAACATGGCTAAGTCCCACATGCCATGGTGGCTGGCGCCATCTGGTCCGGTGACACCGGCACGATCAAGAACCAGGGTGACTCCGGCTTTGTGGAGTGCCACATCCATAAGCAACTGGTCGAAAGCTCTATTGGCAAAGGTCGCATAAATAGCTACTACCGGATGCAGTCCGCCGAAGGCCATACCAGCTGCACTGGTTAGTGCGTGCTGTTCTGCAATGCCCACATCAAAAACGCGGTCAGGATATTTGTCGGCAAGGGCCTTCAAGCCAACCGGAATAAGCATTGCACCGGTTACGCCAACGATGTTTGGGTTTGCGTCGGCAAGTTTGACTAAACTCTTGCCAAAAACATCGGTCCAACTTGTCTTTGAAGCGGTATCAAGTGATTTTCCGGTCAGTGGGTCGATTGAACCTACTGCATGGAACTGATCAGCCTCATCAAGTCGCGCTGGGTCATAACCTCTGCCCTTTTGTGTCATCGCGTGAACAATCACGGGGTTGCCATACTTCTTGGCTTGACCGAGCGCTTGCTCCATGGCAGCTAGGTCATGGCCATCTACCGGGCCGATGTATTTGATGTCGAGATTCGGAAAAAGACCTTTAGGTGCGAAGCTGCCCAAAAGCCCTTTGCCGGCTCCTCGAGCTGTCGAGAAAGCCATTCGACCAAGTGGTCCAAACTTATAAAAGAAGCTCTTGCTGAGGCGGTACATGCGTCGATAGAGGCGTTCGGTTCTGAGCCCATTCAGATAGCGAGCGAAGCCGCCGATAGTTGGCGCGTATGAGCGGCCGTTGTCATTTACCACGATGACTAGTTTGCGGTCGTTGTCATCCGAGATGTTATTTAGGGCTTCCCATGACATGCCGCCGGTAAGCGCGCCATCGCCAATTACCGCAACAACATATCTGTCTTTCTCACCGGTCAGTCGATGAGCTTTTGCTATTCCGTCGGCCCAAGAGAGTGATGAACTTGCGTGTGAACTCTCGACGATGTCATGCACAGATTCAGAGCGCTGAGGATAACCAGCTGGGCCATCTTTGGTTCGAAGCAGAGAAAGATCTTTACGGCCAGTTAGAAGCTTGTGAACGTATGACTGGTGGCCGGTGTCGAAGATAACCGAGTCGTTCGGCGAATCAAATACGCGATGTATCGCAATTGTGGTTTCTACGACGCCAAGGTTTGGTCCGAGGTGACCGCCTGTTTTTGCGACAGTGTGAATCAGGTATTCACGAATCTCAGAGCTCAGTTGTTCTAGCTCTGTCGCGCTCAAGACATCAAGGTCTCTGGGACCATTGATGTTCTCAAGCAACGACATGAACTAAATAACCAAACTTGACAGCCTTTTATGCCCTCGGGCTAGGCAACCAAGCTTCGAAGAACATACTGAAGGATTCCACCGTTGCGGTAGTAGTCAGCTTCACCAGGTGTGTCAATGCGAACAACTGCGTCGAACTCAATCGGAGCCTTGCCGGCTGCCGAGTGGCTTGATGCGGTTGCAACTACGCGAACGGTCTTTGGAGTGACGCCCTCGTTTAGCTTCTCAATTCCGGTGATAGTGAATACTTCAGTGCCGTCTAGGCCCAGTGAATCAGCTGATTGACCAGCCGGGAACTGTAGAGGCAAAACACCCATGCCGATTAGGTTGCTGCGGTGGATGCGCTCGAAGCTCTCAGTGATTACGGCACGGACTCCAAGAAGGCTGGTTCCCTTTGCTGCCCAGTCACGAGATGAACCAGAACCGTATTCTTTTCCGCCAAGAATTACTAGCGGAGTGCCCTGGTTCTGGTAGTTGCTCGAAGCGTCGTAGATGAATGCCTGCGGGCCATCAGCCTGCGTGAAGTCGCGAGTGTAGCCACCCTCTACGTCATTCAATAGCTGGTTGCGGAGACGGATGTTTGCGAAAGTTCCGCGAATCATTACTTCGTGGTTTCCGCGACGTGATCCGTAGCTGTTGAAGTCCACGCGTGAAATGCCGTGCTCAGTTAGGTACTTTCCGGCTGGTGAATCAGCCTTGATAGAACCTGCCGGACTGATGTGGTCAGTGGTGACAGAGTCTCCAAGCTTTGCCAGCACGCGGGCATTGTTGATGTCCTTGACCGGGCTTGGGGTCAACTGCATGCCCTCGAAATAAGGCGGTTTGCGTACATAGGTTGACTTTGCATCCCACTCGAAGACGTCGCCCTTTGGAGTTGGCAGTGACTTCCAGCGGTTGTCACCCTCAAAAACGCCCGCGTACTGAGACTTGAACATCTCTGAGTTGATCGAGCTGTCGATGGTCTCCTGGACTTCTTCTGGAGTTGGCCAGATGTCCTTTAGGAACACAGGGTTTCCAGCTGAGTCGTTTCCAAGTGAATCGTTCTCAAAGTCGAAGTCCATGGTTCCTGCTAGCGCATAAGCGATTACCAGCGGAGGTGATGCCAAGTAGTTCATCTTGACGTCTGGAGAAATGCGACCCTCGAAGTTGCGGTTTCCAGATAGAACTGCGGTGACCGCTAGGTCATTTGCGTTGATCGCCTCTGAAATTTCGTCAGAAAGTGGTCCTGAATTTCCGATACAGGTTGCACAACCATAGCCAACCAGGTTGAAGCCCAAGGCATCTAGATCCTTTGTTAGGCCTGCCTTGTTGTAATACTCGGTGACAACCTTTGAGCCTGGAGCAAGCGAGGTCTTTACCCATGGCTTGGCCTTCAGGCCCTTTGCAACGGCTTTTCTAGCTACCAAACCTGCAGCCAACATCACTGAAGGGTTAGAGGTGTTGGTGCAAGAAGTGATAGATGCAATGGCAACGTGACCATTGTCAATTTTGAACGCTTGACCTGCTACATCGGTTGGCTTTGATGCTGCGGCTGAGTAGCTAGGCAAAACTGACTCGAAAGCCTTCTTTGACTCACTTAGGACGATACGGTCCTGAGGGCGCTTAGGACCGGCGATAGAAGGCACAACGGTAGAAAGGTCTAGCTCTAGGTATTCACTGAAGCGAGGCTCGATGCTTGGGTCGTGCCAGAGGCCCTGTGCCTTGGTGTAAGCCTCCACAAGATCAATCTGCTCTTGTGAACGGCCTGTGATGCGCAAGTAGTCCAGGGTGACTTCGTCAATTGGGAACATAGCGGCAGTTGAACCAAACTCTGGACTCATGTTTCCGATGGTCGCGCGGTTCGCTAGTGGAACGGAAGAAACACCAGCGCCGTAGAACTCAACGAACTTGCCAACGACGCCGTGCTTGCGAAGCATCTCAGTAATGGTCAAAACTACGTCTGTAGCGGTGACCCCGGTGCCGATCTTGCCGGTCAGCTTGAAACCGACCACCTTAGGAATAAGCATTGATACAGGCTGGCCAAGCATTGCTGCCTCGGCTTCGATGCCACCAACACCCCAGCCCAACACACCTAGGCCGTTGACCATTGTGGTGTGCGAGTCTGTGCCGACACAGCTGTCAGGGTAAGCCTGGAGCTCGCCGTCTACTTCTCGGGCCATGATGGTGCGTGCAAGGTACTCGATGTTTACCTGGTGCACGATACCGGTGCCAGGTGGAACGACCTTAAAGTCATCAAAAGCGGTTTGGCCCCAACGAAGGAACTGGTAGCGCTCACCATTTCGAGCGTATTCAAATTCAACGTTGCGCTCGAATGCGTCTGGTGAACCAGCTACGTCAATCTGCACTGAATGGTCGATGACTAGTTCAGCAGGTGCAAGTGGGTTGATGCGTTTTGGGTCTCCGCCAAGTTCAGCAACAGCCTCGCGCATAGTTGCTAGATCTACTACACACGGCACACCGGTGAAGTCCTGCATGATTACGCGGGCTGGGGTGAACTGGATCTCTACGTCAGGCTCGGCAGATGGATCCCAGTTGACTAGCGCATTGATGTGCTCGCCGGTGATGTTGGCGCCATCTTCGGTGCGAAGCAGGTTCTCAAGAAGAACCTTGAGGCTGTATGGAAGGGTTTTTGAATCTACTGAATTCAGTTTGAAGATCTTGTAGCTCTTTGAGCCAACGTTAAGAATGTCGGCCGAACCGAAACTATTTACTTTGGACATAGAAGTCCCTCCTATTTACAGCGACGTTGCTGGTTAAAACTATCAGTTGTTCTTGGTCGAAATCGTGCGACGTACCATCAGCCAAGTCAACCAAATAGTTAAAGCATATAGCGGCAAGCCCATGATCAATCGCGCGACACCGAGTGCCTCAATCAGGTTCGCAAAATACAACGGAACTTGCACCAGTAGTCGAAGAGAAAACATAACTACCCACATTGCAGTAACCAAGGTAAAAAGTCTGAGCTTGGCCGAATCCTTGCGCCAACTGGCTATATGGCCAGTGAGTGCTCCAACAAGTACTCCGATAAGCGGCCATCTAACCAGAATGGAAATCAGGAGGACTGTGGCGTAGGCGCCATTCGTGAAAAATCCCGGAACGAAGTAGTCTGCAGCCGTCCCGCCATCTCTTAGGACCATGAAAGCTGTGATTCCAACGCCTAGTGCGCCTGCGAAAGCTTGAGTGGCGCTTTTCTTTGTCGCGAGCCGGAGGACAATGAACCCGAGAGCAACGGCGCATGCTGAAATTGCCGACCAGGTCGCGTCGCGAGTCACCGTCCAAAGGACTAAGAAAGTGAAACCGGGTGCAATCGATTCGATGATTCCCAGGGTTCCACCCATGCTAGACAGCATCGAGCTCTTGTTTAGTTCAACCGAGTCGCCCTTGAGTTCGAGCCCAAGTTTTCTGGCAGCTGCCTGTTGTTGCAGACCGTCAGACACTAGAGAGCCCCAGGTGGCAACACAGCACCGCCAGGAACGGTAATCGGTAGCAAGTCTCTCGGTGGCAACGGAGTCTCTCCGCGATTTACCACGATTTTTCTGAACAGGGTTTCAATTCGACCAGCAGCAATTGGATCCGTCAGTGCGGCCCCAGAAATTACTCCCCGCAAGAACCAGCGAGGCCCATCTACGCCGATAAATCGAGCGATTTTGTGACCCACTAGGTTGCCTGCCTCGTCAAGAATTGGCTGACGAGATGCAATTTCATGCCCCAAAGTGCCGATGCCCTCTTGCACCTCAGCACCCTGTTGAACAAGGGCTGATGCGATTTGCGCTCGAATATCATGCCAAATGCCTTCGTGCCTAGGCGCAGCAAATGCTTGAATCTGCAGTGATGATTCGGCGCTATCGATAGTGATAGCAACGATTCGCTTTGTTTCTTCTTCTACCTCAAGACGCAGCTGCAAGTCGTCAGAAGCAGGCACGCGAATAGAGCCGAAATCTACATACTGGTCTGCAGATCTAACCTCGCTGATATCAAGTGGGCCTGCGGTGGCGCGGTCTACCGGAGCGGACTTCGAGTTGCCATAAATTGACTCGTTCAATTACTTGACCCCGGTTGATCCGTGCCCAGAAGCTCCTCGATCTGAGCCTGGCAGTGTCTCGACGGAAATAAAGTCTGCTGTTTCATATTTCTGAAAAACAATCTGGGCAATTCGGTCACCAACCGAGTAATCCCATGCGGTGTCAGAGGTGTTGAGCAGGTTCACTTTCACTTCTCCGCGATAGCCAGAGTCGACAGTTCCAGGAGCATTCAGAACAGTGATGCCGTTCTTTGCGGCTAGACCTGATCTTGGGTGCACGAGGCCCACATAGCCATAAGGAATGGCAATAGACACGCCTGTGGCAACTAGGCGTCGCTCCCCCGGATTCAAAGTGCCAGCTTCAGCAGCCCTGAGGTCAGCGCCAGCATCACCCGGCTGGGCATAAGAAGGCATAAGTGCAGCATCGGCAGTGATCAAGATAGGAAGTTTTTCGTTCACGCCATGAGCGTAATCTAGAAACATGAACTCGTCGGGCACCCAAAAGGCACAATTTACTGAGCGACTACTGCCGAGCATTCCCGGCCTTTTGCCGATTTTGCTCGTAATGCCAGCGGTCTGGCTTGTGTTTCTGCCACTTCTGGACAGCTTTTCCAATCTGCTGGTTTCGATTTTGAGCGTTCTGGCCGTTCTGGCGATCAGACTCTTTGTCGCCAAGCAAACAAAAATCGCAGGCCCAAAGATCGTTTTGATGAATGGGACGTTTGATAAAACGGAAATAGCTTCGTTGCAAACGCTAGATAAATACGAAACGCGGAGAAAAATTGGCCCAGATTCAGATGCTAGGGCCCTGCTGCACTACTCATCAGCTTCTAAGTACTCGATTTTGGTGGAGTTGAAGCCTGGGTCGAAATGGCCTTATGGCGTTATTTCGACGAATAGACCCGAACAGCTAACTCAAGCGCTCAGTTGACGCCTTTTTATATAAAGCCAGGCGACTATGCAGCGCACTCGAGGCATACCTTGCCGTATTTGCCTTTTTTGGCAGACAGCAAAGAGTGGTGCTTAACAATGAAGCACTCGGTGCACGTGAACTCGTCTTCTTGAGGTGGCAAAACAACCACGTCTAGGTCTTCAGCAATGACCTCAGGGATCGAGAAACCTTCGCCGCTGTCTGACTCATCAATGTCAACGGAGCCGGTGAGCTTGTCAGGAATTCGCTCCTTGATTGCCTCAATGGACTCATTCTCATCGTCATTTTTACGGGGCGCGTCGTAATCGGTAGCCATTTACGTCCCTTTCAGTTCGGCGTTGCGTGCATAGTGTGCAATAAAAAAGATTCAATTGCAAACAAGAAACGCCATTTGCGCCAAATATCTTTCCGAGGTGAATCACCGCAGAATGTGCCGTGTCTTTGGCCTTTAAACTGCCAAAATTTGCAGAGGAGGCAACAATGGAAGACCTACGACTCATTGAATCAAATGAAGAATTCTTGGTTCTTGAGAGTGCTGCCGGCGAAAAGTTTCGCCTACTGATTGATGATGAGTTGCGCAGTGCAACCAGAAAAGTGATCTCAGTAAAAGCTGTTTCTGATTCCATTACGCCTAAAGAAATCCAGCAGCAAATCCGAGCTGGAGTTTCAATTGCGCATCTTTCAGCTCAAACCGGTTTATCTAGTGACTTGATTGAAAAGTTTGCGGCACCTGTTCTTGACGAGATTGCGTATGTTGTTTCAAGTGCCCAGGCGATTCGCCTTTCAATTGCAGGTGCGCGCCCTAATACCACTGAGCATGTTGAATTTGGTGAAGTTATCTCAGGTCGACTGCGCGCGAGTGGCGCATCCGGAGCTGCATGGAGCGCTATCAAGATCGAAGGTTCAGCATGGCGAGTTTCGATTGATTTCAGCCTCGGAGATCAATCTCACTCGGCAGCCTGGATTTTTGAGCCACGCAAGCTGACGCTTGCACCAGAAAACGACATGGCAATTCGACTTTCAACCGAAGAAGTCTTGGCCACCCAACCAGCCGTTAGCCTTCGCGTACTCTCAACCGAAGAGCCTGTTGCAGAGGTGCCTGTCGCAGCAGTCGTCGCCACTATTGAGCATGAGACTCTCGAAGAAGAACTCGATCACCAGGTTGAAGTTGAGACAAATGCGACAACTGATCTGCTTTTAGCAATGCGCATGAAGCGCGAAAGTCGCAAGTCAGAGCACGTGAAAGAAGACACGGTCGAGAAGGCAGAGCCTGAACCGACGCTAGAGGCAGCAGAGACTGCAGAGCCAATTGCACCAGAGGCAATCGCTCCTGTGACTTCAGAGGAAGCAGTTGAAAGCAAGAAGCCGGCAGCCGAAGTGAAGAAAGCAAGAGCTTCAATGCCTAGTTGGGATCAGATTGTCTTTGGTTCAAAGGCTGACGACTAAGGGCTAAGCGAACTGCCCAAATCGCATAAGCGGAACCTGCATCTCTTGAGTGCTTATAGAACCGTGCTGCCCAATCATCTGCATCGACTTTGATTTTGCGAACTTGCGATGGTAAATCGCAATTTCAGCGCTGGCGATAACAAACAAATCCGGCATCAAGTCGAGCGCATCAGCCTCTTGACTTTCTCCGTACCAACCACGTGAAAGCACCTCTTCTTTGGTGACTACGAAGGCGTCTCCATGGAGATGCTCGGCGACAATTTGCTGGTTTCTCTGTAGCTTGTCCGCGGCTAACTCTGCCTCAAAGTAGATAAACGAGACCCTAGGGTCGCCGCCAACAAATAGCAGTCCATCTAGGTCAACTTCATCTAGGAATACATGCCGCTCAGCAGCCACATCGACGATACCGTGGTCGGCGGTTAGCAAACAGCCAACATTCTTAGGCAAAGAATCCACAAATTTTTTAGTTAAGGCGTCTAACTCTTCGAGTTTTTCGAGCCATTGCACAGACTTAGAGCCACGGGCATGTGCGGTTTGATCGAGTTCAGGTACATACAGATAGAAAATTGCCGGGCCGGGTTGACTCAACGCCTTTCTAACTGCCAAAAACCTGTCTTCGAGCGACTTGCCAGAAAGGTATCGAGCGCCACGCATTGTGGCTTGAGTAAATCCAGAATTCTCATACTCGGCAGGGCCGCAGAAAACAAACTCAACGCCTTCGAACTTGCACTTCTCAGAAAGCGTTGGCCGCGCCTGTCGACTAGGCGGGTATTGATCAGACCATCCGGTGAGCAAATTAACTGGCTGACCGATTTTTCGATCAAAAACCTGATAACCGATTACGCTGTGCTGCCCTGGGAGCTGGCCGGTTGCTAGGGAAGTGATGCTTGCAGCTGTTGTAGACGGAAAGGCGCACTTTATGGAGTTGGCCTTAGAAACGTGGGCGTTTAGAAACGGGGCGTGACCGGGTTGAAATTGGATGTTTGAAACGCCTAAGCCGTCGACAAGAATCACGACCGCTTTTTGGGCCCTCTTTAGCCCAAGGGGATTCGCTCCCCCGTTGCCAATCGCAGCCATTGAGCTGACTAAAACATCGGTCAGCCTCCCGAAGGATTTTGGCGCGGAAGGTAGCATCATATTCATTCTGAGTAGTCTGCCACAGAGGCTTTCAGCGACACATCAAGAGGATTATGAGCAAGCAAGAGTTTGATGCCGAGCGCATTGTCGACATCGATCTGACGCAAGAAATGCAGGACTCGTTCCTCGAATACTCATACTCGGTAATTTATGCACGTGCTTTGCCTGATGCTCGAGACGGCCTTAAGCCAGTGCATCGCCGTATCGTCTATCAGATGGGCGAAATGGGTCTTAGGCCCGACCGCGGTCACGTGAAATCTGCCCGCGTTGTCGGTGACGTTATGGGCAAATTACACCCTCACGGAGACAGTGCCATCTATGACGCGCTAGTGCGCATGGCTCAGCCTTTTTCTTTGCGAGTTCCACTTGTTGATGGCCACGGAAACTTCGGCAGCTTAGACGACGGTCCAGCTGCATCCCGTTATACCGAAGCTCGATTGTCTGCTGCGTCACTTCTAATGAACGAATCCCTGGATGAAGACGTTGTTGATTTCAAGCCAAATTACGACGCTCAGCTATCTGAACCGTCGGTGTTGCCGGCAGCCTTTCCAAACCTGCTGGTCAACGGTGCAACCGGTATCGCTGTTGGTATGGCTACGAACATGCCTCCGCACAACCTTCGTGAGGTAGTTGCGGCTGCAATTTATTTACTGAACAATCCGAGTGCCACCACCGAAGACCTAATGCGTTTCGTTCCCGGTCCCGATCTTCCGAACGGCGGAATCATTGTCGGTACCGAAGGCATTGTTGAGGCTTACGAAACCGGTCGTGGTGTTTTCAAAACTCGCGCGAAGGTATCAGTCGAAACTGTTTCACCTAGAAAACTTGGCTTGGTCATCACCGAACTTCCCTATCTGGTTGGTCCAGAGAAGGTCATCGAAAAAATAAAAGATGGCGTGAACAGCAAAAAAATCGCTGGTATCTCTGATGTGACGGATCTTACCGACCGCACCAATGGCCTCAAGTTGGTCGTAGAACTTAAAACTGGATTCGATCCGCAAGCAGTTCTGGAACTTCTCTATCGCTTTACTCCGATGGAGGATTCTTTCGGAATCAATAACGTTGCCCTGGTTGACGGGAGACCTCAGACTCTCGGGCTTCGTGACCTGATTGGTGTATACCTAGCTCACAGGATCTTGGTCACTCGCAGACGCAGCAAGAACCGCCTAGGTAAGCGCAAAGCGAGATTGCATCTAGTAGAGGGTCTGCTCAAGGCGATTCTAAACATTGACGAAGTCATACAGGTCATTAGAAGCAGCGATGAAGTAGATGAAGCCCGCTCGAAACTACGCTCGGTTTTCGACCTCTCAGAACTTCAGGCTGAATACATCCTCGAGTTGCGTCTGAGAAGACTCACCAAATTTTCTCGCATTGAACTTGATGCCGAGAAAGACCAGCTGCTCTCAGAAATCGCTGATCTAAATAGAATTCTCGAGTCTGATCAGGTTCTGCGAGATCTGGTTTCTGCGGAACTGTCTGAAGTAGCCGAGAAATATGGTGATGCAAGGCGAACCGAAATTCTTGCTGACGGTGAAGTTGTGAAGGCTGTGCCGGCGGCGAAGATCATCGCAGCCGGAGCAGAACTTTCTGATGAACCGTGCTTTGTCTCGCTTTCTAGTTCCGGATTTGTGGCCAGGTCTTCGACTGAGCAAAACTTTGACGAGAGTCGTTCAAAACATGATGCATCGCTGGCTAGCATCAGCACCAGCACGCGTTCTGACATCGGCTTTATAACTAGCGCTGGTCGAATTGTTCGAGTTCATGCGGGTGACATTCCTACTGCAGACCAGTCATTCGCTAATGAGGCAGTGTCAGTTGCTTCATTCCTGGGTCTCTCTGGCTCAGAAAAGGTGATCAACGCGATCGCCCTTATAGAAACAAATGAATTAGCCGTCGCCACAAAGCTCGGAACCGTGAAGCGAATTCAACCCGACTATCCGGCCAAAGACGACTTCGAGATCATTAGCCTCAAAGAAGGCGATGAAGTCATTGGCGCTGCTATTTGCGATGACAAGAGTCGCTTGGTGTTCATCGCCAATGACACCCAGCTGCTCACCTTTGATGCGTCATCTGTAAGACCGCAGGGTCGACCAGCATCGGGCGTGGCGGGCATCAGCCTTTCAGAAGGTGCTGAATTGATCTTCTTTACAGCCATCTCCGCAGATAACGTCGCCGAAGCAACAGTGCTGACTGCAGCATGCTCTGACTCGGCATTGCCGGGCACAGATCCTGGATCAGCGAAGCTAAGCCTGCTAACTGAGTTTCCAACAAAAGGACGTGCCACAGGCGGTGTGCGCTCGCACAAGCTACTCAAGGGTGAAGACAAACTCTATTTTGCTTGGGCAGGGCCTTCGGTTCCTAAACTGCATTCATCAGACGGAAAGGCGCTGACTCTGTCGCTCGAGCTATCTAAGCGAGACGCATCGGGATCAAAGCTTTCAACAAGCATTGTTGGTGCTGGAGTCTAATTAGCAGCTAACACCAGGTGGGTTTGCTTAGTGGAGACTTATTCACCGACCTAAGCGTCGATGCGCTCGCGTTCTAGGTTGTCAGCCGAATCAATGATGAAGTCTCGGCGCGGAGCAACTTCGTTACCCATTAGTAGTTCAAAGATCTTCTCGGCGTTGGCGGCGTCCTCAACGCGAACCCTTCGCAAGGCTCTTCTGCTGCGATCCATGGTTGTTTCCGCGAGCTGATCCGCATCCATTTCACCAAGGCCCTTATAGCGCTGAATTGGCTCTTTATATCGCTTGTTTTGCTTCGAAAGCGATTCGAGAACGCCATTGAGCTCTTGCTGGCTATAGGTGTAAAGAATGTCATTTGGCTTTGAGCCTTGATTGATGACTTCAACTCGGTGAAGAGGTGGAACGGCAGCAAAAACCCGCCCAGCGTCAACCAGCGGTCTCATGTATCTGAAGAACAGGGTCAACAGCAGGGTGCGGATGTGGGCTCCGTCAACATCGGCGTCGCTCATCAAAATAACTTTGCCGTATCTAGCTGAATCGATGTCAAAAGAGCGCCCAGAGCCAGCACCAATAACCTGGATGATGGAAGCGCACTCAGCGTTTGAAAGCATGTCGGATACTGATGCTTTTTGAACATTTAGAATCTTGCCGCGGATCGGCAACAGTGCTTGAAACTCTGAATTGCGGGCCAACTTGGCAGTGCCAAGCGCCGAGTCACCCTCAACTATGAACAACTCAGAACTGTCGGTATCTTGCGTTCTGCAGTCGACTAGTTTGGTCGGAAGCGAAGAAGATTCAAGGGCGTTCTTGCGGCGCTGAGTTTCTTTGTGGGTGCGCGCTGAAATGCGCGACTTCATCTCGGATACAAGTTTTTCAAGTAGAAGCGAAGCCTGGGTCTTGTCGTCACGTTTCGAACTGTCGAGACGTTCTGCCAGCTTCTTCGCAACGACATTTGCAACGATGTTCTTTACCGCCGGTGTGCCAAGAACTTCTTTGGTTTGGCCCTCAAACTGAGGCTCCGCGAGACGAACTGTCACGACGGCTGTCAAACCAGCCATGACATCGTCTTTTTCAAGCTTGTCATTGCCCGCTTTGAGCTTGCGGGCGTTTGCCTCAACCTGCGATCGAAGCACTTTTAGCAAAGCCTGCTCGAAACCGGAGACGTGACTGCCGCCCTTAGACGTCGAGATGATATTTACAAACGAGTGGAGCTTAGTTTCGTAGCCAGTTCCCCAGCGCACCGCGATGTCAACAGCACAGTTTCGCTCGACGTCTCGAGAAACCATGTTGCCGCTCTCGTCAAGAACCGGAATTGTCTCGGTAAATGAACCTTCGCCAGATAAACGCCAGCAGTCTGTAAGCGCCGGATCAGGGGCTAGAAACTCAGCAAACTCTGTGATGCCACCAGCAAACTTAAAACTGTGAGTAGCCTCATCGCCGGGGCGCTTGTCTTCGATGTCAATCTGCAGGCCGGGAACCAAAAAGGCAGTCTGGCGCGCCCGACCTAGGAGATCATCGGTTGAAAATTTTGCATCTTTGATAAAGATTTGTGGGTCGGCCCAATAGCGAACTCGAGTGCCAGTGACGCCTTTGGCAACCTTGCCAATTTCCACTAGCTCGCTTTGTTTCTCAAATGGCTTGAAAGGGTTATTTGGCGCGATCCCCGAACGGTCATCGAAAATGCCTGGCTCGCCGCGTCTGAACGACATGCGCCAGGTTTTGCCATCACGATCGACTTCTACATCGAGTCGCTCTGAAAGTGCATTTACAACCGACGCGCCTACTCCGTGGAGGCCTCCAGAGGCCGCATATGAGCCTGACCCAAACTTTCCACCGGCATGAAGTTTGGTGAAGACAACTTCAACTCCGCTGAGGCCGGTTTTTGGTTCGATGTCTACTGGAATGCCGCGGGCTTGGTCACGAACTTCGACGCTGTTGTCCGGGTGAAGTTTGATCCCGATCTTGCTTCCGAAACCAGCCAGCGCCTCGTCTACCGAGTTGTCGATGATCTCCCAAAGGCAGTGCATCAAACCTCGGCTATCCGTAGAGCCGATGTACATACCCGGGCGCTTGCGAACCGCCTCAAGCCCCTCTAAAACGGAGAGGTGGCGGGCCGAATAATCGTTGTTTGACACCAGTCGATGCTAACCGCCTAATGCCCTATTCGCCGTTAGCGAAACTCCCCTAGATTGAGCGTGAAACGGTGATTGGTGTGGTGATATAGAAGCGAGGAGAACCATGACCGAAATCACTGAAATCAACAACGAAAGCGTCGAGGCTGACAACTACGAATTGACAGCAAATGACCGTTGTGACATTTGCGACGCCCAGGCTTATGTTCGTGTTGAGATGGCCATTGGTGACCTTATGTTTTGCGCCCACCACGCAAACGAGAAGCGCGCGGAACTTGAGCCCTTGGCGGTCTCTTGGCATGACGAAACCGCAAAGTTAACTGTTCGCTAATTAGCTGAACATTCCCCTAGCGACCGTCCTTGCCGAGTCGGCCATATTGTCGAGCTCGCTTAGATACTCTTCGCCATTTGCGGCATCAAATTCGTCGGCACTATTGGTGGCTAATTTGCAGAAGTAGTCAGCCAACTCTGGATTCTTTGCGAACAGTGGGCCGTGAAACAGAGTTCCATAGATGTTGCCCTTTTGATAAAACAGCGGGACATCCAATTCTGAATTCACGTAGCCAATAATCTCTGTCCCATTCCAGTCGAATGGAGCAAACTCAGATCGTCGATCGACTCTTTTTAGCTCGAAGTCGGTAAGGCCAACACGAATCATTCGTTCAAATCCACTTGAAACACCCAGAAGCGGCACGCCCGCATCGGCAACCGCTAGCAGCGCTGACTCGAAGTTCGCATCAGTGGCGTCAATTGAGGCCCAGGCCGCCTCACTGCCGTGGCCTATGAAAGCAAAGTCAAGTCCGTGAGCGAGTTCCTTTTCAAAGGTAGACCCGTTCAGCTCGACAACGTCGCAAGAAAAACCACGAGCGTTCAAGCGCTTGGCAAGAACAAGAAGGTTCTGAAGATCGCCATTCAGGTTAAGTTCAGCGTGGTGAAATGCGCCAATTCGAATGGTCATGATCGCTCTACATCCTCTGGACTGGTGAAGCCGAGCATTCTTCGCGAGCGACGCATTGCATCTGCTGAGAAGAGGACTGTTTTGACGCCCGACTGCGGGCTCGGTAGGTCTAGGAATTCATCGAATGCTATGCGCAAATCATCTGTGACGTTGGTGCATGCAATGTTGTTATAACTCAGGCAAAGTGCCATTTCACTGGCATTGAAGCCTGACACGATATCGACTCGTTGAAGCTTTGAATAATCAACAGTCCATAACCACGATGGATCGTGCACATCACGCCCAATGGCAATCATCAGAGTCTCGGGAGCCTCTGGAAGCGCATCCAGATTGAGCTGAAAACTTGTTGGGTTCTGCACCAAAATAAACTCAACTGACTGCCCATTGATCTGAACCATTTCACCGCGAGCGAATACCGGTGGCATCTCGTTCAGTGTCTGCACTGCGAGTCCTGAATTGAAAGATTGGCCAAGGAACGCTTTCGAGGTTTGTAGCGCGGCTAAAGCATCTAGTGCAAAATGCAACCCGCGACTTGGCAAAGTTAGCGAGAGAGGCTCTCCGTCAAGAAGCACTTCGCAGTCGCGGCCGCTCAAACTGACAATAGCGCTTGTAGTTTCTGGCACCGGAATAGCATCCAAATAGGTATTCGAATAACCAAGGCCATGCGGAGTTGACTCCTTGACTTGATCAATGACGTCAACGTAGTGGCGAACAGCGGCAGATGCACTATCGATGCGCTCGTTGATCCAGGCAATGTTCTGATCGTCAACGTTCAAAATAAGTCCGATAGAGGCTCGATTGGCCACTTCGAGAAGTTTGTCGCGAACCGAGCTTGGGTCGATGAATCGATCAAGTTGGTCATCGAGAACGTTCAGAATTGTGACGAAATCAGGGCTGATTGAACGAGTGATTTCGGCCGCGTGACCCTCGTCCATCTCGAGAACAGCGACGTCACCGGCAATCTTTCCGCTCAGGTCGCTCTGCTCGACGATTGTTGAGAAGAACCCCTGAGCAATGTTTGCGGTGGAGGGGTTGGTGAACACCTTTAGCCCATGTGCCCTAAGAATAGAGACAGCCATCTTTGTGGTGGTTGATTTTCCGGCAGAACCCGTGATTACAACGAGGCCTTTAGGAAAAGCCCTCAAGGTCCTAGCAAGCAAGCCAGGGGCGATCTTCGAAACAATTAGGCCAGGCAGTGCGCTGCCGCCGCCTGGACGCACTCGGCGAATCGCGAAACGAGCAAGGCGCCCGATTGCAATAGCCGGCCAGTAAATCAATTAGCCCTCGAGGTAGTCGCGAAGCATCTGTGAACGCGACGGGTGGCGAAGCTTAGACATTGTCTTAGATTCAATCTGTCGGATTCGTTCACGAGTTACGCCGAATTCTTCACCAATTTGGTCGAGGGTCTTCTGGACGCCATCGCCTAGGCCGAAGCGACTGCGAATAACTCCAGCTTCACGAGGGTGCAAAGAATCGAGAATGCGCTCTAGTTCTCGCTGAAGCATTGTGAATCCAACCGCGTCAGCAGGTACAACAGCCTCGGTGTCTTCGATCAGGTCACCGAACTCGCTGTCGCCGTCTTCACCAAGCGGAGTTGAAAGAGAAATTGGTTCGCGGCCATACTTCTGGACCTCAACAACCTTTTCTGGTGTCATGTCTAGTTCGCGAGCTAGCTCTTCTGGGGTCGGTTCACGGCCAAGATCCTGGAGCAACTGACGCTGAACACGAGCAAGTTTGTTGATGACCTCAACCATGTGGACTGGAATACGGATAGTTCTGGCTTGGTCTGCCATTGCGCGAGTGATTGCCTGACGGATCCACCAGGTGGCATAGGTCGAGAACTTATAGCCCTTGGTGTAGTCGAACTTTTCTACTGCACGGATTAGTCCTAGGTTTCCTTCTTGGATCAAATCAAGGAACTGCATGCCGCGCCCGGTATATCGCTTAGCTAGTGACACAACCAAGCGTAGGTTGGCCTCTAGAAGGTGGCTCTTTGCGCGCTGACCGTCTTTTACGACCCAGCGCAGGTCGCGAGTGGTTTCTTTAGAAAGCTTCTTATCGGTAGCTAGCTTCTCTTCAGCAAACAAACCCGCCTCAATGCGTTTGGCCAGTTCGACCTCAAGCTCGGCGTTAAGAAGTGCAACCTTTCCGATTTGTTTTAGGTAGTCCTTAACCGGGTCGGCTGTTGCTCCGGTGATAGATACGGTCTGTGCCGGAATATCGTCGTCGTCACGACTCGAAATAACCAGAGCACCTTCAGGTACAACAATCTTGTCTTCGTCTTCTGACTCTTCTTCGAGGGCTGCGTCATCAACAGCAAGAATTGCAGTTTCTGGGATTGCCTCTGTTGCCGTTTCTTCATCCTCGATTACAACTTCATCATCGAGATCTTCTTCGTCATCTTCTGAAATGTCTTTGCTCGCCTTTGCAGCCTTGGCTTTCGCTTTAGGGGCAGCAGGGGTCTTCTTGGCAGACACTGCCTCATCTGCAACTTCTTCTTTAGGTGCAGCCTTCTTCTTTACCGGTGCAGCGCTTTTAACTGGCTTCGCGGCGACCGCTGGTTTTTCGGGGGTCTTCTTTGCAGCAGTCTTCTCTGCCTTCTCAGCCTTCACAGCCTTCTCAGCTTTAGCGGCGGCTGTAGTTTCAGTTACCTTTGCGGAAGTCTTAGATGATGCAGCCGGCCTCGCAGGAGTCTTTTTTGCAGGCTTTTCAGCGACAACCTTCTCAGCTGCCGGTGCAGCTTTCTTAACTTTGGCTGCCTTGGTGGTGTCTACTGAGTTGCTAATGAGCTGTGTTTCCTTAGTTTTGCTGTTTGAATCCCCCGCCGACTTGTCTGCCCCGGCCGCGTGAAGCAAGCTAGACAAAAAGCCTCGCTTTTTGCCATCTTTTTTGTTGCTTTCGTCTTTAGCCACGCTAAAACCTTTCAAAGTGCCCCGCCGACTTCGATTTGGGCATAACAAGGACCCATGTCAAATCCGACAAATTTCGGGAGACTGGGTCCAAGGACATTATGCCATCAAATATGCAGATCGCATGCGATTACCTGAATATTGAAGACATCTTTTCAATCAGCACAACACGCAACGGCCTTATCTGTATTCCCTGCTCGTTGAAAAGCCTTGTGCGCAAACGATTTCGGCTGAGGACAAAACAAACCAGACCACCAATCGTCACAAGTATTTCGGCGATAAAGCCAAGCCGAAATGCGTCTATCGAGAAGGCGGACCTGGCAACCCCCAGCCTCACCGCAGCGTCGAGACCGAACCCTACTAAGAACATCAATGAGAAGGCAGCAACGAAGCCGCCCATGTTTACAAGCCCGCTGGCGGAACTTGCTCTGTCGCTAGGAACGAAGCTTCGGATGTAGTCAAAAGCCATCATCGACGCCGGCCCTCCCGCCGCAATAACGAGAACGCAGGCCAAAAGCAGCCAGTACGGAGAAGGGCCTGCGTAAGAAATCAGAACTGTCCAAGCAAAAACAATTGCCCCAGCCATGGTTATAACCAAGTTTGATCGTCGGTATGGATAGCGACCACCTAGTGATCCGAAGATTGGACCGACTAAGAACCCAATAAAGACGAAGGCGGTCAAGATGCTAGACGCTTGACTTGCTGGCAGTCTTTGGGCGGAAACTAAGAATGGGAAACCCCACAAGAGAATGAAACTTGAGCCAGAAGATTGCAGGGTGAAGTGCACCCAGAAGCCGGACCATACAGCCGGATCACGAAGGTTTTGCCTAACTTTGTGAATCAGTTTCGAAGAGGGGACTGCTGAGACACCCTGTTGCTTCTCGGAGACAAAAGCCAGCGCGAGAAATGCAGCCAAGAGCGAGCCAAAAGAAATGTAGGCAAACGCTGGCCCCCAACCCACCGCTTCAAGCACAGCGTGAAAAGACATTGCCGATAGCACTTGACCGAGTTGACCAACATTTGCTGCTAGCTGCTGTAGCAAGCTGGCCTTGGTTCCTTTGAACCAAATATTGACTACACGAACTAAAGCTATGAATGTGAAGGCGTCGCCGAAGCCAACCAACATGCGCCCCGCTACGGCAAATGCGAATTCCCCAGACATCGAAACCACGAGCTGGCCCAGGAACATAACTACCGCGCCAAAGGCAAGATTGAACTTTGAACCAAAGCGGTCGAGAAGCATGCCAACAGGAATCTGCATGGCTGCATACACGACAAGCTGGGCAACTCCTAATGCAGAGAGGGTTGCAGCATTTACGTCGAACCTGTCGCGTGCATCAAGTGCGGCAACGCCCATCGAACTCCGCTGAATAACTGCTACGAAATACGCAAAAGTAGCCACACCCAACGTGATAGCACCAACATTCAAGTGTTGCTTAGCTGGCGCAGTTTGCTTCGTTGGCAATTAGTCTTCTTCGTCGGCTTTATTGCGTCTGCGTGAGGCTAGATAGTCCTCGAGCTCGTTTGCAATCTGGTCGGCAGTTGGGACATCTTGAGAGGGCGTTGAAATGGGTGTTCTTATTGGTCCTGAATCATCACTCGCATAGTCAGCTTCGAGCTTAGAAATCATCTTGGTTAGATCCGCATTTTGTGCGATTTGCTCGTTAAGTCTGCTCAAAAAAGTGACGTTTGCTTCGCGGATTTCATCTGTAGGAAATACCAAGCCCGTAGCAACAGTTAGTTGCTCAAATGCCGAAAGAGCAACTGCCGGAAATTCATTGTCAGCCAAATAGTGCGGGGTAAGGAATACGAAGCCCACGGTAGGCAGACCAAGTGCGCTTAGTCGGTATTCGAGTAGGTGCATTACATTTCCCGGAACCTCTGTTTCCGGTTTCCATTGGCTGATGCTGCCGATTAGGTCTAAGCGGTTGCCAGAGACCGTAATGCCTATTGGTTTGGTGTGCGGCAGTGGGAACGGTACCGCGTGAACCCAAGTGAAGGAACTGACCTGCAGTGACTCGATTAGGCCAACTATTGCATCCGCAAATGCTTCCCATTTAAAGTCTGGTTCGTAACCATGGAGGAACAGAAACGGTTCTCCGGCTTCATCAGAGACAAGATAAATAGCCAAGACCGGTGGTGAGTAGCTTGCAATGTGATCCTTTTCAAAAAACATCACCGGACGACGGGAGCGGTAGTCAAGCAATTCATCGTTGTTGAACTGGACAACCAGCTCATAGTCGAGATTGTCAAAAATATGCTCTGCAAGCTGTTTGATAGCTGAGCCGGCATCAGTGAATCCGCTCAGAGCGCCGACCAAAGGTAGTCCTGTTGGCCCGTGACCACCTTCAAAAAAATTGTCGTAAAGACTGTCGGGCGCGATCATGGGTTCATTCTAACTTTCGTCACTAGCATTGGCTCTATGACTGAGCTAAACATCAAATCAACTCAAAAGGTTCCTGCTTTTTCCAGCAAGCGCGCATACGTGATCGGCACTTCAGGTGCAGCAGGTCGAGTGGGCATTGCTTCTTCGAAAATCGATGCTTCTAGCCTCTCGGCGCTAAACCTAGGCTCACTTGGTGTATCTGCTGTTAGGGAGCGCATTACTCGCATCCCTGGACCGGCTGGCGCGGTTTTCGCTTTAGTCGGTCTGGGCGACAAACCTCTCAACGCAGACACGCTGAGAGCATTGGCAGGTGCGGCAAGCCGAGAGTTGTCTGAATTCGAAAGTGTTGTCATTGATCTACCACACGAATCTGCGGCAGAGCTATTTGCAATTGCCGAAGGATTCGCGCTCGGTGCCTACCGATTCGATGCTTACAAATCGCAGGTTAAAAAGCCTGCACCGAAGAGTCAGGTAGTTGACCTAGTTTCTAGTTTCAAACTTTCTGCTGACTCAGTAAAACAAATTACTGTGACCGCAAAGGCAGTCAATTTAACCCGCGACTTGGTGAATACTCCTGCAAATGACCTGTATCCAGAGTCGATGGTTAAGCACGCCCAAAAGCACGCAAAGGGCCAGCAGCTTTCTGTTGAAATTTGGGATGAAAAGAAACTCAAGGCTGGCGGCTTCGGTGGCCTAGTGGCTGTCGGATCTGGTTCTTCGAGACCGCCACGCCTCGTGAAAATTTCATACGCACCAAAGGGCGTCAAGAGGCATGTCGCGCTTGTCGGCAAAGGCATTACCTTTGATACCGGCGGTTTGTCACTAAAGCCAGCCGAGGCAATGGTTGGCATGAAATATGACATGACCGGTGCTGCCTCAGTACTAACTACGATGGTCGCAATTGCGAATTTGGGCCTAAAGGTCAAAGTAACCGGATGGCTATGCCTAGCTGAAAACATGCCTTCGGGTACCGCACAGCGACCGAACGACATCATTAAAGCCAGAAACGGCAAAACCATCGAAGTTCTCAATACCGACGCTGAAGGACGCCTAGTTCTGGCCGATGGTCTATCTGCGGCATCAGAAGAAAAACCGGATTTGCTTGTTGATGTTGCCACGCTCACCGGAGCGGCCGTAATTGCTCTTGGTGATCGCTATGCCGGCCTGATGGGCGACGAAAACGCTATTAATCAAGTGGCTTCAGCAGCTAAGAATGTCGGTGAATTGGTTTGGCCAATGCCATTGCCCGAGGAGCTTCGCACGTTGTTGAACTCGGATATTGCAGACATCGCAAACGTTAAAATCGGCAACCGAGCCGGTGGAATGCTAGTAGGTGGGCATTTTCTGCAGGAGTTCATCGGTGAGTCAAAGGTCAAGGGCACGCCTATCCCCTGGGCGCACATCGATATCGCTGGCCCTTCAGACAACAGCGGTGCCGCTTACGGCTACACCCCCAAGGGCGCAACCGGCAACATTGTGCGCACCTTGATTGAACTTGTTCGCATAAACCAGAAGTAACCACTTCGCTGCCCTTTCTTAGTTGTAAACTTTGAATCGATTTGGCCTTTTTTCTGAGGAGTAATAGTGGCTGACCACAATTTCGACGTAGTGATTCTTGGTGGAGGAAGCGGCGGTTATGCAGCGGCTCTTCGTTCAGCACAGCTCGGCAAGAAGGTTGCCCTTATCGAGAAAGACAAGCTAGGTGGAACCTGTCTTCACCGTGGCTGTATCCCGACCAAGGCGCTATTGCACTCAGCTGAAGTGGCTGACAGCGTGAAAGAGGCTTCGAAGTACGGCATCAATGCCTCATTCGGCTCAGTCGACATGCCTGCGGTCAACAGCTACCGCGATTCAATCGTCGATCGCCTATTCAAGGGTCTTTCAGGCCTAGTTGGTTCAAAGGACATCACTGTTGTCAGTGGCGAAGGTCGTCTTGTTGGCCCAAAGACTGTCCAGGTTAACGGTGACAACTACACCGGAGCCAACATCGTTCTAGCTTCAGGTTCATACAGCCGTTCACTGCCAGGCCTCGAGATCGGTGGTCGCGTGATCACCTCAGAGCACGCATTGCAGTTGAGTTTTGTTCCTAACTCAGTAATCGTTCTGGGTGGTGGCGTTATCGGTGTTGAGTTCGCTTCAATCTGGAAATCATTCGGTGCAAACGTCACCATCATTGAAGGCCTGCCCTCACTTGTTCCAAACGAAGATGCTGCTGTTTCGAAGGCCCTGGAACGTGCATTCCGCAAGCGTGGCATCGACTTTAAGACTGGCGTTCGCTTCTCAGGTGTTGAGCAGCACGAAAACGGTGTTGTTGTAAGCCTAGAAAGCGGCGAAAAGCTTGAGGCCGAGGTTCTTCTTGTTGCGGTTGGCCGTGGTCCAAACACTGCTGGCCTTGGCTACGAAGAGCAGGGCATCAACATGGATCGCGGTTTCGTTCTTACTAACGAACGCCTAGAGACCAACATCGCTGGCGTCTACGCGGCTGGCGATATCGTTCCTGGTCTTCAGCTTGCGCATCGTGGTTTCCAGCAGGGAATCTTCATCGCTGAAGAGATTGCTGGCCTAAAGCCTGCCGTTATTGACGAAAACGGTATCCCTAAGGTCACCTACTGTGAGCCAGAAATTGCTTCGGTAGGACTAACCGAAGCAAAAGCTATCGAAACTCATGGTGCTGACAACATTTCTACTTACGAGTACAACCTTGGTGGCAACGGCAAGAGCCAGATTCTCGGCACTGCTGGCTTTATAAAGTTGATTCGCAAGAACAACGGCCCGATTATCGGTGTTCACATGATCGGTTCACGTGTTGGCGAGCAGATTGGCGAGGCGCAGTTGATTGTCAACTGGGAGGCCTACCCTGAAGAAGTCGCAACCCTAATCCACGCCCACCCAACCATGAACGAAGCAATCGGCGAAGCTCACCTAGCTCTTGCCGGTAAGCCACTTCACGCACACGCGTAGTTAAAACAGGAGACCTAAAAAATGAGCGAAGTACTTCTACCAGCACTGGGCGAAAGCGTTACCGAAGGAACAGTCACTCGCTGGCTCAAAAAAGTCGGAGACACCGTTGCAGTCGACGAGCCACTAGTTGAGGTCTCGACTGACAAGGTTGACACCGAGATTCCTTCACCGGTTGCCGGAACCATTCAGCAGATTTTGGTGCAAGAAGACGAGACTGTCGCTGTTGGAGCAGTTCTAGTTATCATCGGCGATGGTGCTGGCTCAGCACCTGCCCCAGTCGCAGAGGCGCCTGCCGCAGCTCCGGTTGCAGAACCTGTCGCCACTGCCCCTGTTGTAGAGGCTCCAGTTGTCACTGCATCTCCGGTAGCACCTGCACCTGTTGCAGCACCAGCTCCGGTTGCGCCTCCAGTGGCTGCTCCAGTCTCAACTTTCACTCCAGCGGCGAACTCAACCGGACTTGTTGATGCAGGCTATGTGACCCCATTGGTTCGCAAGCTCGCCTCAGAGAACGGCATTGATCTAGCAACCGTCGCCGGAACCGGTGTAGGTGGCAGAATCCGCAAGGATGACGTTTTGGCAGCCCAAAGCGCAGGCTCTGTGTCGCACACTGCCACACCAGCCGTTGCACACGTTCCTGGAGCGGCATCGGCACTTCGCGGAACCACCGAGCCAATGTCTCGCCTACGTAAGGTTCTTGCAGAACGCGCCGTTGCATCAATGGTTTCAACCGCACAGCTAACCACCGTTGTCGAGGTTGATGTGACTCGCATTGCTAACCTACGCAAGGCCATCCAGCCTCAGTTCGTAGCCGCAACCGGCAACAAACTGAACTTCATGCCTTTCTTTGCGCTTGCGGCTGCAGAAGCACTGCGCGTTCACCCGAAGCTAAACGCCACCATTGATGGTGACAACATCGTTTACCACGGCACTGAGAACATCAGTTTTGCTGTTGACACTGAGAAAGGTCTGCTAACTCCGGTTATTCGCGATGCGTCAACCCTGAACATTGCTCAGATTGCTGGCCAGATAGCTGACCTAGCCGCTCGCACTCGTTCAAACCAGCTCAAGCCAGACGAGCTTGGTGGCGGCACGTTCACCCTAACCAACACTGGTTCTCGCGGTGCCTTGTTTGATACCCCAGTTGTCTTCTTGCCTCAGGTTGCGATTCTTGGAACCGGTGTCGTGTCTAAGCGGGCTGCGGTTATCACTGACGCAGAAGGCAACGAGAGCATCGCAATTCGCAGCATGGTTTACCTAGCTCTGTCATACGACCACCGACTAGTAGATGGCGCAGACGCAAGCCGTTTCTTGGTTGACGTCAAGGCTCGCCTAGAAGAAGCTAACTTCACGGCGAACCTAGGAATTTAGTCCTAGCTAGTAGCGATTAGCCGATCCCGCAACCGAATCACTTGGTTGCGGGATTAGCTTTTCTATAACGAAACCGTCGCGCTGTGTCTTGAGCATTAGCTTTCGACCTTTGAAGCATTCAGTTTCTGCATTAGCAACCAAAAAGCCACCGTATTTTTCGCTCACCTTGAAGTTCTCTTGGACAACTTCCTTTGACAGGAAAGTGCCTTGCTCGAGAGACGCACAACGAAAAGTTTCGACGATAGAGCCGCTAGAAGTGCCAGCCTTCTGGGGACTTCTTGTCTGACTTTCTTCGTATTCCACATTCAACTCAGGAGTCTGCGGGACGTGATTCACAAAGGGCCGTTCGCCGGTGTCAACGACTGCCGCTAGGCCAGCCAGTAGTAGAACGATCGTTATTCCAGCAAGAGAGATGGCTCGCCATTTTGCCGACCGCGCCGGAATCCTTGCGGTAAACCGGTCTATCGACGCGCCGTGAATTGAGCTGTGCGACAAATTCACAATTTCAATACGACCGCTTCGAGAAATGCGAATGCGATCTACAGAAAGAAGCCCTCTCTGCACTTTGTGTGGCCAACTCACAAACACTTTCATTCCCTGATTCTTCAATCAGAATTCATCGATTTGCGGGCACTATGGAGTGTCTGTTGATAACAGGCACCTTTTGGCCAACGTAGACTTTATCAATGCCTGAATTTCTCGTTGCGGGACTCGATCCTAATTTTGTTTCATACGAGGGGGCCTGGGATCTGCAGCGAGAAATTCACCGCGAAGTTGTGAATGGTGAACGACCAGACACGGTGATTTTGCTTGAGCATGAATCGGTATATACAGCGGGCAAGAGAACTGAAAACGAAGAACGTCCCAAAGACGGCATCCCGGTTGTTGAAACTGACCGCGGAGGCAAAATTACTTGGCATGGCCCGGGTCAGTTGGTCGGCTACCCCATCATGCGACTTCCAATGCCTATCGACGTGGTTGGCTATGTGCGCTGGCTCGAGCAGATACTAATCGACTCGATTGCTGAATTCGGATTACAAACCGAACGAGTTGAGGGCCGCTCAGGAGTCTGGCACAACGGACCTGAAGGATTCGTAAAGATCGCCGCAATCGGCATTCGTGTGGCCGAACACACCACAATGCACGGATTTGCCCTCAACTGCAACAATTCCCTGGATCCATACGAAGAGATAATTGCTTGTGGCATTAGAGACGCAAAGACCAGCACTATCAGCAAATTGATTGGCAAAGAAGTCACCCCTGCAATGGCCGCCGAGGTTGTCAAGAGACACCTTGGTGAGATTGAAAGAAGAATCAAATGAGCACCCCGCAAGACAACAACGCATCGGCCCCTAAGCCTGAGCGCAAGCTTCTTCGAATAGAGGCTAGAAATTCCTCGGTGCCCATCGAACGCAAGCCAGAGTGGATCAAGACAAAAGCCAAAATGGGTCCTGAATATCAGGCTCTGCAAAAACTCGTAAAGAGCGAGTCGCTACATACCGTTTGCCAAGAAGCAGGATGCCCAAACATCTTCGAATGCTGGGAAGACCGCGAAGCAACTTTCTTGATCGGTGGTTCTCAGTGCACGCGACGCTGCGACTTCTGCCAGATTGACACCGGAAAGCCAGATGCTTTCGATGCAGACGAACCAAGGCGCGTAGGCGACTCTGTCAAACAGATGCAACTTCGATATGCCACGGTCACAGGTGTCGCGCGTGATGACCTTGAAGACGAAGGTGCTTGGCTATATGCCGAAACCATCAGGCAAATTCACCAGCAGTCACCCGGAACTGGAGTTGAAATTCTGGTTCCCGATTTCAGTGGCAAACCCGAGCTTCTGCAGCTGGTTTTTGATGCCAAGCCTGAGGTTTTTGCTCACAACGTAGAGACCGTCCCCCGCATATTTAAGGAGATTCGTCCTGCATTTAGATATGAGCGCTCTCTTGATGTGCTGACTCAGGGGCGAAGTGCCGGGTTGGTCACCAAGTCAAATTTGATTCTTGGTATGGGTGAAACCCGTGAAGAAATTAGTCAAGCCCTTCGCGATCTATACGATGCAGGCACCGACATCATCACAATTACGCAGTACCTTCGTCCTACACCAAGGCACCACCCAGTCACTGACTGGATCAAGCCTCAGGAATTCGTTGAGTTGGCGCAGGAGGCTGAGGAAATTGGATTCTTGGGAGTTTTGAGTGGCCCGTTGGTGCGCAGTTCATATCGCGCCGGTCGCCTCTGGGCTCAGTCAATGATGAAGCGTGGATTCGAGATTCCCGCTCACCTGCAACACCTTGCTGATGCAGCGATCAAAGATGGTTTTGGGCAAGCTGCCAAAGCTTAGCTCCGCAGAAGATAGAGTATTCGAATGGCTAAAAGCACCGATAAATCAAGCAAAAAAGCAAAATCAGAGCGTCGCTCAGGCACCTTTAAGCAGATTGTTTCAATCTACAAACTGACTGCAAAGAATGACATCAACGCCGTCTGGTTTGCCATTTTGGCGCTCGTCATTGGTGTGGCCCTCGGCGTAATTGCTGGCCTCACGCTTGGACAAGGAAACCCTTTCGGTATGGTCGTCTGGATTATCGCCGGAACGCTAATTGGTGTTCTCTCGGCCATGATCGTGATGTCTCGACGCGCTGAGCGCGTGGCATATAGCCAGATTGAGGGTCAGGCTGGCGCAGTCGGTGCTGTAATCGCTCAGGTACTTAAGCGCGGCTGGATCGGTTCTGAGATGCCGGTTGCCGTCAACCCGCGCTCTCGCGATGCCGTGTATCGCGCAATCGGTCCAGGCGGTGTGGTTCTAATTGGCGAGGGCAGCAAGGCTCGCGTTCAGCAGATGCTTGATGACGAGAAGAAGAAGATCGTTCGCGCTGTTCCCGGTGCGCCGATTCAATACCTTTACGTCACCGGCGACGAGTCGTCAACTCCCCTTTCACAGCTCGGCCTGAAGATCCGAAAGTTGAAGCGAGTTATGACCCGCAGCGAAATTTCTGCGGTCAACAAGCGACTTTCAGCACTCGGCAACACATTGCCGATCCCAAAGGGCATCGACCCAATGCGCATTCGCGCTTCGCGTCGCTAAAAAGTTTTACATCGCCGAAACATTTCTAGGCAGGTCTTTATCAATCAAGCGGATAGAATTTAGGCGTTGGCAGCTTATTTGCCAGTCCCCATCCACTGATTGAAGGGATTTCCCTATGTTCAAGACCGCCTCTGAGGTTGTCAAGTACATCAAGGACAACGACGTAAAGTTCCTTGACGTACGTTTTACCGACTTGCCTGGTGTGCAGCAGCACTTCAACTTGCCAGCATCAATGATTGACGAAGACTTCTTCGTTGACGGACAGCTTTTTGACGGTTCATCGATTCGCGGTTTCGCTTCGATCAACGAGTCAGACATGCAGCTGATTCCTGATGTCACCACCGCTTACATCGACGCATTCCGCGCTCAAAAGACTTTGGTGATGATTTTCGATGTTTACAACCCACGTAATGGCGAAATTTACGGTCGCGACCCACGCCAGACTGCCAAGAAGGCACAGGCCTACCTAGCCACCACCGGCATCGCAGACACCGCTTTCTTCGCACCAGAAGCTGAATTCTTCATCTTCGATGACGTTCGCTACGAATACAAGCAGAACGGCTCAATGCACTTCATCGACTCAGACGAAGCTGCCTGGAACTCAGGTCGCGACGAGCGCGTTGACGGTCAGGGCGGAAACCTTGCCAACAAGACCCCATACAAGGGCGGCTACTTCCCTGTGTCACCAACCGACAAGCACGCTGACATGCGTGACGAGATTGTTGAAGAATTGCTTGCAGTAGGCCTTGAGGTCGAGCGCAGCCACCATGAGGTCGGCACCGCCGGTCAGGGAGAAATCAACTACAGGTTCGACACGCTTCTATCTGCAGCAGATGACATTTTGAAGTTCAAGTACATCGTAAAGAACGTTGCAGAGCGTTGGGGCAAAACCGCAACCTTCATGCCAAAGCCACTTTTCGGTGACAACGGTTCAGGAATGCACGTTCACATGTCACTTTGGAAAGAGGGCAAGCCTCTGTTCTATGACGAGTCTGGCTATGGCGGACTGTCAGACATCGCTCGCTGGTACATCGGCGGTATTTTGAAGCACGCAGCTTCGCTTCTTGCATTCACCAACCCAACCGTGAACAGCTTCCACCGTCTAGTACCTGGCTACGAAGCACCGGTTAACTTGGTTTACTCAGCCGGAAACCGCTCTGCTGCTATCCGTATCCCAATGACCGGAACCAACCCGAAGGCTAAGCGCATCGAGTTCCGTGCTCCTGACGCTTCGTCGAACCCATACCTAGCATTCGCTGCAATGCTTATGGCTGGTCTAGACGGCATCAAGAACCGCATCGAGCCACATGCCCCAGTTGACAAGGACCTGTACGAGCTTCCTCCTGAAGAGGCAAAGCTAATTCCTCAGGTTCCTGGAAACCTAGAGGACTGCCTAAAGGCTCTTGAGGCTGACCACGACTACCTACTTCAGGGTGACGTGTTCACCAAGGACCTTATCGAGAACTGGATTGACTACAAGCGCGAGAAAGAAATCAAGCCTCTTGCTCTTCGTCCTCACCCATACGAGTTCGAGCTTTACTACGGCGTTTAGTTGACAAAAAAATACCCCCGAATAATCGGGGGTATTTTTTTATGCCTGATAGAAGAGTTTTTCGAAAACGGTTCTCGCGCGACGTGTTCTAGCAAGATAGTCCTCCTCGAGGGCGGTTGCGCTCCCCCTTGGATATTCAAGAATGCGCGAAATGCCCTCTAACTGAATTCGATCAACCGGCAGGACATCAGTCTTCTTGTTGGCCCACAAAACACTCGCAGCTCGCACGCGAGAGGCAATCATCCATGCTTCCTGAAGAACTCTTGCGTCGTGCTCAGCAATCAGACCTGCATCAACTGCGGCAGCCAAGGCATCGAGCGTTCTTGGCGTGCGAATCGAAGGGTGCTCGGCACCGTGCTGCATTTGCAACAACTGCACAAGCCATTCGACGTCGCTGAGTGAACCTCGGCCAAGTTTTAGGTGCCTGCGAGGGTCGGCTCCCTGTGGCAGGCGCTCTGTTTCAACACGTGCCTTGACGCGACGAATCTCAATAACAGAGCTTTGGAGCATCTTTGTCGGATAGCGGTATCGATTGATCAATTCGAGAAATTCAGATACCAACTCCTGTGAACCGGCGATTGGTCTAGCCCGCAGCAGAGCTTGGGCCTCCCAGGTATCAGCCCAGCGCTCGTAATAGGCAGCGTAGCTCTCGATAGAGCGAGCAATCGGGCCGTTTTTTCCTTCTGGACGAAGGTCAAGGTCCAGTTCAAATTCAAGCACGCGGTCTTGGCTTAGTCGTCGAACCTCAGAGATTGCACGTTCGGCAACCTTCTGGGCCTCTGCAACGTCTACACCAGCAACGGGTTTGTATACGAATAGAACATCGGCATCAGAACCAAAACCAAGCTCTTCACCGCCAAAACGACCCATGGCCACGATTCCGAGGTCGAGCGTCTCGTGAACCGGCTTGGCTGAAATGTCCACATTTGTTGCCTGCATGACCGCCTTGAGCATGCCAGACAGGTAGCTTTCGGTGATGTTGCTGATGCCAATAGACATTTGCTCAAGTGACAACTCACCCAAAACTGCGCCAATTGCCACTCGCAGGGTCTCACGTCTGCGGATGCCTCGCAGCAGGTTTGCAATACCGTCTTGGTCTTCATGCCGATCAAGAATTGCTGAAACCTCGGCGTCGAGTTCAGCAAGGCTAAGAGGCACTAGCACCTCTGATTTTTCAAACCAAGCAGCAGCTTCAGGGATCTTTTCAAATAGGCTAGTTGCCAAGCGGCTATTTGAAAGAACTTGCGTCATACGATGCGCAGCGCCCGAAGAGTCGCGAAGCATGCGAAGATACCAAGGTGACTCCCCTAGGTCTTCAGAGAGGCGCCTGAAGGCCAGTAAGGCCTGATCGGGATCTGTGCCCTCGGCAAACCACTGCAACAGGACTGGCAGCAGCTGTTTTTGAATCGCTGCGCGACGCGAGAGACCGCTCGAAAGTGATCTGATGTGGTTCAGCGCGCCGGTCGTGTCAGAAAAACCAATCGCTCTCAGGCGATCCTGTGCCTGCTCACTAGAAATCTCGAGATCTTCAGCCGAGAGATTAGAAACGGCGGAAAGCAGAGGACGATAAAAAATCTGCTGGTGTAGTGCTCGAACGTCGGTCTTGGTTGACTCCCACTTGGCGAGCAAATCATCCTCGTTGAATTTGAGCGATACAGCTCGCGCCAAAGCGCGCACTTTGCGCTCAGAGGTAGGCATCAAATGGGTTCTGCGCAACTCAGAGAGCTGGATGCGGTGTTCGAGCAACCTAAGGAACCTATAGTGATTGGCGAATGTCTCAGCATCTGAGCGAGAAACATAACCACCCGCAGCAAGCGCCTGGATTGCGCCAATCGTGTCACGCTGCCGAATTGTCTCGTCGGTACGACCGTGAACCAACTGCAGTAATTGCACAGTGAATTCGATGTCTCGAAGTCCACCGGGCCCTAGTTTGATTTGAAGGTCAACTTCGGTAGCCGGAATAAACTCCATGACACGCTCGCGCATGCGCTGAACTGATTCAACAAAGTTTTCACGAGAAGCCGACTCCCAAACCTTAGGGCTCAGGGCATCAACGTATGCCTGACCAAGTTCGAATGATCCGGCAAGCGGTCGAGCTTTTAGCAGCGCCTGAAACTCCCAGCTTTGTGCCCAACGGTCATAGTAGGCAACGTGAGACTCAAGAGTGCGAACTAGAGCACCAGACTTGCCTTCAGGTCGAAGATTTGGATCGACTTGCCAGAGCATCGGTTCTGAAGCAGTTCCGTCCATAGCGCGCATCATCCTGGTGGCGAGCTTTGTGGCAACCTCAACGGCTCGATTCGACTCAAGGTCTTCACTTCGAGATGCCGCTACGAATATGACGTCGACATCGCTTATGTAGTTGAGTTCGCGCGCGCCACACTTGCCCATTGCGATTACAGATAGATCCGTGTGGTCGATTTCGAATTGACTGAAAGTGCCGAATTCAGTCGTAGACAACAGCTCTCGTTTTGCAACGTCTAAACCAACATCGATTGCGGCACCGGCAAGTTCAGCCAGCGCAGCCGCCACGTTCGGCAGACCATCTTGAACGTTTGCCTGAGTTAGGTCATAAATCGCCAGGCTCAGAAGTTCGCCTCTATATGCTCTGCGAATAGTGCTCCAAAGCAAATCGCGATCAAAATCACCTAAATCGACTGCAGCGACAGCCTTATAAATTTGGTCGCGATATGACTTGAAATCACCAGGTAGTTTGGTTGCCGCCTCAAAGCGAGACAAGCTGCCAGGGGTTCGTCTTATGAAATCTGCTAGTGCGCTCGAGGCACCGAGCAGTAGACATAGTCGCTTGGCAGACTCTTCGTTCTTTAGAAGCTTCTTTACGGTAGCCGGTTGATCCTCGGCCAGCGAAAGCAGATAGTTCAGAGCTTGATCAGGATCTTGCGATTGACCTAGAACCGCCAATGCCGCACGGCCCGAGTCACCTACAAGAGAAACAAGCTGGTCTAGCTTGGCCAGAGTCTCGCTTAGCTCAACAAACCCGTAGCGGGCTAATTCTGAAAGGCCACCAGGGCGCCCAGAATAAGCCATACCTATAGGGTTTCTAGGTTTTGCTTTAGCTCAAACGGGGTGACCTGCGCGCGGTACTCACTCCACTCGCGACGCTTGTTAGCCAGCACGTAGCTGAATACTTCTTCGCCGAGAACCTCAGCAGCAAGTTCAGACTCCTCTAGCTTGCGAATTGCGTGATCAAGCGAGGTTGGCAAAGGCTGAATTCCCATTGCTCGACGCTCTGAGTCGCTAAGCGCCCAAACGTTGTCTTCGGTCTCGCCAGGTAGTTCGTATTCCTCTTCGATGCCCTTTAGTCCCGCCGATAGCAACAGTGCGTAAGCGAGATATGGGTTGGCAGCAGAATCAATGGCGCGATACTCGATGCGTGAGCTGTTGCCCTTGTCAGGCTTGTATAGCGGCACGCGTATCAGAGCCGAACGGTTGTTGTGACCCCAGCAAACAAAGCTTGGCGCTTCGCCGCCACCCCATAGGCGCTTGTAGGAGTTCACATACTGGTTGGTGACTGCGGTGATTTCAGGTGCGTGACGCAATAGACCCGCAATAAAGTGCTTTGCGGTCTTTGACAGGTGGTACTGAGAACCGGCGTCGAAGAATGCATTGGTGTCACCCTCGAACAACGACATGTGGGTGTGCATGCCAGAACCCGGGTGCTGCGTAAACGGCTTTGGCATAAACGTCGCATAAACGCCCTGCTCAATTGCCACCTCTTTGATTACCGTTCTGAAAGTCATAATGTTGTCGGCCATGGTCAATGCATCGGCATAGCGAAGGTCGATTTCGTTTTGACCAGGACCACCCTCGTGGTGGCTGAATTCAACCGAGATGCCCAGCTGCTCAAGCATCGACACTGCACGACGCCTGAAGTCGTGCGCAGTTCCACCAGGCACGTTGTCGAAGTAGCCAGCTTTATCGACAGGAACCGGTTCGCCATTGGCGTCTAGCTCGGTCGACTTGAGCAGATAGAACTCGATTTCAGGGTGAATGTAGAAAGAAAATCCGCGATCTGACGCTTTGGCCAGGGCGCGACGAAGAACGTTGCGTGGGTCTGCTGCTGCTGGAAGCCCATCTGGGGTTGTGATGTCGCAGAACATGCGGGCGGTCGGATCAATTTCGCCACGCCATGGAAGAATTTGGAAAGTGCTTGGGTCTGGCTGGGCCAACATGTCGGCTTCATAAGTTCTAGCCAGGCCTTCGATTGCGGAACCGTCGAAGCCGAGCCCCTCGGCAAAAGCACCTTCAACTTCAGCCGGTGCAATAGCAACTGACTTTAGGGTTCCAGCAACATCAGTGAACCAAAGACGCACGAACTTGACTCCGCGCTCTTCGATAGTTCTCAGCACAAAATCTGTTTGCTTATCCACAGAATTTCCTCTCTCTGCCTGCTACTAGGCTAATGGTTATGCCGCACGTTCGCTTAGCCTTGGCGCAAACCAACCCGACTGTTGGTGACTTCGATGCAAACGTCAAGAACATCAAATCAGCAATCGAAAAGTCTGTAGATTCTGGCGCAAATTTGATTCAGTTTGCCGAGATGGCATTGACCGGATATCCGATTGAAGATTTGGCTACTCGACAGGGTTTTATCCGTGCCGCTGAAATCGCTCTGGCCGAAATTCTCGAGTATCTGAGGGCGCCGAAATTCAATGAAGTTGCTGTTGTCTTGGGGTTGCCAACTTTCGCAGAAAGTTCAAATGGATGGGCAATCGCTCACAACTCTGCTGTTGCGATCTCCGGAGGTCGCGTAATCGGCAAGTACGACAAGTTCCACCTGCCGAACTATTCAGTGTTTGACGAATTTAGAAACTTTGTCGCCGGTGAGGATTTGCTGACCTTTAAGTTCAACGGTTTGAACATTTCTGTTGTTATTTGCGAGGACATTTGGCAGTCAGGCGGCCCGGTTTCACAACTGTCGGTCGCGCAGACTGATCTCACCCTCGTGCTCAACGGCTCACCTTTTGAGCGATCTAAAGACGATCGCCGACTTGAGCTGGTTCGCGCGCTTGCTGTCGAGCATCAAACCGCTGTTTCATATGTGAATCTTGTGGGCGGTCAGGATGATCTGGTATTCGACGGCGACAGTTTTGTGGTTGACGCACATGGCGCTGTTCGTGCGCGTGCCCAGCAGTTCGAAACAACGATTTGCGTTGTAGATGTCGTATCTAAAGATCAAGTCGTTGCTGTTTCAGAACATCGCAGCCTCAAAGATGATGAGACTTGGCAAGTGTGGAACGCTCTGGTTTTGGGCCTTCGCGACTACGTCGATAAGAACGGATTCAGATCCGTGGTTCTGGGTCTTAGTGGCGGAATAGATTCGGCCGTTTGCGCAAGCCTGGCCGTCGATGCACTCGGACCTGATCGAGTTTTTGGCGTATCAATGCCTAGTGTTTATTCATCCGACCATTCGAAATCAGATGCATTTGACTTGGCAGAGCGCCTCGGAATCCAGATTCGCACCAATGCCATCGAACCGATGGTTGATGCTTTCGAAGGCAATTTACAACTCTCGGGTCTAGCTTCTGAGAACCTCCAAGCCAGAATGCGTGGAGTTATTTTGATGGCGCTTAGCAACCAAGAAGGACACCTAGTTCTGACCACCGGAAATAAAACCGAGCTTGCCGTTGGCTACAGCACCATTTATGGCGACTCAGTCGGCGGTTATGCACCAATTAAGGATGTTGAAAAGACCCTGGTGTGGAAATTGGCCAGATGGCGCAACGCCTTCGCGGCTACATTGGGTGAGACTGCACCAATTCCTGAGAACTCAATTTCTAAACCGCCTTCAGCCGAATTGCGCCCAGACCAGGTAGATCAGGACTCGCTTCCGCCATACGATTTGCTAGACGAGATTTTGGAACTCTATGTCGAGCAGAAACTCGGCCGCGAAGACATCATTTCAGCCGGATTTGGTGCCGACACAGTGAACCGCGTGGTGTCGCTCGTTGACCGTGCCGAATGGAAGCGCCGACAGGGTGCAATTGGACCTAAAATCACTGGGATGGCATTTGGTCGTGACCGAAGACTGCCAATAACGAACAGATTCATCTAAAAAGAAAGTAGAACCAAATGGCTGCAGACAAACTCATCTCATCAGGCGGACCATGGGAGTCGGTAATTGGCTATTCACGTGCAACCGTAGCCGGTGAATATGTTCACGTTTCAGGTTCTACCGCAACCGTTGATGGTCAACTTCAGCACGAGGGTGACGCGTATGGTCAGACCTTGGTCGCGCTGCGCGATGTAATCGGTGCGGCACTAGCGCAGGTTGGCTATGGCCTTGAAGACGTGGTTCGATCACGCGTTTACCTGTCTAATGCAGAAGACATGGATGCTGTTGGCAAAGCCCACGGCGAGATTTTTGGAGAAATTCGACCTGCAGCCACAATGCTGGCTGGAATTCAGTTCATAAACCCAAAGATGCTGGTTGAGATTGAAGTAGACGCCTGGAAGCGCGGCTAATGTCTTCGGACTTCAATCCGAAAAAAATTAGAACAACCACCCTGGCCCAATTCAAGGAGCGGGGCGAAAAATTTGCCTGCCTAACCAGCTATGACTCGCTTACAGCGCAAATCTTTGACGAGGCAGGCATAGAGCTGCTGCTAGTTGGTGATTCAGCTGCCAACAACTTCCTGGGCTACGACTCAACCATCCCAATCACCATTGATGAACTAATTGTGTTTACGCGTGCTGTCTCAAAGACCACCAAACGTGCGCTGGTCGTTGCCGATTTGCCATTCGGCAGCTATGAGATTGGGCCCGAGCAAGCAGTTTCTAATTCGATTCGCCTGATGAAAGAAGGCCGTGCCGAGGCGGTCAAGCTCGAGGGCGGTCATCGCAGCGCTGCAGCTATCAAGGCCATTACTACCGCAGGAATACCTGTGTGTGCTCACCTTGGTTTCACTCCACAGAGTGTTCACGCACTTGGAGGGTTCAAAATTCAAGGCAAGGGTGATGCTGCGGAACTCTTGATTGAAGAAGCACTTGCAGTTCAGGAGGCTGGCGCATTTGCCGTTGTTCTTGAGATGGTTCCGGCAGATGTGGCCGCCCGCGTTGAGACAGCGATTAGCATTCCAACTATCGGCATCGGGGCTGGCAACGCGACTACCGGCCAGGTCTTGGTCTGGACTGATTTTGCAGGACTAAGCGAGGGCCCTGCGTTGAAGTTCGTGAAGCAGTATCTAGATTTGCGCTCTGAACTTGCTAGAGCTGCAGCCAGCTACCTGAAGGACGTCAAGGGTTCTCAGTTTCCTAGTTCTGAGCAATCCTTCTAGTCGTTGGAATCTTCTTCATTCTTCCAATCACGAGAACGTTCATTTATTAGCGAGAGTGCTTGAGCGGCTTCGGATTCGCTCAAAAATGGACCAACGCGGTCCTTTGAGTTCGCCTGTGGCCCGACCTCCACTTTGCGGGTTTTGAGATTGAACCAAAATACAGGTTCAGAATCATGCTTTGAATATGCACTTTTCCGCAAAATAAGGCCTCCATTGTCAAGATTGATCAGTCTCACTTTTAGACTAGTCAAATGCCTAGGAACCCAGAGACAAGAGCCCTTGTACCAGGGGCAATTTCTGGAACTCTGCCGGTTCCGAATGCTATCCCCCGGCCCCACTATGTCGGTCGTCAAGCTCCTGACAAATACACCGGCAGCTACATTCAAACCCCAGAGCAGATTTCAAAGATCCGGGTTGCCTCAAAGATTGCTGCGCAAGCGATTGAACTCGTCGGTCAAGCAATCAAGCCCGGCATAACTACCGACCAGCTAGATCGAATTGGTCATGAATTCATAATTTCTCAGGGCGCCTACCCCTCGACTCTTGGATACCGCGGTTTTCCGAAATCAATGTGCACCTCACTGAATGAGGTTATTTGCCATGGAATTCCAGATGACACTGTGATTGAAGAAGGCGACATAGTGAACGTGGACATTACAGCGTTCAAAGACGGTTTCCACGGAGACACAAACTTTACATTCAAGGTTGGTGCGGTGAGTGAGGAGGTCGGCAATTTGGTTGACCGGACTCACGAAGCCATGATGCGCGGAATCAACGCAGCCCTCGCCGGACGCCAAGTAAACATCATTGGTCGCGCCATTGAAACTTATGCCAAACGTTTTAGCTATGGGGTCGTAAGAGACTTCACTGGGCACGGCATCGGAGAAGCTTTTCACTCAGGGCTAATCATTCCTCACTACGATTCAGCACCCCAGTATGACGATGAAATACAAGTTGGCATGGTTTTTACAATTGAACCGATGTTGACTCTTGGAACTCACGAGTGGAATATGTGGGCTGACAACTGGACCGTTGTCACCAAGGATCTGAGCTGGACCGCACAGTTCGAACACACCATCGTTATAACCGAGAACGGCCCAGAAATCCTCACTCAGGCTTAGGAATTCACATGAGTAAAAAAGCAGTTGGCATCGACATTGGCGGCACCGGTATCAAGGGCGCGTTGGTTGACGTAAAAAAGGGATCATTGATCAGCGATCGCATTCGCGTCGAAACCCCCGAAGGTGGTCGCCCTGACGACATTGCTCGGGTTGTAGCCCAGTTGGTCACAAGTCTGCCAGGTATCAAAGACGGTATACCAGTTGGAATTTGTTTTCCTGCGGTTGTTCGCCATGGCAAAACTATGTCAGCAGCAAATGTCTCTAGTGAGTGGATCGGCTTGGACGCAGTTGCACTTTTCGAGAAAGCCCTAGGGCGAAAGGTTCATGTTTTAAACGACGCAGATGCTGCCGGGGTCGCAGAGGTTAAATTTGGTGCCGCAAAAGATAACGACGGTTTAGTCATAATGACGACTCTGGGCACCGGAATTGGAACAGCGCTTTTCATTGAGGGAAAATTGGTGCCTAATGCCGAGCTTGGACATCTTGAAATCGATGGAGTTGACTACGAGACCAAAGCTGCATACTCGGCGAAAGAGCGCGAAAATCTAAGCTTTGACGACTGGGCAAAACGCCTTCAAAAGTATTACTCGACCCTAGAGCGTCTGTTCTCACCAGACCTGTTTGTCGTAGGCGGAGGAATCTCTAAGCAACACGAAGAATTTTTGCCGAAGTTGAACCTAGCGGCACCAATTGTCCCAGCCATAAAACGGAATAATGCAGGAATCCTAGGCGCCGCTGCACTTGCCTATCGTCATAGCAAAACTAAGTAATTGAATGGGCCGGCTGATACGCCGGGTTTTGTACCTTTCGGTGGCGATCATCTATCTAGGATTCACATTGCTGTGAATCTCGAGCGGTCTACCCGATGACGAAACGAGCAGTTTCTTAGTCATCTGTCTGACCTTGCTTCAGGCGAGGTTTACATAGCCAAAACACTCACGTGCTCTGCTGGTGGTCTCTTACACCACCGTTTCACCCTTACCGATAAATCGGCGGTCTGTTCTCTGTTGCACTGTCTCGCGGGTTACCCCGGGTGGCTGTTAGCCACCGCCTTGCTCTGTGAAGCCCGGACGTTCCTCGGTTATTAGCCGCGATCGCCTTGCCGACCCATTCGCCTCTAAGACTAGCGAAACAGCAGCCGGCTATCGAAGCATTGCTGTTTATCGGAGCCCTATGCCAGATGCGAGGTTGAATTTATCGACAGAATTTCAGCCGCTTCATCGGCCCAAAACCGGATGATCGAAATCGAGCAAGGTGCGATTTGTGGTCGCCAATAAGTTGCGATGCCACCGTCAATGGCTGCCTTGATCATTGCTCTAATAGGCATTACGTGCGCAACCAGGACCACTGTTTTGCCGGTGTAGGCATCAAAAAGTTTGGCTCTTCCGGCGGCAACTCGAGAATCAAAATCGGCCAGTGACTCGCCGTTCGGCGGGGCTACATCCCAAGAGCCTTGCCAGCTCTCCCACTCTGTTGGCCACATGCGAACAGCCTCTTCATTAGTTAGACCATCCCATTCACCAAAACTGATCTCAGCAAACTCCTGCATAGGCTCAACGGCTAAACCTAGTTTTTTGGCGATAACACCAGCTGTATCCATGGTTCGCTGAATTGGCGAGCTGACAATGACATCAGGCTTAGGCAAATGCACCCAAGCACCTGTCGAACCAATTTTTGATAGTTCGCTGGCAACTTTTTCTGCATCTTCGAATCCAGCGACTGACAAGCCTGGGTTAGCGCCACCCCGGCCAGAAATGCGTTTTGATTCAGTCAACTCGGTGCGGCCGTGCCTAACGAGAATTACGGTGGTTAGCTGAGCGGAAACCTTGCCCGGGGCCCGCACTGAACTTGGCAAACTTGAATTGAATTCAGTCACCGACGACAGTTCAGGAACTTCATTACCGATCGAAGATTCGTTGGAGGCGCTTCTTAGACTCAATTCTTGGTCACCGTCACGAGATTGATCCATTGCACGATTGGCGAGGCCATCAGCACGACTATTTAGTTCGCGAGGAATCCACTGCCAGGAAATCTGATGCTTCGCCACAAGTCGTTGAACTTCACCAGCGAGAACCTGCATGTCTGGATGTTTGATCTTCCAGCGACCAGCCATCTGTTCGACCACAAGCTTTGAATCCATGCGAACTGAAATGCGGGCGTTGGCTGCTCGGTCATCAATAATCTTGAGCGCCGACAGAACCGCCGTATATTCGGCGACATTATTTGTAGCAATGCCAATGAATCGAGATACTTCATAAATCTCTAGGCCAGACTTGCCGTCGATAATGATGGCTCCTGAACCCGCTGGCCCAGGATTGCCTCGAGAGCCGCCGTCGGCTTCAACGATGAAGTCAAATTCCACAGCTATCGAACCAGAACTGCCTGGCATTCGCTGCAAAATGCGAGCTCATCGTCAGGCAAGCTAGCAATTTCTGCGTGTGCAGTTGCACCAATAGTCATGTGACAGGCGCCACACTCGCGACCGTCAAGTCTTGCCGCAGCGATTCCTTTTTTGGCCTTTTTTTCATAGAAGTCGAACAACTCGGAACCCAGCAGTTCTGCCTGCTTTGAGCGCTTGGCAGAAAGTAGCTCAACGCCTGACTTCAATTTGATTAGCTCAGCCTCAAGCTCATTCAGAACTTTGTTCAAACGAGCATCGACATCTGCTTTGCGGGCCAGAATTTGGGCTGACTCGGCCTGGGCTGACTCGGCACGTTCCAGCAATTCAAGCTGCAGGTCTTCGAGTTCCGACTTGCGACGATTCAGCGTCTCTAGCTCACTTTGAATCCCTTGGGCATCCTTGGCTGAACTGGTGGCATTTAGCTGTGCCTGATCCTTTTTAATGCGGTTTTCGACTAGATCCAGATCCTGCTGAGCACGCTGAGTATCAAGCTCGACTGAATCAAGCGCACCACGGGCATCGATCAGTTCTGAAGCAACTTGGCGTTGTTCATCGCGAAGAGACTGAGTGTGTTTCGGATCTTGAGCTGCATCTATCGCACGTCGCGATCTTGCAAGTTCGCGATCAACTTCGGCTAAAAGCAAAAGGTCTGTCTGCTGCTGTGGTGTTGCTTTCAAAGCGTCTCCTGATAATTAGTTTTGATCACTGTGTGACCAGGAAGTCCCATGGGTCGGTGCGTAGGTGGCTGACCACAAACTGGACAGTCGAAAACTCTTTTGACAGTTGCTCGGCGGCAAGTTCAAGCCAGCACCACTCCCCGGCCCAATGCGCGATATCTATAAGTGCCATGTCATTACCGCTGAGAATCGAACGTTCGCGCGAATCCTGAACTGGGTGATGCCGAAGATCCGAAGTTAGATAGACGTCTGCCCCCGCTGATTCTGCAGCCGCTATAAATGAATCACCGGCACCACCACAAACCGCGATTCTTTGAACTAGCCGGTCGTAGTCGCCCGAAACTTTTACACCTTGCGCCGTTGATGGCAAAACACGTGAGACCAATCGCGCGAATTCGCCCAATTTGACTGGTGCAGGCAGGGCTCCAATGCGGCCGTGACCAACCGCTTCACCAGCAGGCTCTAGGGCAACGGCTTCAGTAATACCCAGTGAATTAGCTAGAGCTGCAGATACCCCATGTTCGACGATGTCAGCGTTCGTGTGTGCGGCATAGAGATCAACGCCGCTTCGAATTGCCTGAGTCAGCACTGATCCTTTGGCGGTCGACTCAGCCAAAGAAGAAACTCCACGCATGATGAACGGATGGTGCGAAAGAATCAGGTCAAACTGTCCGTCAATTGCTTCAAAAACCACTTCTGAAGTCACATCTACTGATAACAAAACTCTAGAAATTCGCCGGTTTTCCGAGCCAACAATCAGACCCGGGGCATCCCACGATTCAGCACCTTCGAGTGGCCATAGCTTGTTGAAGTGTGCAATCAAATCACCTGAATTTATCGACATGTTTACTCGCCAAACTTAAAGATGTCTTTTAGGTCGTCTCGCCTAGCCTCGAGTGCCAGAACTTCATGTTCTTGACTGCGAATTCTTGGGATCCCAAACACAATCGGAGCAAGGAAAGCGATGCCGAATACGAAGAATGGAGAAACTCCGCTATCGGCCAACGCTGAGGCGAGTTCAGGGGCAATACCAAACCCGAATCCGCCAATACCGGCAGCGACCTCATTTGGGGCCTTGAACACCGCAAAACCAAGAGCCGTCGCGACTAGCCAGGCGACTAGGTTTGCAAAATTCACTGGCTTATAGAAGCCGTACGAGCGCATCAGTGAAATATCGTGGTAAGCCACAGTGCGAATGAGAGCATCGGCTACGAATACTCCCGCCCAAGCCAAAACCGGGATAGTCGCAAGGTAAGCAGAAAAGCCGAGAAGTGCGAATGTATTGCCCTGACCAAGCGTGATTGAAAACGCCGCAACGGCAATTGCAATGAGCAGTAATGAGGCAACGGTGGATGCTCGACTACCCATTTTGGGAATCACCGCTGCCACCGATGAGCTAATTGAACTCAGCTGTAGCGATGACCAGACGACTATCGAAACTGCAGCCATTGCCATGACTAAACCTTTTAGTGCAACCGAATCACCAGCAAAGTCAAGCGCGACAGACGATGAATTGACAGCCGCAAAAACTGCATACATTGTCGGAATAGTGAAAGCTATCGGCACAGCAATTAAGGCAATGGCAAGAGTAAATAACTTCTTGCCTTTTGAACCATAGAGGCGCTCGGTGCCGATCGCCGACGGTGAGATGAGCGAACAGAAAACGCCGAAGATGATTGCAGCCAAGACGAATGATTCTGCCCAGTCAACCGAACCAGCATCAAATGCACTATCGGTGGCTGCTGACAACGATGTCACAACTAGAGCGATGGAAAGCAAAATCACAGCAACTGCCGACCCAAAGTTAGTCTTTCTGAAAGTCTGTGAAAGACGTGCAAGTGCGAGCCCCAAGATGACCGCAGCTATTGCCACAACGCCAACCAGGAGTGAATTTGCGACTCCGGTTGCAGTGGACGGCTCGCGACTAAAAGAAATGAAGATTGAAGCGGTAATTGCCGCGGCAAAAAGAACGACTCGTCCTGCAATTGAGGCGATGCCAGGCAACACATTGCCGAACACTCCAAATGCAGCCCTAGACGAAACTAGAGGCGGCTGACCTGATCTCCAGGTTGCTCTGAATGACACCACACCGGCTAGCCCGGCGAACAAGAACCCAAGAGCCACAGCGACGGCAGCTGTAGCAAAGTTCGACGCCAAATTCTTCATTGCAAAAGCGGTGAATAGAGAGGTTCCGGCACCAAAAAGCGCCACCCATCTCCAGATCGGAGATTCAAAGAAATTAGATTCACTATCTGTGCGAATCTCAGGTTCTGACGAAGCGCTCGTGTTTTCGCTTGCAACTGCGATCAGGCTTTCAAAAGATTGCTCGTTGCTCTGCGGTTCTGCTGCTATCGCATCTGAAGATTCTTCATCAAAAGTTGCAGCGACAACTGGTTGCTGAACCTCGAGCTCGATTACGGGTTCCTGCACCTCGAGCTCGAACGCGATCTCATTGGGTGATTCTTCAGGAAGGCCGTACTTTTCAGATTGCGGCATCGAATAAAGACGATTCAGTGAAGCTGCAAAGTCATCCTGAACCTCAGTCGATTTAGGCGCCTGCTGCTCAACAATTGGCTCAACCACCGCTGCTGGCTCGTCGATTTGCTGCTCGACATCTAACACCTCTGCAACCTCTGACCGAGACCATTCTTCAGAGTGAGCAGCAGGCTCACTTGAGAATGCTTCGAATTCTAGAGGTTCAAGTCCAGCGATAGCGCGCTTGGCGTTTTCAATGGCATGTAGGGCCTCTTGGCTACCGATCTGAGTTAGCTCCGCCACCCAGTTATTGAAAACTTGGTCATCGGTTTCTCGAAGAGCACTTTGCTGCTCAAGGAGTTCCATCGCCCCCAGAATGCCGGCTTCATTTGCGTGTGCCGCACCAAGCGCTTCTTGGAGCTCTGAATCAGACATTGATTGACGCTGCGGTGGCGTAAACATAGACGATGACTCCATACCCAAATACTAATGCCGAGGCGGATTACCGCCTCGGCATTAGATCTATTTGTGGGCCCTACCGGGCTCGAACCGATGACATCCACGGTGTAAGCGTGGCGCTCTACCAACTGAGCTAAAGGCCCCTCTTTCGAGGTTTGCAAAAACTGCAACTCGAAGAGCTTAGCGCATTTTTTTGCGCGTGAAAACTATAGAGACGCTAGGGCTCGTTCGTACTCATCCAGGCTACGTGCTTGGCCCGGTGCGGTGACGAACTTGGCGACAAGCTCGCCATCCTTGTTGATCACGAAAGTTGCGCGATTTGCGACACCGGTCTCTTCGAGAAGAACTCCATAGGCTTTCGCAACGGCGCCGTGCGGCCAAAAGTCAGCAAGCACCGAGAACCCGTAGCCCTCTTGCTCGGCAAACTTCTTCTGCACAAACTTTGAGTCGACGCTCACTGCAAGCAGTTCAACGTCAGCACGCTCAAACTTGGCGATGTTGTCGCGCAACTCGCAGAGCTCACCGGTGCAGATTCCCGAAAAAGACAAAGGGTAAAAGACGATTACAACTGGCTTTTTGCCCTTGAATTCACTTAGACGGACAGTCTCGCCGTGCTGATTTACAAGTTCAAAGTCAGGTACTTGGTCGCCGATGATTAGCGTCATGGTTTCTCTTTCGTTCGTGAAATTCAAATCTACAGACATTGCAAACCCCCTAATTAGGCAAACCATTCCAAAACTCGCTCTAAACTCTTAGGAGCTTTACAAAAGCCTTTGCAAAATCTTTTGTCTATCCCCCACGAAAGAGGATTCAGTGTCCATTAATAATCAGGATGCATACGCGGTCAACTCACCGGACCAAGACCCACAAGAAACCAGTGAGTGGCTCGAATCACTTGATGCCGTTGCGCGAGTACACGGTCGTGGACGAGCACGAGAAATCATGCTCAATCTTCTTCGCCGCTCCCACGAGCTGCAGTTGAATGTTCCGATCATTCCAACCACGGACTACATCAACACCATTGCGCCTGAGAATGAAGCCGAGTTTCCTGGTGATGAGCGAATCGAGCGCACATACCGCGCCTGGATGCGCTGGAACGCAGCAATGCTGGTGCACAGAGCTCAGCGCCCAGGGGTCGGCGTTGGCGGTCACATCTCGACTTTTGCATCATCTGCATCGCTCTATGAAATCGGCTTTAACCACTTCTTCAAGGGTCAGGACCACGCAAGCGGCGGCGACCAAATCTTCATTCAGGGTCACGCGTCTCCTGGGCCATACGCACGTGCGTTTCTCGAGGGTCGCCTAAGTGCAGACCAACTAAATGGTTTCCGCCAAGAAAAATCTCACTTCACTGGCGGCTTGTCTTCCTACCCGCACCCACGTCTAATGCCTGATTTCTGGCAGTTCCCGACCGTGTCAATGGGTATTGGCCCGATTAATGCGATTTATCAGGCTCAGGCCAACCGCTACTTGGCTGGACGTGGTCTAAAAGACACTACCGACCAGCATGTCTGGGCATTCTTGGGCGACGGCGAGCTTGACGAGGTTGAAAGCCGTGGAGCACTTCAGCTAGCCGCTAATGAGGGCCTAGACAACCTGACTTTCGTGGTCAACTGCAACCTGCAGCGACTAGACGGCCCGGTTCGAGGCAACGGCAAAATCGTTCAAGAGCTCGAATCGTTCTTTAGAGGTGCCGGCTGGAACGTAATCAAGGTTATTTGGGGTCGTGAGTGGGATGACCTGCTTGCTCGCGACACCGAGGGTGCGCTGGTCGACCTTATGAACAAAACTCCGGATGGCGACTTCCAGACATACAAGACCGAAGACGGCGCGTTTGTTCGCGAGAACTTCTTTGGTCGTGACCCTCGCACTGCGAAGCTTGTCGAAAACATGACTGACGAGCAGATCTGGGGCTTGCGCCGTGGTGGCCACGACTATCGCAAGGTCTATGCCGCATACAAGTCAGCAACTGAACACAAGGGTCAGCCAACCGTTATCTTGGCAAAGACCATCAAGGGCTTCACTCTGGGGCGTTCATTCGAGGGCCGCAACGCGACCCACCAGATGAAGAAGTTGACCCTAGAGAACCTAAAAGGCTTCCGCGACGAGCTAAAGATTCCAATTACCGACGCTCAGCTTGAAGAGAACCCGTATCAGCCGCCTTACTTCCACCCAGGTCAGGACGCACCAGAAATTCAGTACATGCACGAGCGTCGTCGTGAACTGGGCGGTTATCTGCCAGAGCGTCGCAGCAAGTATGTTGATTTCGCGCTGCCTGAAGACAAGACCTATGCGGTTGCTAAGGGCGGTTCAGGAACCCAAGAAGTTGCAACCACCATGGCGTTTGTGCGTCTTCTCAAAGATTTGCTACGTGCACCTGGAATCGGTGAGCGCATCGTTCCGATCATTCCCGACGAAGCTCGCACTTTCGGTATGGACGCCTTCTTCCCTACCGCCAAGATTTACAACCCGAACGGCCAGCACTACATCTCAGTAGACCGCGAACTTTTGCTTTCATACAAAGAGAGTCCTGCCGGCCAGATCTTGCACACCGGTATCAATGAGGCCGGTTCTGTCGCGGCCTTTACTGCAATTGGCAGCAGCTATGCGACTCAAGGTCAGCCGCTGATTCCGATCTATGTGTTCTATTCGATGTTTGGATTCCAACGAACCGCAGATGCAATCTGGGCGGCAACTGACCAAATGGCACGTGGTTTCATGATCGGCGCAACTGCTGGTCGCACCACGCTAACCGGTGAAGGTCTTCAGCACGCAGATGGCCACTCGCCAATCATCGCTGCTACTAACACTGCGGTTGTTAGCTATGACCCGGCATACGGTTATGAAATCGGCCACATTATGAAGGCCGGTATCGAGCGCATGTATGGCGGTCAGCACCCAGACCCGAACGTGCTTTACTACATCACTGTTTACAACGAGCCATATGTTCAGCCTGCTGAACCAGAAGGCGTAGACGTTGACGGAATCCTAAAGGGCATGCATCGCATTAGCCTCAACGAAGCACAGGGGCCAAAGGCTCAGATCTTGGCTTCTGGAGTTGCAGTGCCTTGGGCTTATGAGGCTCAGAAGCTGCTTCAGGATGACTGGGGCGTATCTGCTGACATCTGGTCAGTCACCTCGTGGACCGAACTTCGACGCGAGGCACTCGCGAAGGATCAAGAGAAATTCTTGAACCCGAACCAACACGTGGACCTTGCCTATGTGACCAACAAGCTTTCAGGCGCAAACGGCCCGATTCTTGGTGTCAGTGACTTCGACCACGCTGTTCCTGACCAGATTCGTAAGTGGGTTCCTGGTGACTATGCGACTCTCGGCGCAGACGGCTTCGGCTTCTCAGACACCCGTGCAGCTGCTCGACGCTTCTTCAAGATCGACGGACCTTCAATTGTGGTTCGAATTCTTGAGCAGCTAGTGGTTCGCGGTGAAATCGACCCATCAGTCCCACAGATTGCTATCGACCGCTATCGCCTGCACGACGTCGCAGCCGGAACCTCTGGTTCAACCGGTGGCGAAAACTAAAGCTGAAACTCTCGCTTGGCTGAGGTCAATTACTGGTGAATTGGCCACAGCCACGCTTCAGCGCCTTGATGACACACTCCCCTGGTATCGCGACATGCCTCCGGTCCGAAGGGCTTCAGTTGGATTAGTCGCCCAAGCCGGAATCAGTTCATTTGTGGCCTGGTATGACGACCCGGATTCACAACCCTGGGTTGCCGCGGACGTTTTCAGTGCCGCACCGAGAGAACTGCTGCGATCAATCTCTCTGCAAGAGACTCTGCAGCTAATCCGTGTTGTTGTTCAGGTAGTTGAAGACACGGTTGTGCCAAATGACCCAAACCTTCGCGAGTCAGTCTTGCTGTACTCGCGTGAAATCGCGTTCTCGGCGGCTGATGTTTATGCACGAGCCGCAGAAGCGCGTGGCCTTTGGGATGCCCGACTTGAGGCACTGGTTGTCGACTCAATTCTTAGTGGGGAGCACGAAGAAGAGTTAGCCTCGAGAATAGCCGCGCTTGGTTGGCGCGCCAGAGGCGCAGTAGCAGTATTGATCGGAACCTGTAGCAATAACATTGACCTAGACGCAATGCGGCGCTCGGGTCGCAAAAATTCAGCGGATCTGCTTCTCGGGATACATGGGAACCGCCTTATTGCAGTTGTTGGTCGCGTTGAAGAACTTGCCGCCAAACAGAAATCTTTTGCTGAACTCGCACTTTCTCTCAAGCCACACTTCAGTAGTGGCGCACTGGTTCTTGGGCCAGAAGTGACATCAATCTCTGAGGCTCACAATTCAGCCCGTGCCGCGTTAGCCGGCTTCGCTGTTATGAAGAACTGGGATAAACCAAGCGGCGTACTCTTGGCCGATGACCTACTAGCCGAGCGCGCTTTGGCCGGCGATATGTTGGCTAAGACGACCTTGGTTGAGAAGATTTTTAAGCCGCTCTCGGCGCACTCGCCTGAACTTCTTCAGACTCTAACGGCATATCTCGAGTCGGGTCGAAGCCTAGAAACAACCGCCCGAGTACTCTTCGTGCACGCAAACACTGTTAGATATCGACTCAAAAAGATCTCGGAAATAATCGGCTGGGATGCCACCGGCTCACGCGAGGCCTTCATACTTCAAGTAGCCATAGTCCTCGGTTCGATGACTGAATTAGATACAAGAAAGAGAAAATAAGTGATTGCAATTGTTTGCCCAGGACAGGGCTCTCAAACACCAGGATTCCTTGCACCTTGGCTAGAGATTCCTGCATTTGCCGACGCAATCCGCGCAATGCAGTCTGCCTCTGGGGTTGACCTGTTGACCCACGGCACCGTTAGCGACGCCGACACAATTCGTGACACCGCAATTGCGCAGCCGCTAATCGTTGCTGCCGGAGTTGCCACGCTGGCGGCGTTGGCGGATGCAGGCGCCGACTTTAGCAAGGTGAGTGGATTTGCAGGTCACTCAGTTGGTGAGATCACTGCCGCTGTTGCTGCTGGAGTATTCACTCCAGAGTCGGGAATTCAGTTCGTGGCTAAGCGTGCAACTGAAATGGCAAAAGCTGCCGCTCTCGAAACTACTTCGATGGCAGCAGTTCTCGGTGGGGACCCGGCGGTTGTCGAGGCTCGTCTTGCCGAGCTTGATTTGCAACCTGCTAACTACAACGGTGGTGGCCAGATTGTGGCGGCTGGTTCAGCCGAAGGTATTGCTGCCCTGCAAGCCGAAGGTCCAGCCGGAGCCCGCGTAATTCCGCTTCAGGTTGCCGGCGCGTTCCACACTCGATACATGCAACCAGCTGTTGCAGCTTTGGCAGAGTATGCCAAAGGCGTGACTGTAGCCGACCCAACCGCCAAGCTATGGACTAATTCAACCGGCGCGATCGTAGATTCCGGAGCCACCTATCTAGATTTGCTAGTTGCGCAGGTTTCAAATCCAGTTCGCTGGGATTTTTGCATGGAGTCAATGCTCGCTGCTGGAGTAACCAAAATCATCGAGGTTGTGCCGGCCGGAACCCTAAGCGGTTTGGCTAAGCGCTCAATGCCGGGTATTGAAATCGTCGCTGTAAAGACTCCAGAAAATCTTGAGGCGGCTTTGTCGCTTATCAACAACGATTAATTCAATTTCACAACTAAATTTGAAGAAGTCCTAGAAACGAGAATCATGTCGCAGCCTGTTCTAAATCAATACACGCCTACTAAGTTTTCGCGTATTTACAGCCTTGGAGCGGCTCGCGGCGACCTGACCGTCACCAACGACGACGTCGCTGGCCCAATCGACTCAAGTGATGAGTGGATTCGCCAGCGCACCGGAATCATTACTCGCAAGCGAGCCAGCAAAGACCGTTCTCTTATGGACATGGCTGTTGAGGCTTCTAACGAAGCTATCGCGGCTGCGAAAATTGACCCTAAAGAAATCGGTGCGGTAATTTTCAGCACCATTACCCACCCACACCAGACCCCTTCGGCAGCTGCATTGCTGGCCGACAAAGTTGGCGCTAACCCGGCACCGGCATACGACGTCTCTGCTGCCTGTGCTGGCTATTGCTATGGCATCGCCCAGGCCGACGCGTTGGTTCGTTCAGGCGTAGCCAAATATGTTTTGGTGGTTGGTGGCGAGAAGCTCTCAGACTTTATTGACCCGACCGATCGCAGCATCTCGTTCTTGCTGGGTGATGGCGCAGGTGCGGCGATTGTTGGACCATCAGACTCACCTGGCATCAGCCCCACGGTCTGGGGTTCTGACGGCTCTCACTGGGACGCAGTGGGAATGACCGCCTCGCTAATTGAATTCCGCGACTCGGAGTCGGAGTGGCCGACCCTTCGTCAAGAAGGCCAGACCGTTTTTCGGTGGGCTGTCTGGGAGATGGCAAAAGTTGCGCAGCAGGCTCTCGAAGTTGCAGGCGTAAAGGCAGAAGATCTTTCGGCCATGGTGACGCACCAGGCAAACATCCGAATCATTGATGAATTAGCAAAGCAGCTCAAATTGCCAGAGTCAGTAGTCATTGCTCGCGACATCATCAACACCGGTAACACTTCAGCTGCTAGCGTGCCGTTGGCAATGCACCAATTGCTCAAAGATGGAGCAGTTAAATCAGGTGGACTTGCACTAGAAATTGGATTCGGCGCAGGCCTTGCCTTCGCGGCTCAAGTAGTAGTCCTCCCATAAACTTATTCACGGTCAAACAACCCCCAAAGGAGAAGCACATGGCACTATCACAGGCAGAAGTTCTATCAGGCCTAGCCGAGATCGTTAACGAAGAGACCGGCATTGCTGCAGATGCAGTTCAGCTAGACAAGTCGTTCACCGACGACCTAGACATCGACTCAATCTCAATGATGACCATCGTTGTAAACGCAGAAGACAAGTTCGGCGTGAAGATTCCAGACGAAGAAGTTAAGAACCTAATCACCGTTGGTGACGCAGTTAACTTCATCACCAACGCTCAGTAGTCCATCCTTTCGAAGGATATTCATATGCCACGCAAGATTGTCGTAACAGGTATCGGTGCAACCACCCCACTTGGTGGTGATGCACAGGCAACTTGGCGCGCGCTGCTTGCTGGCGAGTCTGGCATTTCAACTCTCGAGCAGGATTGGATTGCCACCTACGAGGTTCCGGTCACCTTTGCTGGTCAAGCAAAGGTTCCGGCAACCGAAGCTCTAACTCCGCAAGAGGCTAAGCGTCTAGATCCTTCTAGTCAGTTTGCGCTTGTCGCAGCGCGCGAGGCCTGGGCTGACGCTGGTTCTCCAGAAGTAGAACCAGAACGGCTTGCAGTTGAATTTGCTACCGGTATCGGCGGAGTCTGGACCTTGCTTGACGCATACGACACCCTAAAAGAAAAGGGACCTCGTCGTGTATTGCCGATGACGATTCCGATGCTTATGCCAAACGGCCCGGCCGCAGCTGTCGGAATGGACATTGCCGCCCGCGGTGGCGTTCGCACTGCTGTGTCAGCTTGCGCATCGAGCACCGAGGCCATCGCAAACGCATATGATCGCTTGCAAACCGGCGAAGTTGACGTCGTTGTTGCCGGCGGCTGCGAGGCGGGAATTCACCCGCTTCCACTTGCCGCATTTGCTGCCATGCACGCTCTTTCTAAGCGCAACGATGAACCTGCACGCGCATCTCGCCCATACGACGTAAACCGCGACGGCTTTGTCATGGGTGAAGGTGGTGCGGCTTTGGTTCTAGAGACTGAAGAGCACGCCATTGCTCGTGGAGCCAAGATTTATGCTGAGCTAATCGGCGGGGCCGTCACCAGCGATGCCCACCACATCACAGCACCAGACCCAGAGGGCACCGGCGCAGCACGCGCAGTTATCGCAGCTTTGAAGCACTCGAACGTTGACCTAACCGACGTTGTGCACATTAACGCCCATGCCACCAGCACACCAGTTGGTGACATTGCTGAATACACCGCGCTGCGCAGAGTCTTTGGTGACCACCTAGACAAGATCGCAATTTCAGCTACAAAGTCGTCAACCGGACATCTGCTCGGCGGAGCCGGAGCAATCGAGGCGATCTTCACCGTTCTGGCCTTGCACGAGCGCACGGCTCCCCCAACAATCAACCTCGACGACCAAGATCCTGCAATCCCACTTGACGTAGTCACTTCGCCGCGAAAGCTCGAAGGTGACTCAATAGTCGCGATCAGCAATAGCTTCGGCTTTGGTGGACACAACGCGGTTATCGCTTTCCGCAGCACCAACTAAGAGCGGCAAGCCCGAATGAGCAAGCTGTATTTTCGCCACGGCGCTATGAACAGCGGCAAAAGCACCGCTCTACTCCAGGCTGCTCACAACTACGAAGAGCGCGACCAACTCGTGCTGTTGGCGAAGCCTGCGATCGATACCAAAGGTGATTCTAAAATCGACAGCAGGCTCGGTGTGGCCCGCGAGGTTGACTTTCTGATTACTCCAGACTCAAACCTTCGAGAGCTCTTTCGTGAGGCTTCAGAGGCCGCTCAGGCTTTCGCTGGCAAACCGGTTTCTTGCTTGCTGATCGATGAGGCGCAATTCATGTCACCGAGTCAGGTCGATCAGGCTCTCGAGATAGCGGTTCTCGATGGCGTTCCCGTGCTCGCCTACGGCATCCGCACAGACTTTCAAACCAAGGGGTTCCCCGGAAGCATCAGGCTGCTTGAGATCGCTCACAGCCTTGAAGAGCTGAAAACTATCTGTCGTTGTGGGCGCAAAGCAATGTTTAACGGGCGCAAAATGAATGGACAGTTCATCTTTGATGGCGCACAGGTTGCCATCGATGGTGACACAGTCACCTATGAGTCACTTTGTGCAACCTGTTATTTCAAAGAAAAGAACAAAGAGCACTAAAGATTTATAAAGAAAAACCCCGAAAGCAAGTAAGCAGTCAGGGTTTTTCTTTTTGGTTAGCTACTTAATTCGCGCGAATCCATTCGCGAGAAACAGCGAATCGCTCGATGATCTCAGGAATTGGATCAACACCGATTCCCGGTCCGGTTGGCACATCAATGTGCCCATCAACTAGAACAAACGGCGTGGTTAGGTCGGTTTCGAAATATCGTGACGAAGCTGATGTGTCACCCGGCAGAGTGAAACCGGACATTGCAGCCAGAGCAAGGTTCGCCGCACGTCCGATACCGGTCTCAAGCATGCCGCCACACCAAACAGGAATGTTGTTAGCGACCGAGACATCGTGGATCTTTTTTGACTCAATGTAGCCACCAACGCGAGATGGTTTGATATTGATGATTTCAGCAGCACCAAGTTCTATGGCATCGCGGGCAATGTCGGCCGAGATGATTGTCTCGTCGAGGCAAACAGGGGTCTCGATATAGTCAGCAAGCTTGGCGTGACCGAGCATGTCTTCTTCGTTGATCGGTTGCTCGATAAGCAAAAGATTGAATTCATCAAGTCGCTTTAATAGATCAAAATCTTTGCGGGTATAAGCAGTGTTGGCATCAACCTGCAACAGCAGGTCACTGCCGTAAGTCTCACGAACCAGCTTCACCGGTTCGTAGTCCCAGCCCGGCTCAATCTTGAGTTTGATTCTCAGGTAACCCTCGTTCAGATAACCGTCGACGTAGTGCATTAGCTCATCCATCGAATCCATGATTCCCACCGAAACACCAGCAGGAACCTTGGTCTTAGTGGCCCCAAGATACTTAGCGAACGAAGTCTTTGCTGCACGCAACTGCGCGTCCAAAATAGCCGTCTCAATCGCGGCCTTAGCCATGCGGTGACCCTTGATCCACTCGAGAGTCGGCGCTACTAGCTCTGCAGTCAGGTTGTTACCCAGGGCGAAGAGGTCAGGAAGGATGAATTCCCTTAGAACCGCCATGGCACCAGTGTGATATTCACTTGAGTAGTCTGGGCGCTCGTTAGCGCCACACTCAGCCCAACCCTCGCCCTGGTCGGTAATCACGTGAACCCAGACAACCTGATGTAGGTTGACCGAGCTAAACGAGGTTCTGAACGCAGACTTCAGTGGCACATTCAGGCGAATAAGTTCAACAGCTTCTAGCTTCAATCAAGATCTCCGAGTTCATAGTTCGAGGTGGTTGGTTCAATCAAAACAGCGGTTCGATCAGCAGACATGCTGCGTATAAACCAACCGCTTTCGATAGGTTTGTGAATAAGTCGGCGAACTTCAGCACGCCATTTTTTGGCTAACAGCAGGTCAGATTGTCGTAGATCTTCAATGTCAGCAGGCAACTCAACCCAGTATGCGCCCGAGGGGTCAAAATCTTGAGTGACTGGGGCGCCACCGATGTTTTTTAGCGCGGTCTGATAGCTCTGCCCTGCTTCGTGATCCAAATCGTCATCAACCGGCCAGTATGCGAAGAGGCGATCGGAGTCATCTCCAGAATTGATGACATCGGTCATAGTTCCATAAAAATTTGGCAGATACTCGATCGCAAAAGCGCCCAGCTTCTCGAAATTGAACACACAGTTTCTGCGCACCAGTGGGTCAAAAGTCCAGGTGATTGCAACTAAGTCATGCTCTCTGGCCCAGTCGCGCTGGTGCATTTTTAGCGCCAGGCCCGCTCCTGGTGCGGTAGCACCGGTGACATGCGAGTGAAGAATTCGATCTCCGGCATAGTCACCTAGAAAGCCAAAAGATGCACCTACTGTGACTCCGTCTTGTTTTGCCAGGGCTGCGTATCCGCCAACATGCACTGCGGCCAGAATGAGATCGAATGGGGTGACATCGTCATCGCCCTGCCAGATTGAGGCTAGAAAATCTGAGAGCTCTTCGGCTGCAGCTGCAGATTTGGCTAATTCAACCTTGAACTCTGATTTCACTAGAAGATTCTTTCAGATTAAATGCGAATCGGGGGAAAGCAAACGCCCTCCCCCGATTCGACTGACTTTATTGAGGCTACTTGGTGCCGTTGATTGTCGCTTCAGTGACAGCAAAGTCAGATAGGTTCCACTTTGCTAGCAACTCCGCATAGGTTCCGTCGTCGATAAGCGACTGCACAGCAGCCTGAATTGCAGCAGTTAGGC